>ENA-OSCG01000058-OSCG01000058.1-marine-sediment-metagenome-genome-assembly--contig:-NODE-58-length-19791-cov-4.849463_pt1 | contig 19791 bp, 16 predicted proteins | sample MGYA00237880_ERZ529332 | MGnify/ENA primary metagenome ERZ529332 (study PRJEB26373, sample SAMN05710708) | marine sediment metagenome | biome: marine; feature: ocean trench; material: sediment... | reverse complement strand
TTTAATAAATCTGAATAATAAAATTGGTCAGCAGGATCTTGAATTTTCTTTAATAGATGCTAGAATTGAAAAGTTGGGTGAGGAACAAAGAGCAGAATTAGAAAATGCTAGAAATGACGATGCTAAAGAAGCCTTTATGGCCAAGGTTGCAGCATGGCAAAAGGGGATTAGCGTCTTTTCTAGTCTACTTGGTGGTTTAATTAAGGCTCATCAGGATATTGCCAATGAGGAGGAAAAATATCGGACTACATTAAAAAATGAAGTAAATGATTATGATGATTGGGATACGAAGCGAAAATTACTAGAGGCTAACAAACAAAAAGTATTCGATGCAAAAAGAGATTTAGCAAATTCAAAGGCTTTAGCTTCACTTGCAAAAGTAATTATTATTGAAATATCATTATATGCTGCAAGAGAGTTGGCCAAAGTAGGAGGCATAGCGGGAGCAGTTATGGCTATGAGTATGATTGCTGCTGGACAAATTGCTGGAGCGGCAGCGGAAAGATCTATAATAGGTGATGCACAAAGAACATATGATACAGCTGTAGCAGAAGCCGCATCAAGCGAAAAGAAAATGAGAGCACAATGGGATGACGAATTAAGAGGCGGTGAAGATGCGGAAGAAGTAGATGTTGGGGCTCGTCAATTGGGAGGTACAATCAAAGCAGAACAATTATCCGTTTCTATTTCACCTACTATTGTAATTAGTGGAGAACAAATATTTATTGGACAGGGAAGTGTAACAGAGTTTAGTATGGAATTAAGAGCCTTGTTGATTGATTCTGCTCAACAAGCTATAGAAACTGGAGAAATTGATATTACTCCTCTTGGGGGAAGTGGTCTTTTAGGATAAAACAATGGCAACACTAGCATCACTAAATGATCCAATTGGAATACCCGATGTAGGTACTCCTTCTTCTTCTGCCACAGAAAGCTTTGGAGATAAATGGCAATTTGGAATAGCAGTTGATATAAATAATAGAAAATTTGAGTTTGGCAAAGTTTTAAGATTTAGTCTTGCAGCTGATGCTTTTGGAGTAACTGAACCTACCACAAATACTCACCAGTTGGGTATATCTCATACTTCTCAGGATATAAATAGTTCTCCCGCTAATTTTATTCAATATGGTGATAAAGCTTTAATAGGGCCTTCTACATTTATTGGCTATGAGGGTTTTTCCGAAACTATCAGAATTTCAACTGCAGCTCAAGATACTGATTCTAGTACTGATTCTTGGACCAATGGAATTCTATATTCTTTAGATAGAAAAAATAAGTATAGGTATCAACTAAGCGATCCGGTTACATTGAAAACCACCGGACAAGCAGCAGGCTGGGTGGCCCAAAATGCTTCTATGGCAACTTTAGGTTTTATGCACGGTTATTCAGCTCTGGGAGAAATGGGAAGATATTCTGTGGGTAAGCAGGCAGGCACTAATGATCATATTTTGGCTTGGGAAAATTCCTTAGCAACTGATGATTTTGTTGGGTTGAAAGTTATGCTTCCAAGTCATAGTAGTTATGATCCAGCTGCAGATACTAATGATCCAGCTATAAATAATTCTACTAGAGGATTGGGACCTTGGAGAGATCCAGATGCTGGTCCTCAAATGGCAGCCGGTGATCTTGATTGGTCAAATGATTATCCAAATATGGAGGGAGTTTTTAGATATGTAAGAAAACATAATGATGATAGTGATTTTGCTTTATTAGCTTATAATACTCTAGCTAATACATCAGGTACTGCTTTAGAGACTAAAAATACTTATGCTCCCCTATTGACTGGTTTTGTTCATAATGGAGGTGAATTTTCACCTTATTCTCAATGTTTATTTACAATGGTTAATGCTCTTTCTAATTCTTCTGGGGCAGATCAGTTGAGTACTGGTATATTTACTCAATATTTAACTCGCTCTATCAACGATAGTCAGGACATGTCTTATGCTAAATTGATTCCTAATGTTTATTATAGACTGGGCATTACTTGGAAGGGGGATATAACAGGGGCAGCAGTAACTTCCAATAGTAAAACTTTTGCTAAATTTCAATGGGGACCAACAGCTGCAATTGGCGGAGATACTAATCATTATGTAGATTCTATGATTACTACAGGTGAATTAATGAATTCTTCTAGTCCTACTCAGGCTACTTATAAAACAGATATGGTTTCTGGCTATGTGGGTCCTATTGATACTGATGATTTAGATACATCTCATTCTAATTTGAAAATAGATATAGTTCAACAAGCTGCATCTACAACTGCTTCTATAGATACTGAATACAACTATAGAGGGGCTGAAATAAGAACCTTTGTAGATAATATTTGGTTAGAACATGAAGGAGATGTACCTGGCGGCTCTGGTGCTGGCTACATTCAAATTGACCATGTCCCAGCTCAGGGTACTTTACAGGTAATCAGGAATCAAGCATCAAAGCCTAAAACTATAAAATTATCTGATGGTTCTAGTGAAACTATAGACCCTACGGGTTCTAGTAAAAGATGGTTGTATGAAATAAGGGCATCTTTTAACTATGCAAATTCAACTGTTTGGGCACAATTTCAAAGGTTGATGCAGTGGCAAGATAAAGGATATAAATTAACTTTACACCCTTTCCTTCCAGAGGTTCCTCATTGTTTAGTGGGGGGGCTTTCTATTGCTAACGTAAAGAAAAGCTTTTGGGATTTAGATAAATTCACTTTTCAGGTAATTTTCAGAGAAACGGATTAGAGAATGGCAACGAATGAACCTATTATTGGAGACAGTAAAAAAGTTATTGGTATAAAGCCTAAATTTTATATCAGGGATGACGGGACCGATTATATTGATGGCGAAGAATTTAATGGTCTTTGGTCGGCTGGAGAAGATGATGCCCCCACAGGCTATGGTAATATGGGCCATTGGAAATTGCAGGAGGTGGAGGGTAGAATAGGTTTTAATGGTAGAGTAAGAGGGCATACTGATTTATATTGTAGGGGGTCTAATTGGTCTAGTGATGGAGTCACTAATTATTTACAATTTAATTTACCAAACCATGATCCTTTAGTTAATCCCAGTGCTAACTATTATATAATGGTGGGAACAGGAGGTAGCAAAAGTGAAACAGCTGCTTGGGATGAGTTTGTAAAAACTAATACGGGTGGGATTACAGGTTTTGATGATATAAGAGGTTATTCTTCGGGGCGGTATATGTTTGATATGTGGGCCTATTTTAGAAAGCCTCCCGGTACAGCCGGAGATATTCAAACTTTGTTTTATTTGCACAGTGAAGGCGGTGCAACTAGTATAGATAAACGATTGAGATTTTGTGTGGAGAATGTTGGGGGGAGCCCCGTATTAGCTTTATACTATGTTAATACTGCTGGAACTACTTTTACTAGTGTTTATAGTACGTCTGCTGGGGCTGCTTTATATCCTGGAGGAGGGGGCGTAGATGGAGGTTTACACCATATAGGTTTTGTTTTTAATAGATTAGAAAAGCCTGACATTGAGGATATTTTGGTTGCAAATCCATATGGTTTTTGGGTTGATGGAAAATATTATCCAAAAACTACGGGTTCTACAGCAACTTGGAGAGAATCTGTAGTTGATGTAGATACTAATGCTTTTATTGGTTGTGAGGTAGATGGGAATAATCCTACTTTTACTGCAACTAAAACTGAAACTAGCGCATCTCCCAAATTTATTAATCATTTTACGGGAAAATTCTATCAAATTCAATTATGTGATGCTGGAGCAACTGGAACAATTACTGAGGATAGAATGAGAACCATTCATGGACTTAAATTTGATATTCCACGAGGTCCTGGATTGGTGGATTTTTCAGAACGATATGAATTTGATGGTAGAAATTTATTGCAAGAAATTGGAAGAATTGATCAGGTTATTGGTAGTGACAAAGGAGGGTTTTATGTCAGTATCAATTCAGTTAAGGTTAGAAATTAATGGCTGTTGTTAACGAACCTAACCTAATAGAAGACAGAGCTAAGGGAGACCGCTTTTGGGACCAGTATGTAACTCAGCAATTTACAACAACTACTGGATTTAAGGCTATTTATGCTCCTACTATAGGGGGGAGTAATACCACTTGGCAAAATAGAGAAGTAATGTTTGCAGTGGAAATTCAATATGCTGATGGTAGAAGTGAGGTAAGAAATATTGCGGCGGGCATTTTTGAATCAGTTACTACTAAAAGAAGTTCTCCCTTAGCTACTATTAAAATATCTTCTTTAGCCAATCCTATGAAACAGGCTAACGCGGAAAAGGTAAAAGATGGGTCTCTTTGGTATGAAAATAGAGAAGTTAGTTATGTATTAAATAAATTATTAGAATCAGTTTTTAAAACTAAAGATGGTTATTTAGCTGATAATAAGAGACTATCAAGAGAATTAATCAAAATACCCACCCTAGATTCTAAATTAGATTATTGGGCTTTAGGAATTCCTCCTTATTGGGATGGTTCCACTTTCAAACCTTCTGAAACAGCTTTTCCAGTAACTGCTTTGACTGTTAATGAAGCTAGAAATGTTATATATGTGGGATTGGGCGGTATGGATGGAACTAATTTCGGAGAATCATGGCAATTTGAGATTGATCTTAATTTATGGACCCGTTTAGGCACGACAGGTGCGGTTTCCCCTAGCGATCCAACTACTACCAATTCGGCTATTAGACAATTATTTTTTAATACTAATGATGAAATGTTATACGGGGTATTATGGTATGATTGGGGAGAACAAGGTTTAGCAGAAGCTATACCAAATAAGACAAATTGGATTGCTCCTAAAGCAAGACTTTTTTGGGTGGATCCTTCAGATATAACGGGAGTGTATTTAAATAACGCGGCTATAAGTATAGATTTGGGTAATATTTGGACTGGCCAATGGGATATTAGAGAGATGTGGCGTCATGATTCTTCTTCTGAAATTGGAATTAAAAAGGATGGAGGCCCTGGTCCTTCTGCAGGAGGCGGTGATGAAAAGAATGATGCTAATGTACATAAACTTGAGGCTAGAGCTAGTGTAGGAAATTTTAGTGCTTTTAAATATATAAGTGTTCCTTTTGGACCCATAGGTCAACAGGGGGGATATTCTAATATAGAGAGTGAGGCTAGAAGGGCAGCTCATAAATATCATCCTCAACCTAGTAGAGATGATTATGAAGACGATCCTTTAATGCAAACTTGGGGTAATACTGATCATGGTACCGCTAAAGGAGAATTAATGCCCAGGACCTCAGCGGGTGAATCTATTTGGACTGGTGCTTCAGGTACAACTCCTCCAAATGGATGGACTAGGGCGGGTTCATCTGCTACTTTTACTAAAAGCGGGGATGTATTAACTGTAAGTAATGTAGGTAGCGATTCTACTGATGGTTTAAATATAAAACTCAACAATATTGAAGATAATATGACAACCTATAGACTTAGAATAGATGGAGGAGCCAATTGGGAACTATATATTTCTAATAGTGCTTTTGGGACTAATTCTATGCCGTATGGTCCAATTGGTCCTACAAATAGTGTTGGCTATTCTTCAACTTATTATGGTACAGGAGACTATTATTTTGGTGTATTATCTACTAATGCTATAGCTAATTGGTCTGCTAATGATGATTTATATCTCTCTCTGAGAAGGAGGGCAGGGTATACAGGAAGTTCTTTTACAATTGATAATATAAGTTTGACTGTTGCTAGATATTGGGATAAATGGTGGGGTAAGGATTTAGATTTGAGACAGGCTGGAGAAAATATACCTCTAACTAGTTATGGTAAGATTATGGCGGGATGTACTGTTAAATATCCACCTCATCAAATGACAAGTGAACTGACTAGACAGGCGGGAAACTGGGATGGACCTCAAGCGGCTATATATTTTGATGCTGATGCTGGTCCCAGTTGGAATGATTATGATCTTGATGTTCCAGGCTCTGTGGTTTTAGACCAGCCTGAAACTTCAACTGACCCTGATACATATTGGACGGGTAAGCAAAGAAATGAAGATATATTTTGTGAATTTAATTTAGTGGCACAGGATAGAAGATTTTTACCTGGTGCTGATTGGGACACTATTGCTTATAATCCTATGTATGGACCCTCTGAAGCTGAAGATGGGATAAGTCCTGATAATAGTAAAAGATTTAGCGTTGGGAGTAAGAATATTGTACCTGAGCCGACCGCAGGTATTGGAGTAGCTTTTAGTTCAAGTTCTTATAGTAATCAAATGTGTGTGGCAGATTTAGGTCCAAGAGTTTCAAGTACTAGTCCCTCGGCTTGGACGGGTCAGGAAGAATTAGTAGTTGATAGAATTTCCATGCAGACTGGACAGGGGGGTTATGGTTATGCCTCTGTTCAGATTCAAGCGGTTGGAGATAGGGCTATGGATTCTACTGTTTCAGATGATTATGAACTTTCTGGAATAGTTAGATATACTAATGGTCAACAAGGTTTTTTTGTTTTTTCTCAAGAAGCCGATGATGGGAAGGGCGTTATTTTATATGCTTCATTTGATGATACTGATGGGCCTCCACCCGATAATAACAGATTTGATTGGGGACCAAATAAAGGCTCCGGTTACAGATTTGAAATAAAATATCATGCTATAACATGTAATGGAACAAGTAACCCAACTATAGATAAAGATTATACACTACATGCAGCATCAGTAGGCTCTGGTAAAATCCCAACCCGTAGAACTTTGACTGCTCAAACCCCCTATCTAACGGCAGGTGATAACTGGACTGCCATTTATCCAACTGCCGGTTGTGCTGATGATTTAGGAAATTTTTATATAGGGGCTATTGATTCTTGTCCAGCACATACTGCTTTATATACAGGTGCTAATGAAAGTTCAGTCCATGCCCAATCCTATATTTATAAATTAGCTGCGGGTACTGGAGCCTTTCCGGCGAGTGGAGGAACAAGTACGGCTCTTTATTCTTCAGCTAGTGATGCTTCTGTATATAATGTTGATCCAGAAAATCCAACTGATACATGTTTAGGAAATCTGAATAATGACTATGCTGCAGCCACGGCTGAATCTTCTTCAGTAAATTATACTAGAAAAATTTGTTGGTTACATTTTAATCCTCATATGGCTGCGGGTAGTCAAATATGCGGTTGGTCTTTTAGAAGGGACTCTATTCTTGCAGATCCAGCGGGGGCTGGAGTAGGATCTCTTGCTATCCCTTGTCATGAGGTTTTTATTACAGACGGCACTACTACCAATGAATTAACTATAGTAGATCATGATGTAGCGGATGGATTAAATATGAATGCTGTTGGGTTTGTAGGTTTTTGTAATTCTAGCGGTGCTATAGGCTCTACCACTACTGAGGTTGGAACTCAGTCAGCTACTTGGTATTTTAGACAGAAAAAGCCCACAATTTTTTCACAGACTACTGAATTAATTGGCCAGGGAATACAAATTAATTATATGTTTAATAATGACAGTGGATATTTGATTGGTGGTCAATTTTGGGATGATAAAACAACTGCCGCTCTTTCTAGGAAAGTTAAAGGTGACGAAGGTTTTATAGGAAGTAAAGTAGCAGTTGTAGCAATTAAAGATTTTAGTCTAGATACTGAACGAGAAGCTATATTTAGTTCTTTTGATCATTATATAGATTGGAACCACATTAGTAATATATGGAGGTCTAATCCAGTATGGACTTCTACTAAACAGTTTTTTAAAATTGATGATTTTGACGTAGACCCTATTCTAGCTTTATATGATTTTACCGGATTAAAGGTTTATGAGGCTATTACTAGATTAGCTTGGGCTCATAACTTTGTATTTGGATTTGACATAGATAAATTTTTTATTGTTTCTAGAGACTTACAAGAAATTACTCATACTTTAAAAGCAGAAGATGGGGATATTCTAGATATTACTAAAACTATTGATAATGAAATTAGAAATGTAATTAGTATTCAACCATACATTCCACAAGTTCAAGATATTGATTGGGAAATTACTCATGTTGGAGAAGTAGATGAAGAATTAGCAGACCCAACCTTATATCATGGAGATATGGTTTTACAAGTTAATACGCATAGAGAAGTTAGTCTTAATTTGATTTGTACTCGTAAGGGCCGACTAATCTTAGACCAATTTGGAGAGGATGATGTTGAAAATCCAGGTCAGGTTCTTGGAGACCCTACTACAGCATGGATAGGAGAATTAAGGGATGCTATTGATGATCCAGAAGATAGAATGGTTCCCATGTTCAAATTTAAAGTTAATGCCCCCACAAAAATTGTAGTTTTAATGCATAAGATTGGAGTTGATTCCACTGAAATATATATAAATACTACTTTTGCGGGGGGATTGAGTCCTATTGTTCCAGGAGATATCTTAATCTTTTCTAATCCAGAGACCTTTGAACAAGTTGGCAGAGTTATTACAACTGTAGATACTGTTAATAATGTAATTACTATTGAGGAGAGCCCAGGGTTTGTAGTTGAAAAGTCTGCTCCTCTTAATATTGCTAGTGCTAATACTGGGGATAGAATTACCCAAACGGGTAATATAGATCAATCAAGCTATGGAACAACTTATAGTGATGAGGGGGTTTGTGTTGTAACTGCCTTTAATCATGAAGAATCGGTAATCAATGCGGGGATAGCAGAAGGAGAAGATCCTACTTTTACTGCTACTTCTTTAACTGTAAATAATTTGAGCCCTTTCAGAGGATTTCATTTTACTCCTTATAATACAGAAGAGTACAAGCATTATTCCTTTCTAGTAACTACTGCTAATACAGCCACAATAAATAGTTCATCTACTACCCTTCCTGCTGGGGCGGTTGGGACGGTTGATGAAACCGGTGTTATGGCTTGGATTTATAAGGTTGGCATAGATGATATGAAAATTTATTTGAATGGGGTTTATAATCACTTTAAGATAGGGGATGTATTAAATATACACTATTGTATGCAGCCGGCAAATCTGATTAAGAAAATTCAAGGCGGTGCTTATGAGCCTCCTCCCTATGAATCGGTTCTTCAGGACCTCCCCGAAGGGCTCGCAAGCTGGCACTGGGTTGTAGATGAGGTTACTGATCTATTCAATGTTGGAGATATTATTAATTTTAAATTTAGGGGCATTAAGTTAGTAAAAGATAGTGCATCTATCTATACTGGGGCTGACATGACTTCCATTAATAGGTATGGAGAAAAGCCCTGGACTTTCCCCGATAATAGATTTATGAGTCACAATAGAGTAGAGTATTGGGTTAGTAAATATTTACAAGAATATAGCCACCCAAAGATGATTATAGATGCTGTTATTCCTTATGATGGGGATATAGGCTTTATGAATCCAGCAGGAAACTTACTTAGATCTATTAAAATTATAGATGATGTTATGTTTCCAGGAATTGCAAACTTTAGTGTTACTGGATATATAATAAAACTAGGGGTAGACTTGAAAAATTTTAAAATGCACCTTAAATTTAGAACCGAGGAAAAATATTAATGGGAAAGACACACACTAGTTGGAATAGTTTTGTACCATCAACCTCAAAAGTAGATAGCTTTTTTGGGGGCATAAAACCTAAATTGACTGAAGATCAGTTTAGAAATTATGATCCCGGAGTTTTTTGTGGAGTTACTTATAGATTGAGAGTAACAGGAGACCATAACAATTGGCACCATTTTCTAGGCATGTGGACTTCAATACAGGGAGTTGCTTGGACTAATGCTTGTGTTAAAGAAAATTGTAGGCCAGGTGATTATCAGTTTAATTTTCATTTCCATAGGCCTCGCCCAACTGATGAGACAGTAACAGAAAGTTATGAACATAATAGTTATAGATATAGTATGTTCTATGGACAAGACCAATCATCTAGCCTTACTAATTATTATGGATATGATAAATCCTGGAATTCAGGGGGTGGAAATGGGGGAGTTCCTACCTGGGTTAATGAAAACCGGTATATGGATATAATGGTATTTAGGCCAACCCTAGTTGATCCTACTAATGCTAATAATTATATACAACTTTGGGATGCTTCTGATTATGATGGTTGGCAAATGTATTTTACTGGATTTCCGTTAGCGGATCCAAATCTTATAGATCAAACTACATATGAAATTACTTAAACTAAGTCAAAAATCAAAAGATCTTCCACTTAAGGTTTATTACAGATTTAATTACATCTAAAGCTTCTTTCATAATTTTGTCTTTTTCTGCTTTAGTTAATTTGCCATCTGCATAGCCATCTTCTAGAGCTTTAGCTACTTCTTTCATCTCTTTTAGAACAGTAGTATATTTAGCAGCTACCATTGTAGCAACACCAGCTAATACTAATCCGGATAGATAAAATCCGTTAGTCCAACTAATCCAATTATCAAACATTTTTATTTCTCCTTTAAGGTTACCTCAATTTAAGTATTTTAGATAAAATACTTACTGGTATTTTTATCGGCCTTTAGTAAATTGTTCAAAGCATGTCTATAGACACTATGCCTACCATTCGCTTTAAATCTACCCCATACGTTGCCAATCAGGCCTTGATAGACTATAGCTTGTTTATTTTCAGTAAGTACTTTCAATCGGCAACTTAATCCTTTACCCTCATCACTACGGAGTGCTTTCTGAACATCAAAGCATAATTTTTGGAACTCATTAGCTTCTTCTACATTAATCTCCTCCTTGGCTACCTTGCCCATACCCTTACCTTCTAAGGGAATAATAGTTTTTGCTTTTAATGCTTTATTATCCTTCTCGTCGCCAGGGCTGTTTGGCCCTTCAAACTCTTGCTTCTCTTCTGTTATTTTCTTTTTCCTTGCCATTTTATTCTCCTATGTTTGAAAAATTGTAGATTTCCCGTCAGTTTTAGCTATTCTAACAACATTAGAAAATCTACTCTTTAGATCACTATTGTGAGTTATTAATAATTTAAGTCCAGTAACATTATCTAATAAACTAAAAAATTCACCTATTCCAGTTTCATCTAGAGAGTCAATCACCTCATCCATTAAAAGGAAATTAAAGTTAGAATAGCCTTTATTTAAGGTTAATTCTCTAAGGGCAAAGCCCACACAAACTCCTATTCTTTTAGTCTCTCCTCCGGAATAAGTTTCTAAAGCTCTTTTATTATTGTGTTCATCAATAATAGCTAAATCAAACTCTTGCTTGAATTCTCCCCTTTTAGATTTTTTTTCTTTGATAGTATCAAACCTAACCCTCATTCCCACTTCCATCTTACTTAAGTAGGAATTAGTTTGTTCTTCAAAGGATGGTAAAAAGGATTCAATCATCCAACGCCTTATTGAGGGAAATCCTTCAACCCAGAATTGATAATCAGCAAACTGGGCTAATAATCCATCCTCTTGTTCTTTTAATTTATCTAAGTCTTTTACATCTTTATCAAAAACCTCAATTCTGATTTGATTTCGAGCTACTCTATCTTTTAAGGTTTCAATTGATTTTTCATTTACTTCAATGGTAGATATGATATCATCATATAATTCTAAATCCTCTTGGGGATATTTTTTAGTTTTTAATTCTAATCTAAGTTTCTTTTTTTCTAGGCTTTTTAAGTAGTTTAAAGCAGAGGCTTTCTTTTCCTCCCTTTCTTCTTCCAATAATTTTATTTTTTCTGGAATCTCACTTAATTCTGCTAATTCTTTGTAGCCTGTTTTTATTTCATATTCCATATTCCGGTAAGATTCTAATTCTTCCTTAAAAGCCGATAGCTCTAAGTCTTTATTCGAATGTTCCTTTTTATGGATTGATTGTTTGCTAGTAAGAGATTTAGATATTTTATTTAAAGATGCTTTATCAAAAGAAGTAAGTTTACCATCTTGAAACATTATTGGACTCTTACAATCAGGGCATTCTAATTGATTATCTATCTGATTGTTGATAATTAATAGCTTTTGATTCAACTCAATCAATTGACTATTACTATCTATCAAATATTGTTCTAATTTGTTGATATTTGCCGGCAAAGCGTGCACGTTTTTTGAAATTAGTATTTGTTCTTGACTTTCAATATTTTGCTTAGTCTCGTCTCGTTTAGACAACTTCTCTTCAAATCCTTTTTGTTGGTCTGCATATATAGATATAATGGTTTCTAAATCTTCTTGATACCTTTCGATCATCCCAATAATATCGGCCACCTGTTCTTGAAGACCCTTAATTACAGATAGAACTTCTACTTGTTTTTTTAATGTTCTAGTTTCTTGTTGATAAGTCTTTATTTGAACTTTAGCATCATTAATTTCACTTCTCAATCTTTGAATATCCGCCTCAGCCGTTAATTTATTTTGTAAGAACTCAATTTGACCTTCTACCATGTTTATTTTGCTTTTTACATTATTAGAATAAATTTTAGCTTTAGAGGTACACTTATCTAATAATTCTAAATTTAAAAATCTTCCTATGAGATCCATTCTATCTCTAGAAGTACTCCTTTTACCTGCAAAAGCTTTAACTGCCTCAATACTAAAATAAGTAGTATTCAAAAAATCATTATAATATTCAGTATTACTTTCTAAAATACCAAAGTAGTTCAATAAACCTTTCTGGGTGGCTACCATAGTTCTTTTAGTCTGAGGCTCCTTATCAATAAACCATTGTAGGGTGTGACCTCCCTCAGTTTTACGACTCCGTTTAATAATTATTTCTCTATCTTCCGAATCACGTAACTGTAAAGATACAGTACACCCTCCCATACCACGATGCACAATATTACTACCAGTGTTATCAGTAGGAGTACGACCAAAAATACCCCATGAGATAGCATTAAGAAGAGTCGTTTTGCCTGCCCCATTAGAGTCGGCTCCTGCTGCATCATTATTTTCTCCTATAATTAATATCTTAGCGTCATTGGGGTAACGTTCAAAATCCATTTCTACATTCTTATCAAAGACTCCAAAGTTATTTATTGATACTTTTTGTAAAATCATGGTGTTACTTCACTTAAAATACTTTTTCCTAAATCTATCATATCCGGCCTTTTACTCTTTTTACAATAAACCTCTACTCCTTCACTCCAGGTAGAGGAAGCATCAATCTCTGGTACCCTAATTCTAGATTCATGTATAGTCCTGTGTTCTATAAACAATTTATGGGCCAGCTGAGTTTTAAGAATTTTACTTCTAATTTCCCCCATATTGAACCGTAAATACCAATCTTCTTCTCCTACAAAGATTAGTTTTATTATTTGACCCTCTAAATTTTTCCAACTCTGTAATACTTCAAACTCCGGATCTTCGTTTTCATAAATTGTGTATTGAAAAAATACTCTATCTTTAACATCAATGAATTGATGGCTTAATTTATCTTTTGAGGCTTCTATATAAACAAACCCTTTTTTATCATTTCTCTCTCCGTAGTCTACTTTAGCAATACTACCTATATACATCCATTTTTTTGCGGTTTGAGCTTTATGGTAATGGCCTAAAAATGTAAATCTATGGTGGTTAAATAGTTTAGGAGAAATACCGATGCTTAAAATATATTCCGTCCCACTAACTAAAGCTCCATCTACACCGAAGTGTCCAAATACTATTTTATTTTTATGGTCTCTTAACTGTTCTGCTATTTTATCATCGGGCATAAAAGGAATAAAAAGGCATTCTACTCCTTTTAAAGTTAATTCGGTTGGTTTAGCAATAATAGTAATAGCATCAGTTTCTAAAGTATTTAATAAATCGGCTTCAGTCATAAAGGAATATACTTTATAATCAGTATCATGATTACCTATGAGTATAATTATGGGAATTTTATTCTTTATAAGAGGGGCCAAAATTTGAATAAATTTTTGGCGTAAAATTTCTGCGGGATTGATTCTATCAAATACATCTCCAAGACATAGCCAATAGTCTACCTTTTTCTCTATAGCAAAATTGACTGACTTAGTTAAATGGTCTAGTCTGTCTTGTAATCTGGAATTAATTCCAGAGGGTAGTATCTTGCTGTACTTGTCCGTAGTCTTCAGATGTAGATCTGAAGTAATAACTGCTGTTAAACTCATCTAATCTCCAAATTGTTTCTCTTAATACCGCATCATCAGTTTGTATATCATCAAACTCAGTTAATGATTCTATTACATTTAGCATTTGAGGGTTGTTACTTTGTACATCAAAAACTTCTCTGTCATAAATTGAATAGTGCTCTATAATTATCTCGGTGCCTTTGAGGTCGCTGATATAGTAAGTATCTCCTGCTGTATTTTCTGTTACTGAGAAATATACCATCCCATAACCAGGCATATACATATGTAGGTCATCTTGACCTATTAACAAACTGCTTAATAATAGTAAAATAACTTTATTCATTTTTTACCCTTTCCATATGGTGCATAGGATGCTCAAAAGTTTCTAATAGTATTTTTTGAAGAGCTGGTCTATCAAACCAAGAATAGATATGAGTACCTATATGGCCTAATAAAATATTCATATTTAAACAAGGCTTATGATCTACCATTTTAGCTCTATGAGCAAATGCATAATCTTCAGACCTATAAAATCTGAAATTTTCTATTCCCTTATCAGTAGACCTTTCTTCTTCTGTAACTGAAGGATTATAAAAAGCAAATGTAGATTTCTTTGGAATATTGTTGGGCACGTGATATTCTAATTCCGGATAGGCTTCCATAATATCTTCATAAACGCTTCTGTGTACTAATAAAAAGCCCGTGGCTAATTTATCAGTTTCAATATAATTATCAGGGCGTAACTTAAATTCAATATCAAAGCCCCCCTCTTCATTTAAGGGAAGGATGCTTGCAGATTCATTGAAGTTATGGGCTCCTCCTCTCCAGAAGTAAAAACCTCCCACTATAGTTTTTCCGTCTTGAATCCCACTTCTTAATATTTCATCAATAGCATTCATATTTAAAGCAGCTCTAAATACTCCCTCATTAAGAAATAGGTCAAAAATTTCTTTATCCATCCAATTTGAATAAAAAGCAGCTAATTCAGGTCCAAAGCCGTGAGGAAAAATAATATCATTGTCTAATTGAAGTTGCCATTCACAATCACCCTCTAAAAAATGGGCAGCCATTTTATCTCTTGCTCTACAAATTAAACTATCATTTCCCAAAAAATTGAATTCAGGAATTAATTTTTCTTTAAAAGCAGAATTAACAATGGAGGTTCTTAAACTAGAATCTTGCAGAATATTGAGAGAGTTACTATAGGTTGGCATAGAAATCTGTAATTTAATGGGCTCTTTAAGCTCTTTATGCGGGTCCCACCAAGGAAATTGTATAGTCTCCCCCTTTAAAGACTCAATTTTTTCTTTACTGCTAGCCACTAATTCATCTCTAATACATTCAAAGTATTAACCAAGTTGCTTTTAATTAAATCAACCAAGATTTTAACTTCTTTCTCAGCAGGTACTTTATCTTTAGATACCTTAATCAATTCAATATAGCCATCTACCGTACTCTTTATAGCTGCAACCTGTTTCTTGGTAAGCTTATAATTCTCAAAAGCTTCATATATTAAATGTTCTTTATTCAACATCTTCTGCATCATTATCTTTTTCATTTGTTTTTAATTGTTCTATAGCCCCTGTTCTAAACATTTTTAAGTCTATTGTATTTAAGGGTGGGGCTAATTTGTTTTTAGGGGCCTTTAGCCTGACAACTTTCCACTTGGACTGACCATCAGCCGCTTTTTGTTTGGATTTTTTCATGTAACTCATTCCCAAACGAATTGAAGAAGCAAAATTAATTGCATCTCCTCCAGGAGTATAAGTCCTTTCTCCAAACATGACTCCTATTTTATCCTTGGCATGATTTATAAAAATTAAACTCGTCTTTGTGTCATAAATTTTATGAACTGTAGATCCATCTTCTTTTTTCAAGAATCTAGTTCCTTTACCAGGCGGTTTAACCTGAAAACCCCCCATTAAATCATTAAAAAAGATAGTATACATTTTAGCTCTCTCCAGGCGCAAATTCATCTTCATTGAAGAAGCGTCTATTTGTTCAGATATCTTTCCCGGCTGAAGAGCAGGCATTGAGTCAACTACAATTACATCACAGGTGTTAGAGGCCAATAGTAGTTTGAGTTTGAATAAAGCATCCTCCCCTAAATTAAACTCGGGTAGAATTAATTTACTATTATCAATTCCACAAGCTTCTCCATAATCCCTTAAATAGGCACCTTCGGCATCAAATAGAGCTCCTACCCCTCCCTGTTTTTGAACTTGTCCTATCATCCAATAAGCAAATGTAGATTTACCTACAGAAGGTTTAGAATATAACTCTATTATTCTTCCTCTGGGAATACCTCCGCAGCCTAAAATTTCCTCATTGAAGTCCTCCATGTCTGTAGGGATAACATCCAGTTTTTTCCGTTCAGAGGCTAATGTTCCAGATCCGCCTAGTACTTTTAGGGCTTCTTCAATAGCAATAGAGATTGAATCTACCATTCGGGAAATTCTTCATCATCCTCTACCGAATCTTCTTCAACAATTGTTTTCTCCTCTACTTCTGGTTTCTCTTCTACTTCTGGTTTTTCTTCTACTTCTTCTTCTGGTTTCTCCTCTACTTCTTGAGCAGATTCAACTTCCATATCATCTCCAAAAGAGGTTTGTTTAGAATCCTCCTTCTTCTCTCCAGAACTTAACCTCTTGGGATTTGGTCTATCAGTATCACCCTCTAGAAAATCCAGACCCATTTTTTCTAATTGGACTTGAAACTGTTCTATTGATGGAAATCTATAACTTCCATTGCTATTAGTTGCTCCCAAGTAGATTGGATATTCAGCTAGTTTCTGTTTCATATCTTCTGCTGAATCAGGAACTGCCTGTTCTTCCAAATCTAGTTTGGATTCATTGATTGCTATGTATTCTTCTTCAGAGAAGAACTTTTTCAAGTCCATCTTTTCTGCTAGTTCAGAAGCGCTTATTCCTAAGTAGGAAACAGGAACTTTACCAGAAAACTTATTGTCTGGGTCTACCTGAACACTATAGCTAGTACCAAATTGTCTACTCTTTGAAGGGTCTATAGATTTGGTAATAACAGCGTCCCACATAAAGATTAGTCCATGTCTTAATTTAGCTTTATCTTTTATGGCTGTAGCTGACTCCAATTCCACCAGTTCTTTATAAACTGTATAGGGATATTCAGCTATTTCTACTTTGGGATAGTCTTCACTTTCCTTGTTCATAACAAGGTATAGCCATTTTGTACTGGGGTCTAAAGAGGACTTAGTGAATTTCTCTCCCCTAGAAGATCTTATTCTTTTTTCCAAACTAGCTAATACGTCAAGAGGGCATCCCTCTTTTGGTCTCCGGAGAATTTTCATTCTTTGGACCAGTTCTCCAGTTTCTTGGTCCTCCACTAAGGTAGGATAATAAACCAGGGATTGTCTTACTGGTCCAAAGAGAACTCTATGAATATTGTCCCCTTCATTAACCCTGACTCTGTTTAAACCTCCCCCATCGGATGGGGTTTTAAGGTATGTAGGTTGTCCTAGTTGCATGTTTATTCCTTTTTAGTTTTGATAATTGAAAGAGCAGCAATCCGGCCTGCCTTACAAGCCTTTACCACAACTTGAAGTTCTTTTCGTATTCTGCGAGCAGCTTTTGCTACCCCCTTTTCAGCTTTGGGCATATCTACTTCGATATTCTCCATAGCTCTTTGGATAGTATGTAAACTACCATGTAGGTTGTTTTGCATCTTCTTTTTCTCCTTTATTGTTAGAGTTTTCTTTTAATACAAATGTTGGAAATTTTTCTTTCCCTAAAATTAGGTCTTGAGCAAATTCAAATAAATCGTCTGAAGCATGACGCTTAGAAGTACTGTACAATTGATTATATAAGTGCATATTCCAGATTCTTTTGACTTCCTTATACTTTTCTTTATAAAATTTGCTGATATCAGTTACCCCTCGAGGTATCTCATATTCTATTGAGATACTCGGTTTTACTACCTCGTAAGGAGCAACTCTTATTGATTCGTTAATTGTTATTGTTATTTTCATAATATCTAAATACCTCTGCACTAGAAGATATAGTTTCTGTTTTACCTTTAGCCTTTTCTGGGTGATTGACCCACTTAACTTTAGCATTAATACTACAGCTAATCAAAATTCCTATTACACCTCCATAAAGATTAGGAAATATAAAATAATCTCCTTCTGATAGAGTTGAGATTTTAACCCTGGTTTTTCCTATTTTGGTCATTATATTCCAGGCGGTTAACTTATTTAAAAATACTTGACTACCCATAATCTTTTACACCGAAAGAAAATTTTCTATTTTCTAGTCTCCTTTTACCTAAAGATTGTAGGTGCCCCCCTCTATCTTGAAGTATGTCTCTTAGACCAAATAAAAGTTTCTTTTGTTTATTCATGGCGTCTAATCTATCTTGATAATCATTGAATATTTTAGCATATTCGGGAGTAATTAAAATTTTGTTTTCTATTTCTTGTTTAGTTACGGAACCAAACCAACTATTAGGTACATTTTCTTTTTCTCTAACTTCCTTTCTTTCATGCATAATATTTCGTCTAATATCTTCGGTTAATTCACCATACCAAGTAGTGAACTCTCTGGTTACTTTAGCAGCTTTAGTTTCTATTTCAACCCCTGCAGCCAAAAAGGTAAATCTATAATAAGAGCATTGGTCTAAAGCTTTGTCTAAGTCTGCATCAGTTAAATCATCTAAGTTTTCAACTTCAAAGGCTAAAAGACCATCAACAGCTTTCTTAAAAACTTTTCCATTAATTTCAAATTGGATTTTGAAGAAACTAGGGTCAATAAATTCCTCTTTATCATAAACTAATTTTTTCTTATTTTCTTGACCTATTTTCATTAATCGTTGCCCCACCTGTTCTTAAACACTGATACATCTGCTTCTACAGGAAAATTGAATGGTTTTCTTGATTGTTCCATTATTTGTTTTAATTTAGTCAACAGGTGCTTTTCACTTTTATGAACCTCCAGTAAAATTGCATCATGCACAGTGAATAAAAATCTAGATTTATAAGGTATTAAAAATTTGTGTATTTGTACTAAAGCTAATTGAGTCAAGTCAGAGGCCGTACCTTGTATAAGAGCATTCAAGCCTTGTCTTAATGCCTCTTGCTTTTTTTCTTCATAAGGACTCTCGACTTGAGGCAATCTTCTAATTCTACCAAAACAACTTACTATTGTCTTTTTAACCATTATATGTCTTTTAACTTTCTTGATAAATCTATCAATTCCTGTATACTTAACAAAAAAGTCTCGCCTAAATTGTTCTGCTTCTCGTAAAGTGATACTAATTTCATCACCTTGTAGTTTTTCGGAAATAGACTGATGAGCTTTCCGAGCTGAAGCTCCATATAAATATCCGAAATTTACTAATTTTGCAATCTTCCTTTGCCTTTTAGTTATTTCATTAGGAGGCAACTTGAAAATAAATGAGGCAGTTCCTAAGTGTATATCCTCCCCAGCCATATATTGAGCTGTCATTGCTTTATCCTTAGAATAGTAAGCCATAACTCTCAATTCTGCTTGAGAAAAATCCATTTCAACAAAATTATAGCCCTCTTCTGGAACAAACATGCCTTTAATTACGGGGTCTCTTGGGATATTTTGTATATTGGGATTTTTAGAAGAAATTCTACCCGTTACTGTACCGTGGAGTAAAAAAGAGGGGTGAATTCTATCATTTTCATCTATCCTATCCTCCATAGGCCGAAGATATGTAGTTAACATTTTTGTTAATTTTCTATATTCTATAATTTTGTCTATAATCCTCCCCCCCTTCTTTTTTGGAATACTTTTCAAAGCCATTTCTGAAGTAGAAGGTTTTCCTGAAGCAGTTTTCAGAACAACAG
>ENA-OSCG01000057-OSCG01000057.1-marine-sediment-metagenome-genome-assembly--contig:-NODE-57-length-20432-cov-8.891201_pt1 | contig 20432 bp, 17 predicted proteins | sample MGYA00237880_ERZ529332 | MGnify/ENA primary metagenome ERZ529332 (study PRJEB26373, sample SAMN05710708) | marine sediment metagenome | biome: marine; feature: ocean trench; material: sediment... | reverse complement strand
GTAATCAGCGGACGGCCGGGTGCCTGGTAGCTGCGATTATCCGTATCAACCCGGAATACCTGTTCCGATTTATCAATGATGGCCCTGGCCCTGGTGTAGCGCAGCGATGTCACCATCTTACGGGTTGCAGCCCGGGCCTCGGCAGCGGATATGCTGCGTGACATGGAGGTCGCAAACAGCCCCATGATCAATGCAATAATGACCAGAACCACCATCAGCTCGACCAGCGTAAACCCCCGGCCTTTTCCACGCCTCAGTTGATCCTGAAATCTCATCAGAACCCACAGCCCAAGTCCAGGCGCGTCTGGACAAGCCGGCGCCGGAATATTGGTGCAATCTGAGAACCCATACTATTGCCAGCTGTTGATGTCGGCATTTTTTCCTTCGCCGCCACGTTGCCGGTCAGCACCCAGGGACTCGATATCAAAATCACCATGCTCGCCCGGCACACTGTAACGATAGGGCTGGCCCCAGGGGTCTTTTAACAGGGAATTCTTGATATAGGGGCCGTTCCAGCCTGTCACACCCGCTGGTTGGTTAACCAACTCATCCAGCGATGACGGCGTATTACCGGTATCCAGGTAAAAACTCTCCACCGACATTGAAATGCGGCTGATTTGCGCAGACGCTGCCTTGGCCTTGGCGCTTTCGGCCTTGCCGATGATGCCCGGCAATACCAGGCCGGCAATTAACGCCAGTATCACCAATACCAGCAACAATTCGACCAGTGTGAATCCAGCTCGCCGGTTGTTGTGGTCTGTGTAAAACTTTCTGCCATTCATTATTCAAATCTCCTGCCGGGGTATTGCTATGTGACCGGTTAACGCCCCTGCTACCCAACCGGTTCTATGCTTCAATCTGTGACCGTCTCTTCAACCAACCAGTTCATTAATTCCCATAATGGCCATCAATACCGACATGACGATGGTACCGATCATGACGGCCATCAACAGCGTAACCACCGGTGTGAATATTGCCAGCAGGCGGTCTATGGTTGTGCGAACCTCTTTATCGTAGGTGTCTGCAACTTTCATCAGCATGACATCCAGCTGGCCCGTCTCTTCACCTACGCTGACCATTTGCAGCGCCAGACGGGGGAAGCGCCCGCTGGCGGCCAGGTTATGGGCCAAACCACCACCTGTTTTAACTTTCTCTGTGGTCTCCTCAACGGTTTGCCGCAGCAGGCTGTTGGTCATCACATTGCGCGCAATGGACAGGCCAGACAATAACGGCACCCCATTGACCAACAACGTCCCGAGCGTGCGCGACAGGCGCGCAATCTCCATTTTGGCCACCAGGTCGCCCACCCAGCGCAGACCGAGCACCCATGTGTCCCAGCGCAGACGCTGTTCCGGGTTGGCCAGCATGCGACGAAACATCACCACGCCCAGCACCGTCAAAGCAATCAGCCCCCACCAGAAATTCTGCAAAACGCCACCGACAGCCAATACCATCTTGGTAATCAGCGGCAGATCCCCTCCCAGCTCTTCAAAGATGGGAGTGAACTGGGGGATCACATAAACCAGCAGCAGGACCAATGAACCGCCAGCCAGTATCATCAGCATGATCGGGTAGATCATGGCGGAAACGATGCTGTCTTTCAGATCCTTGGAACGCTCCAGGTAATCCCCCAGACGGTCCAGTGTTTGGTCCAGCGAACCGCCGATTTCACCGGCACGCACCATATTGATAAATAAGCGGCTGAACGAACCGTGCTGCGCATCCAGTGCATCCGACAGGCTTCCACCTTCCCGCACATGATCCCGTACAGCAGTCACCGTCTGTTTGACGCGATCGTTTTCAGCCAGCTCCAGCAATACCTGCAAACAACGGTCAAGCGGCAAGCCGGCACCGAGCAAGGTTGCCAATTGCTGGGTAAACTGACCGACCTCCCGCGCACTCATGCCACGTCTTTTAAGCCGCAAAGTATCAAGGTTGAAACCGCCCTGACCTGCTGCATGCGTCGAAATGGGTATGTTGCCGCCCTCCTGGAGTTTGGCGATCACGCCTTCCTCGGAAGCGGCTTCCATCGTGCCGCGTACGGTCTCACCTGAGGGCGCGACCGCGGTGTATTCAAATAAGGGCATCAGGCTTCCTGCGTCACTCTTAACACTTCTTCAATCGTGGTCACACCTTGCAGACATTTCAGCAAACCATCCTGGTACATGGTGCGCATGCCTTCCTGCACAGCCAGGTCGTGGATCTCGCCTGAAGTTGCCTTTTGCATGATCAGGCGGCGGATGGGATCCGACATCTGCAACAATTCCAGGATGCTGGTGCGGCCGAAATAACCTGACGGGTTTTCTTCCGTTGGAACCGGCCGGTAAACTGTGTAGGTATCCTGTTCCAGGAGCTCTCTGAAGCCCATTTCTGCCGCGACCTCCGGCAATAACTGCACGGCCTGGCGGGATCCCTCACCGATGGTTCGCACCAGCCTTTGTGCAAGGATGGCATTGATGGTGGAGGTCAGCAGGTAATCTTCCACACCCATATCCAGCATGCGGGTGATGCCGCCCGCTGCATCATTGGTATGGATGGTAGACAGTACCAAGTGGCCTGTCAGTGCTGACTGGATCGCAATACGGGCAGTCTCCAGATCGCGCATTTCGCCAATCATGATGACATCCGGATCCTGGCGCACAATGGCCCTCAGGGCGTGGGCAAAATCCAGTCCGATGGACGACTGGGCCTGTATCTGGTTAATGCCCTCAAGCTGGTACTCCACCGGGTCCTCCACGGTGATGATCTTTCTTTCCGGTGTATTGATCCGGCTCAGTGCGGTATAAAGTGTCGTCGTTTTGCCCGAGCCGGTGGGGCCGGTCACCAGGATAATGCCATGCGGCATCTCCAGGTTCTTGACGAAACGTTGTTTTAAACTTTCGTCGAACCCCAGTGAATCAAAATCCAGCACTATGCTTTCACGGTCGAGGATACGCATGACGACGCTCTCCCCGTGCGAAGTAGGAATGGTCGAAACACGTAAATCCAGTTCCTTGCCCTGCACCCGGTGCATGATGCGGCCATCCTGCGGCAGGCGACGCTCGGCAATATTAAGCCTGGCCATAATCTTTACGCGGGAGATGACCGCTGCCGTGGAACTTGCCGGTGGTGATTCCACTTCCTGCAATACGCCGTCAATCCGGTAGCGGACTTTCAGCCGGTTTTCAAACGGCTCAATGTGAATATCCGATGCCCGCGCTTCCACAGCCCTTTGCAGGATCAGGTTGACCAGTCGAATAACCGGTGCTTCGGAAGCCAGGTCACGCAGGTGCTCAACGTCTTCCAGTTCGTCATCTGCGCCCTCACCCAGGGTATCGATAATCTGCCCCATGGCACTGCGGCCGCCGCCGTAGAGTTTCTCAATGCCGTTCTCTATTTCAGAGGCCACACCTACTTGTGGAACGATGGTCTTACCGCTGGCCATGGCAAGCGCTTTGAGCGCGAATTTGTCCCTCGGATTGGCCATTACAACGACCATATCAGAATCGCTCACCGCCACCGGCAGCAACAGATGCTGCTTCAGGTAGCGTACAGAGAGCTTGCCAATGTCCGGCGCTTCATCCGGCAAATCTGCTGCACTTGTCAACGGCAGATCCAGCAAGCTGGCTTCAGCCCCGGCCACGTCACGCTCTGAAACAAGCCCAAGCCGAACCAGCAAGGCGATCAGGTCACCACCATTCTGGTCACGAAATGCCTCGGCGCGCTTGAGGTCGGCCTTTTTCAGACGACCGCTTTCGATCAGGTAAACACTGACCTCGTTTTCGACCACAGCGGATTGCTGTGCTGCGTTGTTTTGTACTGCTTCCGTTGCCTGCACGTATTGCCCCTGCGAAAGTTGCTTATGGCGGAAATTATAGCCCTATCGGGCGAATCATATGCGGTCCTGCACCGAACACAAAGACCACGGTCCTGTAGCAAAGGTTCCGGAACCTATTTGCCCGCACTCCGTTGCCAGCCTGTAAACTGTTCAATCAGCGCCCAATTAGCCAGCACCCACAGTATCACCGGCACCAGCGGAGGGAAAATCAAAACACCCAGTTGATAACACAGGGCGATCAGTTCATCTGATATTCCAGCGTCGATGACCACCTGGTGAGCATCCGCTCCGAAGTTGAACGCCAGTGTTTTCAGGGTCTGCCAGACCACACCCCACACCTGTATCAACATCACACACACATAGCCGCCCAGCAGCGTGAGTGTTTTTCTTATAACAGACGCACCGGATGCCATCACCAGTCCGAACAACAATGGCAAGCCGTAGCCAAAAATCAGCGGGTTGACAATAAAGCCCAATGCCTCCCGACTGCCGTCCGGAAACAGGAAAGGAATATGGGTTTGTACCTGGAACAGATAATGGCGGTCAGGATTGGGCACGATGTTCCAGAACTCGTTGCCCAGCACACGGGTCAGAATCTCGTTGGCCAGCAATCGAACCGGTACTCCATGGAAAGCACTCAGGTAATACCAGAACATGAAACCAAACACCATCCACAAAACTGCCAGGATCAGAAATTCAGCCAGCCGCAATTCCTGCCCATTTGCCTGTTTGCCTGCTCGCTTTGCCATCAACCTGGCCACATCAACTCAGCCATTGACGCGCATTCTGGAACATGCGCTGCCAGGGTGAACACTCAGACCAATCATCCGGTGCCCAGGAAAAATTGACCGTGCGCAGTGTCCTTTCCGGATGGGGCATCATGATAGTGACCCTGCCGCTGGTGTTGCACAGCCCAGTCACACCCCCGGGTGAACCGTTGGGGTTGTGTGGGTATTTCATCGTGGCGGCGCCATCCGCGTCTACATAGTGCAATGTAACAGATGCCTGTGATGCAGAGCCCCGATTAAACTCAGCGCGCCCTTCGCCATGCGCGGTGGCAACCGGCAACAGGCTGCCGGCCATGCCGTTGAAAAACAATGACGCAGACTCAGCCACTCTCACCATGCTCAGGCGGGCCTCAAACTGACCTGAACGGTTGGCAACAAAATCCGGCCAGTTTTCAGTTCCGGGAATGATCTCCCGTAGCAATGAAAGCATTTGGCAACCGTTACATACCCCCAGGGCGAAACGGTCGACGCGCTCGAAAAACGCTGCAAAGTGGTCTCTGAGTTGCTGCTGAAAAAGTATCGAAGCAGCCCAGCCCCGACCGGCACCGAGCACGTCACCATATGAGAAACCGCCACAGGCCACCAGGCCATGGAAGGCGGACAGGTCGACGCGTTGCTCAAACAAATCGGACATATGTACATCAACCGCCCTGAAACCTGCCGCATCAAACGCAGCGGCCATTTCAATCTGACCGTTGACACCCTGCTCACGCAATATCGCAACGGCCGGCCGGACACCGCCCGCTATATATGGGGCTGCAGGGTTTTGCTCTGGATCAAAGCCCGGATCCGGTCGCAGAAAAGGCTGATGCCACTCCAGCGCATGGGCGAATTCCTCATCAGCACAGTCCGGATGGTCACGCAATTTCTGAATTTCATAAGATGTTTCACACCAGGCCTGGTGGAGTTTGCGCAAATCGCTCTGCAGGCAGTCATGGCCGCCGACATTGATACTCAGCGTATGGCCACCGACCGGTTTGCCGATCACGCTCACCAGGCTTTGCAGGCCATGTCGGGCAAAGCACGCCAGCACATCAGCCAACTGCGATTCTGCAACCTGCACAACGGCGCCGGGTTCTTCAGCGAACAGAAGTGCACGCAGTTGCCCATCATCACAGCCATGATCGTCACCGGCCTGCGCGCTCTCAAATGACAACAACAGGCCACAGCGACCGGCAAAGGCCATTTCACACAGCGTGGTAATCAGGCCACCGTCAGAACGGTCATGGTAGGCGAGCAGCCGGCCGGCTGCTGTCAACTCCTGGATTGCAGCAAAGAAACCTGCCAGGTCCCGGGCCTCATCAAGATCCGGAACCCCCTCACTAAACGTTGCATGCACTTGTTCGAGCACAGACCCGCCGAGGCGGTTCGCACCATGCCCGAGGTCTATCAGCAGCAGGCGACTGGCAGTATCGGTGTCTTTTAATTCAGGTGTCAGCGCCAAGCGGGCATCGGTAACCGGCGCAAAAGCTGTGATCACCAGTGATACCGGTGCCAGCATGTGCATGGGCTGATTTTTACCGGCGCCGTCCTTACCGGTCCAGTCAGTTTTGAGTGACAGGGAATCCTTGCCCACCGGAATAGCGATGCCCAGTTCAGGACACAACTCCAACCCCACCGCTTTAACGGCCTCATACAAAGCAGCATCCTGCCCGTCCTCACCCGCTGCCGCCATCCAGTTGGCGGACAAGCGGACATCCGCGAGGCTGGCAATCGGTGCACTGGCAATATTGGTGATGGCTTCGGCAACTGCCATCCTGGCTGCGGCCGGACTGTTGACTACCGCCAGCGGCGTACGCTCTCCTATCGCCATGGCTTCGCCTGCATAGCCATGGAAACTATGCAGGGTAACCGCTGCATCGGCCACCGGGACCTGCCACGGCCCCACCATCTGGTCACGCGCCACCAGGCCGCCAACCGAACGGTCGCCAATGGTGATCAGGAATGACTTGCTGCCGACTGCCGGGAAACGCAAAACTGTCAACAGATCCCGTTCCAGACTGGATCTGGCCTGGGCCACCGGCAACCGGTCGAGAGGCTGGCCCGGGCCACCGGCAACCGGTCGAGAGACTGGCCCGGGCCATGCAAGCGGGATAACCGCCTCGCTGGTCGCATCGCGGTGCATTTTGGGTGGATTACCCAACAGAACCTCCAGCGGCATATCCACCGGTGGTTCTTTCAGCAAAGCATCGTTCAAACGTAACCAGCGTTCATTGCTGACTGTTCCCAACACTGCATAAGGACAGCGCTCCCGCCGGCACAGGGATTCAAACTCATTCAGGCTGTTCTGCTCAATGGCCAGCACGTAACGTTCCTGCGACTCGTTGCACCAGATTTCCATCGGTGACATGGCGCCGTCCGCGCTGGGGATTTCCCGCAACTCAAGGTCACCGCCACGCTCGCTGCCATAGAGTAATTCCGGCAAGGCATTGGATAGTCCGCCGGCACCGACATCGTGAATAGACAAAATGGGATTGCTGCTGCCGCGCGCACAACAACCGTCGATCACTTCCTGGCAACGCCGTTGCATCTCCGGATTACCACGCTGAACTGAGGCAAAATCCAGTTCTTCATTGCCCTGCCCACTGCCGAGTGATGATGCTGCACCGCCGCCAAGGCCGATCAGCATTGCCGGTCCGCCGAGAACAATGACGGCTGCTCCTTCGGGAAGGCGAAGCTTGTTAACGTGGCCGGGACGAATATTGCCCATGCCACCGGCCAGCATGATCGGTTTGTGATAGCCCCACAAACGGCCACCGACAGTCTGCTCAAACGTACGAAAATAACCGCCCAAAGCAGGGCGTCCGAATTCGTTGTTGAAAGAGGCTGCACCCACCGGCCCTTCAATCATGATATCCAGCGCGCTGGCGATACGTCCGGGCTTGCCTGAATTCTCCTCCCAGCTGCATGGCCTGCCGGGCAACAACAAATTGGAAACCGAGAACCCGGTCAGGCCCGCCTTTGGCCGCGCGCCACGACCGGTAGCTGCCTCGTCACGGATTTCACCACCGGACCCCGTTGCAGCGCCGGCGAACGGTGAAATCGCAGTGGGGTGGTTGTGGGTCTCCACTTTGATCTGTATGCCGATTTCTTCATCTACAAAAACATATTCACCACTACCGGGCAGCGGAAAGAAGCGCTCGCTGCGGCGGCCCTCGATGACCGCAGAATTATCATGGTAAGCAGACAACACACCCGCAGGACTGACGGCGTGGGTGTTTCTGATCATGGCGAACAACGAGTGCTCTTGCTCTTCACCATTCAGCGTCCAGCTGGCATTGAATATCTTGTGGCGGCAATGCTCGGAATTTGCCTGCGCAAACATCATCAGCTCTGCATCTGTCGGATTACGACCGAGTTGCCGGTAGGCTGTGATCAGGTAATCAATCTCGGCCGCCGACAAAACCAGGCCAAGTTCCTGGTTGGCCTGCGACAAGGCCTGCTGAGCATCCACCGATATATCGATGAAAACCAATGGCCGGGCCGGTTGATGGTCGAACAGATCCCTTGCCTGCGCCACGGAGGTCAACACCGTTTGCGTCATACGGTCGTGAATTAACGCAGAAATTGCATCGATATTCTGCTCGTCCATGACCGCAACCGGCAGGCGGAATAATGTGCCGCGCTCGATCCGGCTTATTTCGTGCAAGCCACAACGCCGCGCGATATCCGTGGCTTTACTCGACCATGGCGATTGAGTCCCCAGGCGTGGCACAACCAGCAAAATTCCTTGCTCGGAAAATTGGCCGGTTTGCTTTGCCTGCAGCAGGGATTCAAGTCTTTGCAGGCTCTCATCAGCAAGTGCCTGCGGACTCTCAACCAGGTAGATAAATTTTGCAGTCAGCTGAAAATCCTGCCCCGTACGCGCGCATAGGCCTTGCTTAAGTTTTTGCCTTTGGAATTCAGAAAATGCAGATCCGCCAAGCAGGCAGGTAAACTCGCTCAAAGCGCCACTCCGGTGCGGTGATTGCCGATGCACCATTATAACGGTTGGGTACAATTAGTTGAGCGGTGTTTGGATGAATTTAATCGCCGGTTCCCGGCCTCACCTTCTGCTGATTTTCACGCTATCTTATTTTATAGCTACAGATGCATGCAGATTCTCAAGGCGCTGACGTAACTGTGCCGGCGGCATATAACCCGGAATCAGCGTCCCGTCTGAGGTGAGTAGTGCCGGTGTGCCGGTTACGCCGAGTTCACGGCCCAGTTGATACTGGTCCGCTATTGGGTTCGGGCATAGTTGCGGTTCTGGATCATCGCCGTTCTTGGCCATGGTCAGGGCCGCTTGCTGATCATCGGCGCACCAGACAGAAACAAACTTGTCGTAGGAGGCCGAACCAATCCCGGCACGTGGAAAGGCCAGGTAGTGAATGGCGATACCTGCTTCGTTGTATTCATCTATTTGACTGTGGAGCTTACGACAATAACCACAATCAATGTCGGTAAATACCAGCAGATCATATTTTGCCTTTGCCGGTGAAAATGATATCTGCTCATCCGGGTTCAATCCGGCCATCAAACCCTGGCGGATAACGGATTTTGCCTGGTCGGTTATATTGGTACGGGTGTCAATATCCATGATCTGGCCTTGTATCAGGTACTTGCCATCGTTTGAAACATAAACAATGTCACTATTGATCTGTACCTGCAAGATGCCGTCGATGGGCGTCTCTGACAGGACAATAGTTTTCGCGTTGGGAAACAGTGTCCGGATTTTATCTTCGACAATACTGTTTGCTTCCTCCCCGGCCAAAGCAGTATGGGTCGTTGCAAGAAACACACAGGCAAGCAGGGCCACATAAAGGCGGGGGATACGATTCATTCTGTTCTCCGATCCATTATTAATTGATTTGTAAATTGTACCTAGGCAAATTTGACAGGCGCAGTGAAAAAAGTTCAATCACTCTCTAACCCGGACATTTCACCAAATTCATTTCAGCGTGTATTGCGAATACTTTCACCCGCGCGGGTGATGAATCTCGTGCAACCGTTTCAGACCCTCACGCGCAATGTGAGTATAAATCTGTGTGGTGGAAAGGTCGTTGTGTCCAAGCAATAATTGCACGACCCGCAAATCTGCGCCATGGTTGAGCAAATGGGTTGCGAACGAATGGCGCAGCATGTGGGGCGACAGTTTTTGACGGATACCGCAAACCGCAGCATAGCGCCGCAGCATGTACCAGAAAGCCTGGCGTGTCATACTGGATTTTCGGCTTGTAACGAATACACTCTCTGTCTGTGCTCCCTTAAGAAGCCCGGCTCTCGCGGCAGATAAATAGAGCTTCAAACTGTCATGTGCTTCCTCTCCAATGGGAACAAGCCGTTCTTTCTGCCCTTTGCCCAGCACGCGGATAACCCCCTGGTTCAAATTTAAATTGGCCAGTTCAAGATTTACCAATTCGCTGACCCGCAATCCGGTGGCATACATCAGCTCAAGCATCGCACGGTCACGCAAGCCCAGCAGGGTGCCTGTATCCGGCGCTGTCAGCAAGGTCTCAATCTGTTGTTCGGTCAAGGCCTTAGGCAGCCCGCGACCAATTTTGGGGCTTTCGATCAAGGCCACCGGATCGCTGTCAATAACGCCTTCACGCAGCAGCCAGCGATAATACTGGCGATAGGTCGACAGATAGCGCGATACCGTACGTGAGCTCTTGCCTTGCTGGACTTCGGCAGCGAGAACGGCCAGCAGATCTTCACGGTTCGCGGCAGCCAGCGTTTTACCACGCTTGCCAAGCCGCTCATGCAGGCGAAGCAAATCATGACGATAGCTTTGCAGACTGTTGTTACTGAGGCCACGCTCGGCCCAGCTGGCATCCAGGAAGCGTTCGATAGCGGGGTGGTGTTTCATAGTGCAATACCACTTAGCCATTGATTCAATTTTGAGCTAATTTCCGGGCCCGCTCCTCACGCATGTGGTTCATCCATTGCTGGGCGGCCTTCCGGGATTTCGCGTATTTGCCTGCGCGGCCCCAGGCAGTACTGGCTTTGGAGTAGTTGCTCAGGTTGAACTCACTCATACCCAGCAACACATAGGCTTCACCGGTCTTGCGATCATTGAAACCACCCTTCTCAAGCGCAGCCTCAAGCGCCTCCACAGCACTGTCCCAGCGCTCCATATCCACCAGGATGTAGCCGCGCCGTAAATCAATATCACCATCGGTAGATGCCTTGCCGGCGAGTTCATAAGCAACCAGAGCCTTCTCCATCTCCTCCGCTGCATACCAGGCATCAGCTACCATGGTCCAGTTGTTCTTGCTGGTCTCGACAATGCCGTCTTCCAGGCCTTTTTGAAGCACCTCCGCAGCTTTGAACGGCACATCACGATTGGAGTACAGGTTAGACAAATACATGATGTCAGTTTGTTTATCCAGCATCTCGCGACGGTATGCCAATGCAATGACAGACAATGCTTTGTCATCTTTTTTGAGCATGTAAAAAATTTGTGAGAGCTGGACCCAGTAAACCTTCTTGTCAGACCATGACTGGATCATGACCTCCAGTGTCTGGGCTGCCTTGGGAAACTGCTCCAACTCAAAGTGGGAAGCCAGCTTCAACTGATACCAGGCCTCCCTGGGCTTGTCTGACATGGAGATGGCCGTTTCTATAGCCGGAATGACATTTTTCCAGTCTTCTTTCTGCGCATGAATCGATGCTTTCAATACATAAGCAGCCGGCTTGATCTTTTCCACCGAAACCTTGCACATCCACAGGGCCAGCTTGTCCAGCGCATCGTCGTAGCGTTCTTGCATATAGTACAGCTGCGCAATCTGATACATCAGGGCAAAGTGGATGTGGTCGGGCAAAGCATCTATATCAACTGCCCGTTCGAAATTGATCAGTGCAGAATCAAAATTTGAGCGGGCCCATTCAACCTGGGCCATCATTTGATACAGGGTCGCCTTCAGGTATTTACCCCTGGCACGCCTGATCATGATTACCAGCTTGTCATAAGCAAGGTCATAGAGTTCGTTACCGACATCCTCGTAGATGTCATTCAATTTTTTGTAGGTCGGCTCGAGCAGCGTGCCACTGGTCTTGTTGCGTTCCACCCCGCACTGCGATGCCTGCGCCCATAGCTGCCCGGATAGCGATGCCGCAGCAATTGCCGGAAGAACAGCAAAAATTAACTTTTTATACAATATGCGCATGCATTACCTCTCGGACTGGTCCAGGTTGAAATCAATAACCTGGACGGCCAGCCGGTCGACCGCCACGCCATCTATGACACGGGGTTTGAATTTCCACTTCAGGATGGCCCGGATGGCTTCCCGGTTAAATACCCTTGGCGGTTTTGCATCGACCACTCTGGGGCTTTTTACTGTACCGATGGCGGTGATGGTAAATTCAATCTTTACCCAGCCTTCCAAACCCCGCATGGCAGCATCACGCGGGTACATTGGCCGGATGACCACGATCGGAATGATGTCACCTTCTTCCGTTTTGTCTACGGAGGCAAAGTTGCCGATAAACATTCCTTCACCGCCGGACATGGGTACATCCAGGTTAGGCAAATCCAGTTTTGGCATGTTCTGCCGGGGCTGGTCCATCTTCGAGACCTGCATTTTCGGAGGTGGCGGCGGGTTCTTGGGCGGTGGTGGTTTTTTGGGTATGCGCCGGTTCTTGGTCCTCACCTCATCAGGAATATCAACGGGCCCAAAATGAATGCCGGCAATTGCTTCCATTTCCTCTTTATTGTTGCTCCCGGACGAAATCAGCTTGAACATGAACAGAAATAAACCGAAGGTCACAACAACGGCGAGGAATGCAGAAATCAGGGTCCTGAATCTATTCATTTCGAAACCGTCCTGAACAAGCACTTTAATGCTCTGTCAACCTTATACAGCATTAGTCGGGGTTTTCAGCAGAAATGGCGATACCCTGAACACCGGCCTGTCTTACCTGGTCCATTACCTGGGTGATGGTACCAATTCTGGAATTCTTGTCAGCAACGATGACAACGCTGCCCCTGGGGTTTTCAGCCTTGGCCTGTTCCACCATCGAGCGTACTTCCGGCAATTCAATATGGCGTTTGCTCATCCAGATATCATCATTCGACTTGATGCCTATCAGGATGGTTCCATTGCGCAACGCAACAGCCATTTCGGCCTTCGGCTTTATAATGGTCGCGCCGGTTTCCTTGGTAAAGGATGTCGTCACAATAAAGAAGATCAACATGATGAAAACAATATCAAGCATGGGCGTGATATTGATTTCCGCATCATCAGTATGTGCATGTCTTCTAGCCATGCATAGCTTCCTCGTATTCTTTCATTATCCTGTGCACACAGATTGGCGATGCCATCAGTGCGCCTGCAGTGAATCGGCGAGTTGTTCGGTTTCGGTGCTCGCTTTATGGTCAAGCCAGGTGCCGAAATACACACCGGACAGTGCTGCTACCATACCGGCCATGGTGGGAACGGTTGCCATGGAAACACCCCCAGCCATGGCCCGCGCATTACTGGTACCGGCATAGGTCATAACATCAAACACACTGACCATGCCGGTGACGGTGCCCATCAACCCCAACAGAGGACAAATCGCAATCAATGCCTTGATCAGACCGATATTGTGGCTCAGGGCCAATGAAGTTTTTGAAATCATTTCCTCACGAATGCGCTTGGCATACCAGGATCGGGTATCCGCGCGGGCTTCCCAGGTATCAACGATGGCTTGTTTTTCACCTGGATGAATACGGTAGAAATACCACAGGCGCTCAAGGATCAGTGTCCACATCAGGAACAGCACCAGCATAATCCCGTACAGGACATCACCGCCCAGATCCAGGAACGCCCGGATAGAACTTATGGCATCATAAAACCAGATCATCCATTACGCTCCGCCAGCCTGGCGATAATTCCGGCTGCCTGCTCTTCCAGTATCTGGATCAGGGCCTTGCTCTTGCCCTGCAGGAATGCGTGGAAAATAGTCATCGGTATGGCAACTACCAGGCCAAGCACTGTGGTTACCAGGGCGGTTGAAATACCGCCCGCCATCATGCGGGGGTCACCGGTACCAAACAATGTGATCATCTGGAAGGTTGCAATCATACCCACAACCGTACCCAACAGGCCAAGCAAAGGTGCGACCACGTAAAGAACCTTGATAAAGCTCAGGCCGGTTTCAAGTGGCGCCGATTCGCGCAAGATGGCTTCATCCAGCTTCAGCTCAAGTGTCTCGACATCGGTTTGCGTATAGTCGCTGTAAATTGCGATAACGCGGCCCAGCGGGTTGCCCTTGTCGGCGACTCCAGTTTTGAGTTGTTTGCTCATCCTGGCACCGGTGGTGTAAAGCATCAGAGCCTTCCACAGGCATAACAGTAAGCCAAAGATGCCAACGCCGATAATCACGGCCCCGACAGGGCCGCCATCTTCTTTCACGCGCTCAATCGGGGTCTTGCTCTGCACCACAGCGCGAAGAATCTGTCCACGGGTGAAATCCACTGCCACCGCGACAATCTCCCCGGGACTGGCATTTTGCAGATCGGCTGCCATTGCACGGAAACGGGCAACCGGCTGACGGGCGAGTTCAATCAGGTGTTTGGTACTCTTGGAAGAATCCCAATCGAGATATCTGCCATTGGAAACTGCGTTAAACACACCAATACGCACGACTTCCAGTTCTTCTTTGGCACCGTTTGCACGCTCAACAATCGCGTTGAATTTGATTACTTTCCCGGATTCAGCAATTTCAGTCACCATCCTCGACCAAACCGTGCGTAATTCCTGCACATTCGGCAATGCTTTACGTTGAGCCAATTCAGATAAAAATACGTCGCGTCCCTGGTACTGGGCGGAAACCATGGAATCTTTCAAAGCAGCCTGGATATCGCCTGAGGATTGCCTCACGATACCAAACAGTTCACCCAGGTTACCCATCCGTTCCTGCAGCACGGTCGTCAGCTCAGCAAGATCCCGTTCAAGCCGGTCATATGCTGATTTCAGGTCATCGCTACGTTTTTCTTCACGTTTCAGCGCTGCCTTGGCCCGCGCCAGCAAGTTGCGCTGATTATTGCGGTCACTCAGGAACTCAGCCTCCCTTTGCTGGTTAATCTTGCCTTCGCTGTTGGCAGCCTGGCGTACGATTTCCGCCAGTTCCTCAAGCGTTTGTGCATTCGCGAAGCTGGATACCATTAACATGACAGCGCTAATAATAATGCTCGATTTTCTCATTTTGCTGTCTCCGGAGCTGGTACCGGAAGCATCACCAGATCCGGCGCTTTTTCATTCCTGGCGATGGACAGGCCTACTTTGACCTCAGCCCGATAAATGTCAGGCAGGTCTTCGTACTCGCGTGTGATCGGGTTGAACCAACCCGTGCTTACCTGATCGCTGGTTTGATAAATCAGCAAAGTCCGGCCAACACGGAGAAAATCAACAGTCTGGCCAGTTGTAGGCAATGGCGCGGAGTAGGCCTCGGTAGTGCGTCCGTACTGCAACTCTCCCAGATAGGCTTCCATGACCCGCCGATATTTTTCAGAAGCAGTGACGTCGGCCTGATCCATCATATCGCTCAAACGCAGAACCCGGGCACGGCGTTCTTCAAGCCGGAACGGCATATCGCTCTCTATCATTTTGCCCAGCATATCGATCATCTCCAGCATCAGCGGTACGACACCCCGGTTGGTCGCTTCGAGGCCGGCCAGTTGATCATTGATAGAAATAACTTCAGCGCGTTGATCCATTACAACTTTCTCAAGGTTGTCGTTATAGATTTTCAGGCTTTCAGTCTCGCTGACAACCGCACGGTACTCAGCCAGCAGATCAGCAGTCTGCTGCGCGAGCCGGGTTACGCGTTGCTGGGAGCTCGAAGCGGCCTGATTGATGCCGGTTTCTGTCTTAACCGTGGAAGTGAACACCTGGGCGTTTGCGCCGGACAGTAAAAGCAGTGTGCCCATGGCGCTTAAAACCAGGCCTGAAGTCGGTCGGATAAATTTGTTTGGCATTGCCTGTTTCCAGTTTGGTTGGTGCAAAGAACATTTGATTCAGTAAAACAATATCAATGATACATTAATACCATTCCCGAAATTCGGGCGGCCCAGAATAACCGAAGGCAGTTCGCTGTGCCACAAAACTGCAACATTTTTTAGCAAAAACATTTCCGGTATACCCCCCGGGGGGGGCGCTCTCACTTAGCCAGACTGTGCTACCGACTGTCCGCGACTCCAAACAAAGGCCCATGATATTGCAATCGGATCCGCCTAAAAACCGCCCACAAAATTCAATATCATTAAACCGTCCTGCGCAATGCCGCAATTGCTGCAATCGTAAGCAAGACGGATGGCAGCACCGTACTGAGTGCAATGGGCAAAGCATAGGCCACCGCAAAGTTTTGTGCCGCACCGTTGATCAGCATAAACAAACCACCCAGCGTCATACCGATAAATAACCTCGACCCCAGGTTGTGGTGCCGGGAGGATGCAAACACAAAAGGCATACCAGCCAGAACCAGGGCAATGACTACCAACGGGTAGAAGACTTTTTCCCAAAAGGCCGATCTGTAAGCCCCGTCATCAAGACCATTGCGCTGCAGGTATTCCAACTGATCCCAAAGCACCCGCAAAGACAAATATGGCGGGCGTGTGACAGCAGATTCCAGCAGTTCGGGCTTAACATCTGATATCCATGGAGCCCGCTCAAAACTCGAAGGAATCACTCCTGAGGCGTTGATTTCCACCTCGAACACATTTTCAAGCGTCCATTGATCACCATCAAAAAATGCACTTTCAGCGTGGGTGATTTTTTTTAAACCGGCAAACCCGTCAAAATGGTAAATTTCTACCTTCTGGAAACTGATGGATTGCTCGCCATGATCAATTGTCAGCAAAGGCCGCCGGATATTGACGATATCATCACCATCCCGCATCCACATACCGGATGGTCCGCCAATGATCACCTGCCCGACAAGCTGGCTTAGCCTGAAGGCCCGCGCCTGCTGCTCGGCACCGGGTGCAATCCACTCGCCCATCGCCATTACCGGCAGCGTGATTAACAAAGCACCTGCCATACCCGCGGCCGCCAACCTGAGACGTGACACACCGGAAATCCTGAAGGCTACCAACTCATTCGCACTGGCAAGGCCGCCGATGCCCAGCAACGACCCCAACAACGCAGAGACCGGGAAAATCTGGTACGCCGACCTGGGTGCAGTTTGCAGCACAAACCAGAAAACATCACCCGCACCATAGTTCGCGCTGGTATCACGTAATTCACCCAGCAAGCTGAACATCATCATCAACAGTGTCAGGCTAACCCACACCAGCAAGATACTAACGATGGCCGCCTTGCCGATGTACCTGTCGACGATCCTGATCATCGTGACGCCTTAACCGGTATCCTTCCCTGCTGTCGAATCCACACAAAACTGACCACCAGGAAAATAATGTGCACCGACCACATGCCGATGGCCGCGGGCAATATGCCCTCGGCTATCCAGAAACGACACAGGTAAAGTGTATTGCCATAAAGCAAGTAGACCAGTATACCCAGCACTACCCTGCTTCCCCTGCCTTCGCGGGGCTGTGAATGCGACAGCGGAATTGCCAGCAGGCCGAGAACAATGACGGTGATGGCCGGCGCCAGACGCCATTGCAATTCTGCGTTTGATTCGTTGCTTCGGTCATTGAACAGTTCCGAGAATGATTTGGAGTTTACCTTGTTGTTTTTACGCTTGCGGAACTCAGGCTCCGGCAGACGTAAATCATTGCGGGCGAAATCCAATACCCGCATATCAAGCTGGCCAGGAACATATTCAGTCACCTTGCCTTGTTCAAGGATCAAATACCGATCGCCGGTTTTGCCATCCATCCAGTACGTGCCCCGCTCGGCCACCCAAATTTGCTCCCTGAGCTGCCGCCGTTGCTTGATGAAAATATTCCGCAAAGTCTTGCCATCATCTTCAATCGCTTCTGCATAGATCACCAGGTCACCATGCCTGAGCACATGGAATTTACCGGGCTGCAAACCCCACACCGCTGCTGAGCGAAAAGCCTGTTCCAATTGCTGTTCAGCCATCCGCGCAGTGGTTGGCGCGATGGATAAACCAAGCACGAGCAATACAGCGGCCAGTGGCAGCACCAGGCTCAACAGTGGTTTTATCAATTGCTTCCAGCCGAAACCGCTGGAGCGCATCACCGCCATTTCCTGGTCCCGGTACAAACGGCCCAGGCCCCACATGATTGCGATAAACCCCGCCAGTGGAAGAATGTTCGCCAGGGTCTCGGGCATATGAAAAAGCAACTGCATGGTCATCAACCCTGCCGGCATCCTGCCATCGGCAATGTCATTGAGCATGTCACCAAGAAACGCACCCAACAGAACAATGATAAGAACAATGCTTACAGCCAGTGATGTCCAGAACCACTCGCGAAATATGTATTTTTGCAATATGCTCAAAATCAAATTCTTCCTGAGTGATTCTTTCTTGGGTAATTATTGTAGAATGCCCGATCCGTTCGCATTTTAGCAGTGATAAGCCACCCGCCGGCATTTTTAGGCCTGAGGAATCTGGGAGGGACTCTGAATAATGGAATTTGCACTCGATAATAAAATCACAGCGCAGATAGATACCGACTGCCTGGTTATCGGAATATTTTCAGACTCACCGCTGCAGGGATCAGCAGCGGCTGTTAATCAAGCCTGCGATGGCGCATTGCACGACCTGATCACATCCGGCGACATTGATACCAACTGGAAACAAACCACGCTACTGCATGGACTCGTTGGTGTGGCCGCAAAACGCATCCTGGTGATCGGCTGCGGAGAGCCTGAGAAATTTAACCCGGTTCGCTTTGACACGGTATGCGCAAAAGCCGGTGCGTTTTTACGCGATCATGCCAGCAACAAAGCACATATCTGCCTGCACGAAATAGAGACCGGTGACAAAAATGCATACTGGCGTCTTCGCCAGGCTGCAGTTGCGCTGGACCGGGCCAACTACAAGTACACCGCCACCAAGGCGCCCAGGGCACACGACCACGAGCCACTTACGGGCCTTACTTTCGCCAGCCCCGGTTTGAATGGCGGCGATGAGATGCAGGCAGCGCTGATCGAGGCGAAAGGCATCGCGAAAGGCTATTTGAGGTCCAGGGAGTTGGGCAACCTGCCCCCTAATATTTGTACACCTGCCTACCTCGCAAAAACAGCGTGCGAAATTGCAGCCACTTACGAGAACGTCAGTGTAGAGATTCTCAAGCGTAAGGATATGGCCAAGCTGAAGATGTCAGCATTGTTGGCTGTCGGTCAGGGGAGCGCCAACGGACCCAGATTAATCATACTCACCTACCAGGGCAATGATGACGATAGCCGGCCCATTGTGTTGGTGGGTAAGGGCATCACATTTGACACCGGCGGCATTTCGCTGAAGCCGGGTCTGAACATGGAGCAAATGAAATTCGATATGGGCGGGGCTGCCAGCGTACTCGGAGCATTTGAAGCCTGCGCTGACCTGCAACTGCCCATCAACCTGGTCACCATCGTAGCTGCAGCTGAAAACATGCCGGACGGAAAGGCCTACCGGCCGGGTGATGTTTTGACTTCGATGTCCGGACAAACCATCGAAGTGCTCAACACCGATGCGGAAGGTCGCCTGGTATTGTGCGATGCACTGACTTACAGCCAGCGGTTCAATCCGGCAGCGCTGATTGATGTAGCCACCCTGACCGGTGCCTGTGTCGTAGCGCTTGGGCACCATGCCTCTGCAATTATGAGTAAGCATGACGACCTTGCAGCAGAATTGCTTGAGGCCGGCCAGCAAGCCATAGACCGGGGCTGGCGACTGCCTCTGTGGGAAGACTACCAATCGCAACTCAAGTCACCGTTTGCTGATATGAAAAATGTCGGCGGCATGCCGGCCGGCAGCATAACAGCCGGCTGCTTTCTGTCCCGCTTTACCAAAGACCAGCGCTGGGCGCACATAGACTGTGCGGGCACCACCTGGGAGTGGAGTGGCAAAAAAGGATCAACCGGCAGACCGGTTGGCTTACTGACACAGTACCTGATTAACCAGGCAGGTTAGTATAGTGTCGTGCGAGGTTGATTTTTACCTGTTGGGCGATGCATCACTACAGACTGGTGATCTTGCCTGCCAGCTGGCGATGATGGTATGGGAGCAAAGACAGCGAGTCTATATAATCACCGCTACAGACTCTGCCAGCAGGAAACTGGATGAGCAAATGTGGCAATACCCGCTAGGACGGTTTCTTCCACACACCATGCCAGACGATCCAAATGCCGGCAAAGCACCGATAACTATTGGCATGCTTTCAGGCTTGAACCCGACAGACGTGGTGATTAATCTTTGCTCCGAAGCTGTTCCGCAACCGGAAAGGTTCAAACGTGTTCTGGAAATTGTGCCGTTCGCTGATGGCGCACGACAAGCTTCCAGGCAGAAATACAAAACCTATCGCAATCTGGGGCTCGAGCCCCAGACGCACGAGATCAATAAGTAATGGAAAAGAGTTACCAACCCGCCACCATCGAAGGGCGATGGTACCGAAGGTGGGAAAAAGCCGGTTATTTCTCACCCGATACGCAAGGGCAGGCATATTGCATCATGCTGCCACCACCCAATGTAACCGGCAACCTGCATATGGGTCATGCTTTTCAAGACACCATCATGGATGTACTGACACGGTTCCACCGGATGCAGGGCGATTCTGCGCTGTGGCAACCCGGTATGGATCACGCCGGGATAGCCACACAGATGGTGGTCGAGCGACGATTGGCAATGGATGGTACGACGCGCCACGACCTGGGTCGGGACAAATTTGTCGAGGCCGTATGGGACTGGAAGAATAGCTCGGGAGGCACGATTGCCAGGCAGATGCGGCG
>ENA-OSCG01000056-OSCG01000056.1-marine-sediment-metagenome-genome-assembly--contig:-NODE-56-length-20623-cov-6.686017_pt1 | contig 20623 bp, 14 predicted proteins | sample MGYA00237880_ERZ529332 | MGnify/ENA primary metagenome ERZ529332 (study PRJEB26373, sample SAMN05710708) | marine sediment metagenome | biome: marine; feature: ocean trench; material: sediment... | reverse complement strand
CCGTGCCGACGTCGGCACCAAGTAAAGCGTAAAGAGGATTAGGCGTGGCTGATTTTGAAACTCCAGAATTAACTGAATACCCCATCATTCCGCATCTCAATCCGGGCGCGATGAAGCACAGCAGTCCGTTTGTTGCCAAACCGGATCATCAGGCGAGCGAGGGCTTCCCCGGTGAGCTGGTCGATAATTGGGAAGACAAGGCGGTCGCCAAACTGGGTGAAATTGCCCTCAATAATAAAGCCTTCAAGGTCTTTCTTGACTCGTGCGTGAAGTGCGGCGCTTGCACTGACAAGTGCCACTACTACCTTGGCACCGCCGACCCGAAGAATATGCCGGTCGCACGCCAGGATCTGCTGCGCAAAGTTTATCGTCGCTATTACACATTCGCCGGAAAATATTTCCCGTGGCTGGTGGGCGCCGAAGACATGACCAATGACGTGCTGGACGACTGGTATTCGTATTTCCACCAGTGCTCCCAGTGCCGCCGCTGTTCGGTGTTCTGCCCCTATGGCATCGATACCGCCGAAATCTCCATGGCCGCCCGCGAAATCATGGACAGCGTCGGCCAGGGCCAGAAATACTGCAACGAAATCATCGGCAAGGTGCACAAGATCGGTAACAACCTCGGTCTGCCCGAGCGGGCACTGATCAATACGCTGGAAGGCCTGGAAGAAGATATCGAGGAAGAAACCGGTGTGCAGGTCAAGCTGCCGGTCAACGTCAAGGGTGCGGACATCCTGCTGGTCACGCCCAGCGCGGACTTTTTCGCCGAACCTCACGTCGACGGGCTGATCGGATACGCCAAGGTGTTTCACCAGGCGGGCGTTAGCTGGACCGTCAGCTCATACGCCTCTGAAGCTGCAAATTTTGCCATGTTCATCGGCTCCTATGAGCAAATGCAGAAAGTGGCGGACCGGATCAGGAAAGCAGCCCAGGACCTGGGTGTAAAACGGATCATTTTCGGTGAGTGCGGACACGCCTGGCGTGTCGGCTACAATTTTATGAACACCCTGGTCGGACCTTTCGATTTCCTGGATCAGAATTACCCGATTCCACAACACATTTGTGAATTTACCTGGGATTTGATCCAGAAAGGCGAACTGAATCTGGATAAATCCGCCAATGACCATATGACATTGACTTTCCACGATTCCTGCAACGTCGCACGCGGCTCGCGCATGGGTGACAGCCCCGGCGGCCAGTTTGAGATTCCCCGTGCGATCATCAGGGCCGTGTGTAACAACTTCGTTGATATGGCTGCCGATACCATTAAGGAAGGCACATTTTGTTGCGGTGGTGGTGGCGGCTTATTGACGGATGACCTGATAGAGATCAGGACCAAGGGTGCCTCGCCCCGCATGGAGGCCCTTAGAGAGGTCGTGGAAGAGCATGGCGTCACACATATGGCAGCGATCTGTGCTATCTGCAAATCGCAGTTTTCAAAGGTGATGCCAGGCTACGGGTTCGAAATGGACAATATCGTCAGTCTGCATCAACTGGTATCGAACGCCATTATTCTTGATGGGCAGATTGGTAGTGAGCCCGCAACTGATGCTGACGCAAATACAGCTGAAGACATAACCACGGCCTGACAGCCGCACACATCATGAGTACTGACCGATGACTGAAAAACTTCTCACCAAACGGCGTTTCAAAGACGGCGACAATGCACATCTGCCCTGGCAGGAAGAAATCTTCAATGCCGACACATCCCACAAGTGTCCGACTTATGTTCACCGCACGCCGCCATGCCAGGGAAGCTGCCCTTCCGGTGAGGATATCCGTGGTTGGTTAAATATTGCGCGGGGCATAGAAAAGGCTCCTGGAGACATGCCCTGGCAGGAATACGCGTTCCAGCGTGTGACCGTTGCGAACCCTTTCCCGGCCATCATGGGCAGGGTCTGTCCCGCACCCTGTGAGGACGGCTGCAACCGCAACGAGGTTGAGGATCATGTCGGCATCAATGCGGTTGAGCAATTCATCGGTGACTATGCCCTGGAACATCAACTGAAGCTTCACCCGGCAGGGGAAGATACCGGGAAAAAGGTTGCGATCATAGGCAGTGGAGTCGCCGGCCTTGCCTGCGCCTACCAGCTGCGTCGCATGGGACACGCTTGTACAATTATTGAAGCCCACGACGAACTGGGCGGGATGATGCGCTATGGCATTCCCGGATACCGCATCCCACGGGAAGTCCTCGATGGTGAGATCCAGCGCATTCTCGATCTGGGTGTTGAAGTTCGCAGGAACACGAAAGTCGGGGTCGATATTTCGCTCGAAGACCTGAAAACGGACTTTGATGCGGTCTTTATTGGTCTGGGCGCGCAGTCCGGCGCGGCTTTGCCTGTGCCGGGCGGGGATGCACCCAACTGCATCAGCGGCATCGCTTTCCTGCAGGCATTCAATGACGGACGCCTGCAGCATTCTGCCAAAAATGTGCTGGTCATCGGCGGTGGCGATACAGCGATGGACGTTGCTGCGGTTGCACGGCGCCTGGGACATATCAAACACCAACGTGAACACGACCGGCCTGAAAACGTCATTCTTGGGTATGTGGAACACGATGTGGCGACCATCGCCCACCGCCAGGGCGCCGATGTGACGATCGTTTACCGGCGGCCTGTCACAAAAATGCCGGCCACCAAGATGGAGATTGCGCACGTCACGCAGGAAGGTGTGAAAATCCGGGACTCACTGGCCCCTCTCGAGGTGGTGATCGGTGACGATGGCCGCGCCAAGGCCCTGCGTGTGATCGAGGCCGACTGGAGCACCGGCAAGATGGTTGTCAAGGAAGGGTCTGAAATAGAAATCAAGTGCGACCTGATCGTCGCGGCGATCGGTCAGACGGGTGATCTCGTCGGCCTGGAGAGCCTCGACAACGGCTGGGGCTTGATCGATGCCGATGGCTTCTATCGCGTCAAGAACCACTCTAATCTGTTTGTCGGTGGTGACGTTATAAAGCCCCATCTTCTGACCACCGCGATCGGCCACGCCTCCATAGCGGCCCAGGGGATTGACCGCTTCATGGCAGGCTCAGATCCCGCAAGACGGCCCAAGGTCGATGTGCATCACTTCAAGCTGTTGGATAAGTTGCGGGAAACTGACCACGCTCCGAGTGAATATCAACACACACAAGACACCGGAACTGACACTGCGGACTTTGCGATCCATAATTATGAGGATCGCTCATTTATTGAAATCGTACCGTCGGACGAGTTATTCCTTGGTCATTTCAAATACGAAGCAAGGTATAAACGCCAGGAAAGTACCATCACGGCCGACTCCGTGCTGGGCTATTTTGACGAACGCATAGAAGGTCTTTCAGAGGAACAGGCGCAACTCGAAGCCAACCGTTGCATGAGCTGCGGCATGTGTTTCGAGTGTGACAGCTGCGTCATTTTTTGCCCGCAGGATGCTATTTTCCGGGTTGCGAAGACAGATTCAACCATGGGCCGCTATGTCGATACTGATTACGCCAAATGCATCGGCTGCCATATTTGTGAAGACGTCTGTCCCTCAGGCTATATCAAGATGGGCATGGGGGAGTAATCCATGACGCAGGAGCGCACCTCCTATGCGATGATCGCGGCTGTGCTGATTTACATGGCCGGGCTGGCGGTGGCCGCTTCTGCAACGGAAACAGAGCCTGTAGCCAACTCCGGTCGCGTGCCGCTACCCGTTATTCCGATCGGCGAGGGTGACAGCTGTGTCGAAGACATAGATTTCATGCGCCGCAACCACATGTCGTTACTCATGCACCAGCGTGACGAAACCGTACAGGAAGGCATTCGCAGCAAACAATACAGCCTTAAGGAATGCCTAAGCTGCCATGCGGTTTTGGGACCGGATGCGACACCCGTTACTGCTGCCAGCCCACAACATTTCTGTCGCTCCTGCCACGATTATGCGGCGGTGAAAATTGATTGTTTCCAGTGCCACGCATCCAGGCCGGAACCCGGAACTCTGCCTGCCGATCATCTGCAGCGTAGCACTTTGGCGGTCTCGCCTGCTACACACAGGATTGAATGAAATGAGCCTGAAAATAAAAAGCATGGATGTGGCCGAGACACCAGGATTTGATCCGCAGCGCCGTAGCTTCCTGGGTGCAGCGGCTGCAGCAGCGGGTGTCGCACTGGCACCCGGCGTTATGTTATATGCAATCACCAAATCATCACCGACCAAAGCGCGGGCACTCGACGCGGCAGCCTCATCAGATGTGCGCTGGGGCATGCTGATCGACCTCGGCCGCTGTGATAGCGGCTGTGATGATTGCGTTACAGCCTGTGCAACAGAAAACGGCATAGGCGGCCATGGCAGGCCGGAAACCGACCCGCAGTGGATCAGAAAAATCGAGCTCACCGATCCTCAAACCGGCAACAGCAAGTCACTGCCAATGATGTGCCTGCATTGTGAGGATCCACCCTGCGTGGATGTCTGCCCGACTGGCGCCTCGTTCAAGCGCGCCGACGGTATCGTACTGGTCGATAAACACACCTGTATCGGTTGCCGCTATTGCATCATCGCCTGCCCTTACAAGGCGAGGTCATTTGTACATGAGCTGGTTGAGGATCAAAAAACCCATGCGCCACGTGGCAAAGGTACGGTAGAGGGTTGCACGATGTGCGTTCATCGCATTGATGCTGACCGGCAACCTGCATGTGTGGAAGCTTGTTCAGACACGGGTGGCGGGGCTATGTTGTTTGGCAACCTGAACGACCCTGACAGCGAAATCTCAAAGCGCGTGGCCAGGTATGCATCCCAGCAAATCCGCGCCGATCTCGGTCTCAACACCGCCGTACGGTACCAGAACCTTTGAAGGGCATAATGCCATGAAGCGAATCATTTACAGCGAAATTGACGGCAACAGCAGAGAATTCTACGCGCTGGCCGCGCTGCTGGGCGTGTTCGTCCTGTCTGCACTGGGCGCCGCCTATTACATGGAGCACTACGGTCATTATGTAACCGGGATGAACAACCAGATTGTCTGGGGCATGCCGCATGTTTTCGCAATATTCCTGATCATTGCAGCATCCGGCGCCCTCAACGTCGCCTCCATCGGCACCGTGTTCGGCAAGCCGGCTTACAAACCACTGGGACGACTCTCAGGCTTGTTGGCAATAGCGCTGCTGATGGGCGGGCTGGTGGTTCTGGTGCTTGATCTTGGCCGGCCCGACCGCTTGATCGTTGCAATGACCAACTACAACTTCAAATCGATCTTCGCCTGGAATATTTTCCTCTATGTGGGCTTTATCGGAATTGTCGTGGTTTACCTGTGGCTGCAAATGGAGCGTCGCCTGAACCACTTTGTCGAAGCGGCAGGCCTGGTGGCTTTTGTTTGGCGACTGATACTGACAACGGGTACTGGTTCCATCTTCGGTTTTATCGTCGCCCGCGAAGCATGGGACTCAGCCATCATGGCACCCCTGTTTATTGCGATGTCATTCTCCTTTGGTCTGGCCGCATACATCCTTGTCCTGCTCGCTGCCTGCCGTGGCAGCGGTCGGGAAATCGGCGATGTTATAATCCAAAGACTGGGTCGCCTGCTGGGTGTTTTCGTGGCAGCGGTACTTTATTTCACTGCCGTACAACACCTGGCAAATCTGTATGCGGCCGAACACACTGGCGTGGAACTTTTCATTCTGTTCAATGGTGGAATCTACACATTCCTGTTCTGGGCCGGCCAGGTTGTCGTGGGCGGGATTCTGCCATTGATACTGGTTTTCCGGCGGGATAGATCAGAATCCGGAAACTTGAATCGCGGCGTGATCCTGGCATCCGTGCTGGTGATTCTCGGCGGTTTCGCTCAGGTCTATGTCATCGTAATCGGCGGTCAGGCATACCCGCTAAACATGTTCCCCGGCATGGAAGTATCCTCAAGCTTTTTTGATGGCTCAGTCGCCGGCTATACGCCAAGTTTGCCGGAAATTGCCCTCGGCCTTGGTGGTGTGGCGCTGGCAGGCCTGATCGTCCTGTTTGGCATTAAGGTTCTGCGTTTCCTGCCGACTTCGCTGTCGAATATGGCCATCGAGCCACATCATGAAGTAACCGTGAACAAGGCGTAACCCGGGCACCCTCAGACACACACGGCAATGCCCCCCCTTTATATTGCTGCCGCACACAAGTCTTCCGGCAAGACATCCGTCACGGTAGGGCTTATAGCCGCTTTGGTGAGACGGGGACTGGCGGTACAGCCGTTCAAGAAAGGCCCCGACTACATTGATCCCCTGTGGCTGGCACGTGCTGCCGGGAGGCCTTGCTACAACCTGGATTTTTTTACCCAGTCCCATGAGGAAATCATCACCACCTTCAGCGCTAAATCGGTGGGCGCTGATATCAGCCTGATTGAAGGCAACAAGGGCTTGTTCGATGGTGTTGATGTTGAGGGTACAGACAGCAACGCTGCACTGGCGACAATACTGTCAGCACCGGTAGTACTGGTGATCGACAGCAGCGGGATGACCAGAGGCATTGCCCCCCTGATCCGCGGTTACCTGGATTTTGACCCCGACGTTGACATTCGCGGCGTGATACTCAACAAAGTAGGAGGGGCACGCCATGAAGCCAAGCTGCGCAATGCGCTGGAGCGCTATACCGATGCACAGGTGTTGGGGGCGATTGGCCGTGATTCAGCACTCGAAATCCCCGAACGACATCTGGGTCTGATACCGGTCAATGAGTCCGGTTCCGCTGATGATGTGATAAACCGCCTTGCTGATGCGATCACGGTCGGCACTGACCTCGATCACATCATCGACATCGCCGCTGCTGCCGGAAGGCCGGCGGCAGCTGGTGCGGGCAATAATAAATCGCAGCGGCCTGCCCCGGACGTGCGGATCGCCATCGCCCGTGATGCAGCTTTTGGTTTCTATTACCCGGATGACCTCGAAGCATTTGCGCAAGCAGGTGCCGAGCTCATTCCATTCGACACCCTCAAGGACCGGCACCTGCCCGAAACAGATGGTCTGTTTATTGGCGGCGGTTTTCCCGAAACGCATCTTGCGGCGCTGGCAGCAAACCAAAGCCTGCTTGCCGATATTCGCCAGGCGCTGGCTACAGGCATGCCTGCCTATGCCGAATGCGGTGGCCTGATGTACCTGGCGCGCAGTATCCAGTGGCGCGGAGAACGCGCCGACATGGTCGGGGCTGTGCCGGCAGATATCATTGTCGGCGATCGCCCGCAAGGCCGGGGCTACATGATCGTTGAAGAAACCGGTCACAGCCCGTGGCCCGCCTCCGCTGCTGCCCGCAACGATCACAGCAGCGGCATTCCGGTGCACGAATTCCACTATGCGCGCCTGGAAAATCTCAGCGAGGGTCCTGACTTCGCTCACCGGGTGCTGCGGGGCACCGGTATCGACGGCAACCGGGACGGCCTGATCATCAACAATCTACTGGCAGGCTTTGCGCACCATCGCAACACCAAGGCGAATCCCTGGGTCGGGCGTTTTGTTACCTTTGTCCGGGAAAACTCCGGTTGAGTAGAATTGCCGAGCCTGTTTGCCGTCAGCGAACCAAAATTTGGGTATTGCTGAGCTTGTAAGACGTAAATTCAACCAAATATCAGTAGGTGCGACTCAAAGCGGGATGAATTCCCGACCGGGTTAAGCGACCGGGCCAAACACAAAGGTAAATAGCAACTGATGAATGCGTTTGCACAAAAATCGAATGATCCGATCGAAGTCGAGGCACTTCGTCTATTACACTCGTTATTGCACGTCGAGTGTAGTGCCGGGCGCAAGTGGAATATCGACACATGCCGGGAAATTGCGCCCCTGACGCTGGAGATCAACCAGCTCAAAAAGGAAAAAAATGCAGTCATTCTTACCCACTCCTATGTAGAGCCAGAAGTTATTTACGGGGTTGGCGACTTCAAAGGTGATTCCTACTATCTTGCCGAGAAGGCGAAGCAGGCCAAAGTGGAAGTGATTGTGTTCGCCGGCGTTGTATTCATGGCTGAAACAGCCAAGATTCTTTCACCGGAGGCGCTGGTGGTCGTGCCTGATCGTGATTCAGGCTGCACGCTTGCAGATTCGATCAATGGCGAGGATGTCCGGACCCTGAAAGCCCTGTACCCGGATGCCGCTGTTGTTTGCTACATCAATTGCACTGCGGAGGTTAAAGCTGAATCCGATGTCTGCGTAACCTCCAGCAATGTGTACCACATTGTCGCAGGCCTGCCTGAGAAGCACATTCTGTTCCTACCTGACCGGCTGATGGCCGACAACATTCGCAAGGAGATGGCAAAACGTGGTATAGATAAAAAAATCATCTCATCAGACGGAACCTGCGTTGTTCATGAGGAATTCACAACCACACAAATTGCCGAGGCACGTAAGACATTTCCCGGCCTGAAAGTTGTCGCCCATCCCGAATGCACCTCGGAAGTAGCCGATTTGGCCGATTTTCTTGGCAGCACTGGTGAGATGATGGAATACGTCAAATCCACGCATGCACCTTACTACCTGATGCTCACCGAATGCGGATTGGTCGGCCGGCTAGCTGTGGAGGATCCTGAGAAAAATTTCATCGGCGGCTGCCGGTTGTGTCCATATATGAAAATGAATACCTTGCTTAAAATCCGAGGTGCACTGGCGAATCCGGAACCTGAACAGATCATTACACTTGATGACGATTTGAGCGCGCGTGCTGCACGCTGTATTGAAAGGATGTTTGAACTTGCGCCCAAGAATTGACACCCTGATCGACCTTGCGCTGGAAGAAGACGTCGGCTATGGCGACATCACCAGCCAAGCCATCTTTCCGCTGAGTCACTTTTCACGGGCACAAATACTGGCACGTGAAGATCTGGTCGCTTGCGGCCTTGAGATTGCCAAGCGCGTTTTCTGCCGTGTTGATCCTTCTGTAAAGGTCGATCTTGAAAACAGCGACGGGGACCGGATCAAGGAAGGCAAGATTGTGTTGTTGGTTGAAGGCCCGACGATTTCATTGCTGAGTGCTGAGCGAACAGCACTTAACTTTCTCCAGCGACTGTCAGGCATCGCCACGCTTTCCCGCCGCTTTGCCGATGCGGCAACAGATGCTGGAACCGGTGTGCGCGTTGTCGACACGCGCAAAACAACGCCTGGCTGGCGGGCATTGGAAAAGTATGCGGTACGTTGCGGCGGATGTTTTAATCACCGGTCGTCCCTGGGCGAACAGGTACTTATAAAGGAAAATCACATCACGGCAGCAGGATCCTTAAAAAGGGCGGTAAAACTTGCCCGCGATTTTGCACCGCATTGTGCAAAGATTGAGGTCGAGGTTGAGTCGATAAACGATGTCCGCGAAGCCTTGAATGCCGGCGCGGAAATTATCATGCTGGACAATATGTCACCATTACAGATTCAGAAGGCGGTCGCATTAATTGAACAGGCTGCGATCGTGGAAATTTCTGGCGGCATCGAGCTGAACAATTTTACCGACTACGCCTTACCCGGGGTGGATGTGATTAGTGTCGGGGCGCTGACACATTCAGCACCTGCTGCAGACTTCAGCATGATAATACCCACCCAAACCGGGGAGTCATCCTGAATGGATGTAATTAGGACTGACTGCCTGGTCATCGGTGCCGGTCTCGCAGGTTCGGTATATGCACTGCACACTGCGCGGGCCGGGCTGGACGTGCAGTTGCTTTCACTGGGGGGATCTTCCGAAGCAAACAGCGACTGGGCCCAAGGCGGTATCATTTTCGACACATCGACACGGCCGGGATCGCTGGCAGAAGATATCATGGCCGCCAGCGATGGTACGGCGAATCCTGCCGCAATTGAGCAGTTGGTTAAGGAAGGCCCGACAGCAGTCCGGGAATTGCTGTTGGACGAACTGGATGTTGCTTTCGACCGTGAATCCGGCGGTGAACTCGAATTAACCCGCGAAGGCGGTCACAGCAAGCGTCGAATCATCCATGCCAGGGATCTGACCGGTCATGCTATTCTTTCATCGGTAGCAGCCTGCGTAGACGCAACACCGCACATTAACCGACGAACGGGTTCTGTTGCCATTGATCTGCTGACACTGTCACACAACACGGAGAAGCCGGCTGACCGCTACGCATATCTTACCTGTTTCGGTGCCTATGTCCTGGATGAGCGCACCGATAGAACCATTGCTATCGTCGCACGCAAAACCGTGATGGCCACCGGTGGCCTGGGTCAGGTTTTCCAGCACAGCACCAACCAGCCGGGGTCTGTCGGGCACGGTATCGCGATGGCTTACCGTGTCGGTGCACGATTGATTGATCTCGAATACGTACAATTCCACCCCACTGTCTTTTACAGCAAGAACGCGCCGCGTTTCCTGATTACCGAGGCCCTGCGCGGTGAAGGTGCCGTGTTGGTCAATGGTTGTGGTGAGCCATTTATGGACAAGATTCATGCGCGTGGTTCGCTGGCGCCGAGGGACATCGTATCCAGGGCGATTCACCAGGAAATGGTGACCAGCGGTGAGCCCTGTGTGTATCTTGATCTTGGTGCACTGGAAGCGGATTTTATCCGGGAAAGATTCCCTTACATCTACCGTCGTTGCTTCAAACACAGCCTGGACATAACCCGCGACCCTATCCCGGTAGTCCCTGCCGCGCACTATTCCTGTGGTGGCGTGCATACCGACCTCAATGGCCGTACCAATGTCAGGCACCTGAACGCAATTGGTGAATCAGCCTGTACCGGTTTACATGGCGCAAATCGCCTGGCCAGTACTTCATTGCTGGAGTGCCTGACCAGTGCCAGGTCAACGGCAAGCGCCGACATCAGCGATATTGAAGGAAAAGAGTTTCGCCTGCCGGATCCACGCCCCTGGACAAACCCGCGCCATGAGGCCGATCCGACGCTCATCCAACAGGACTTGAACCTGGTGCAACAAACCATGTGGAATTATGCAGGTGTGGTGCGCTCAGAACGCCGTCTGACGAGAGCGAGGCGAATCCTGCTTGAACTGCGCGAAGAAGTTCAGTCTTTTTATCGCGACTGCCGTTTGACCCGTGAATTGATTGAACTCAGAAATGCTGTGCAAACAGCATTGCTGGTTGTACATGCCGCAACACTGAGCCCGGACAGCAAAGGCTGCCACTTCGTAGCCAGCGATGGTTAACCCGAACATTTCATCAAGGCGGACATAAACAATAAGGAATTACACATGCACCCAGTTACGCCGTGACCTGGTCATCACCATCCGTGAAAACCGAATTGTGCACGTTGGCAATGCTGAAGTTGTCAGCATCGAACCAAATGCAATGATTCGTACGCGGTCAGCCTGTCCGGTGGGTGATTGCAGTGTTTTAGTGGTCGATGGAATACCGCTGCCTGACCTCCGCTCCCAGCGCCTCCTTGAGCGGATCGAGATGCGCCTCGAAATTACGCCATTGCTCCAACCCCTCCTGGTAGATCGGCATGCGGACCTGTTCTGAGCTGGGTGTCCGCACGGCCCGGTCGGTTTCGTAAAAGCGCAGGCACTGTTGTTCAAAATCCAGTTCGCAATAGTCCAGCAACGCGCGGATTTGTGCCTCGGTGTCTACCACCATTTCTTCGTACTGCACGCGGTGGACCCGGCCTGGCAACACCGCGTCCCAGTGATCCATCAACCTGATGTAGTCCCGATAGTACTTGCCGATATCTTCGAGGCCGTAGGTAAACGTCTGGCCATTGGCGAACAACTGTTTGAACCCTGAAAAACAGCCGCCCATGGGGTGACGTCGCGCGTCAATAATCTTGCTGTTGGGTAATAGCAGGTGAATCAATCCGATGTGATGGAAATTATTGGGCATCTTGTCGATAAAAAACGGCGTGTCGCTGCGTTGAATGCGGGTAGTCTCCAGGTAACTCTCACCCAGTTCACGGAATTGATCCGCCGTCATTTCAGCCAGGCATTCCGGGTACTTTCCAGATGGGTTTTGACGGGATTTACCGCCAAGTTTTCTGGAAATCGCGATAATATCCTGCAGTTCTGAGGTTCCCTCGACCTGTGAGTGGCTGGCCAGTATCTGTTCCAGCAAGGTTGAGCCGGCGCGCGGCAGGCCCACAATGAATATTGGGTCGGGTGCTTTACAGCCCCAGCCCTTGCGCTGCTCGAAAAACGCTTTGCCCAGGGTACTGACCTGCCGTACTGCCTCAAGAACATTGATCTTGGGATTATGCCGGTGTTCGATCCGTCGGATTTTGTTACCACGCCGGTAAAACTTGAAAGACTCGTCATATTCACCGCGATCTTCCAGCGCTTTGCCGAGAGCAAACGCCAGATGCGACTGATCGTCAGCGTCACCACCCTCAGCCGTGACCTGCTTGCGCATGTTCTCGACATCATCATCGCTGAAACGAAATGTCTTCAGGTTGGCCAGGCTCCAGTACGCTTCACCCACCTCCGGACTCAGGCGGATACATTTCCTGTAGGCTTCGATGGATTCGTCCAGCCTGGCTACTGTTTTCAGGGTATGGCCATAACTCATTTGTGCCCTGGCCTGGTTGGGGTAGTGCTTCAGTACCTTCTCGTAAATCTTAATGGCTTCATGCTGGTTTCCGATTCGCACCAGGATAGAGCCTTTGAGCGTCAGAAAATTGGGGTTATTCGGTTCCTGCACCAGTAATTTTTCAGCCTCGAGCATTGCAGCCTCCGGCTTCTGCCGGCGCATCAGAACCATTGCGTAGCTGTGTCTTGCCGCATGAAAATCCGGCGCCAGTTCCAGGCATCGTTCCAGCAGTCGACTGGCATCTTTCAGGTGCCCGACCTTGATCCCGATATCTGCCAGCATCCGGATAGCAGAGACATCGGCAGGATATTTCTTCAGCAAATCACGAACGATACGCTCGGCCTGACCCAGCTTGCCTGCATTCATCAACTTGACAGCATCAAGCAGCTCGGGATGCCGGGTGGAGATTTCAAAATGTTTTGCAAAGGCCTGGCGACTGCCTTCATTGTCGCCGGCGACGGTCAACTGGTGGCCAAGGCTGAGCCAGGAAGGGGCGTGCTTCGGGTCTAAGGTGATGGCTCTGCGAAGGGCGCTGAGCGCATCATCACCCCGCCCCACTGCGCCAAAGCATTGCGCAATTTCATGTAGAAAACCTGGAGAATCACTGTGTTCTGCCAGCAGTGGTACCAGTACATCCAGCCCTTTTTTTGGCATTTTCTGCAAGCGATAAGCAGAGGCTAATATCCGTTTTACCTTGAGCGTATCGGGGTACACTTTCAGAATCTCATGCGCCTGTTCTTCCGCCAACCGCGGGTCGTGAGCGAGTAGTGCAGCCGCATTTTTAATCGCGGTTTGCAGATCACCACTGTCGCTTATATTGGCCATGGACATGGCGATATTATCCACGATTGCAGCCGGATATGGGTATTATTCCGAATCGTGGAGTGCGCAAATCTTTACCGCAGTCCTGCATCGCCCTGTTTGTTTCAAATAACGCATAGGAATTATCGTAAATAAACTGTTAGTATATTGTTATATAGTCGTCTAATTAATAAGACATCCAGATACTGACGTCGGTCTGTGAAAAAACAATCAGCATTCGTATGCGGGAGATTCAAGTGAAGAAATTCGAACGAAATCAATTGACAAAATCAATTTCCCTGGCTCTGCTGGGTTCTGTCGTTGCCGCCACGGTTGTGATACCGGCGCAAGCTCAGGACGATAGTTCAGCACTCCTTGAGGAAGTTATCGTCACCGCACAAAAACGCGAACAGAATCTGCAGGATGTGGCCGTTTCAATCCAGGTGCTGGGTAACGAGCAACTGGAAAACCTGAATGTCCGGTCATTCGAAGACTTCATTGATTTCCTGCCGGCCGTTTCTTATACCGGCGGCGGCGGCCCCAGCTTTGCCCAGATCTACATGCGCGGCATTGCCAGTGGCGGCGACGGCAACCATTCCACTTCCATGCCCAGTGTCGGTTACTACCTGGACGAGCAACCGGTGACCACGATCAACCAGGTGCTGGACATCCATATGTATGACATTGCCCGGGTTGAAACGCTGTCCGGTCCACAAGGCACGCTTTATGGCCAGGGTAGCCAATCGGGCACCATCCGCATCATTACCAATAAACCGGTCCTGGGTGAAACTGAAGGTGGCTTCGATCTGGAAGTCAACACGGTCAAGAGTGGTGCCATGGGTTATAACCTGAACGGATTCTGGAACTTTCCGCTGGGCGAGCGCGCCGCCATCAGGCTGGTAGCCTGGCACAAGCAGACGGGCGGCTTTATTGATAATGTGCCGACCACCATGACCTTTCCCGGGCCGCAGCCCCATACGATCGATAATTCAAGTTCTGTCAAGAAAAACTTCAACGAAACAACGACCACGGGCCTGCGTGCATTGCTCAAGATTGACCTGAACGACAACTGGTCAATTACACCAGGTATCATGTTTCAGATCTCGGATGTCGACGGCAGGTCGGATCACAATCCGGAATTCTTTGGCGACCTGGAAACCGGCCTGCTCTGGCCTGCCACTGGCACAGATGATTGGTATCAGGCCTCATTAACGCTGAATGGCAGTATCGGAGACATCGACATCGTCTATGCGGGAGCTTACTTGGATCGGGATCAGAACTACGAGTACGACTACAGTGATTATACCGAGTACTGGGCTTATTACTTAACCAACCCTAACTACTATGATGCTCCAGGCTACTGCGTTTACTACAACGCCGCCTACGAGTGCGCCATCGGAACGCAATACGTAGGCGCCCAAAATGCATTTACGCGCCAGAGCCATGAATTGCGCTTCCAGTCCTCACCGGACCAACGCTTGCGCTGGATAGGCGGCCTGTTTTATCAAAAACAGGAGCACAACTTTGACCTGCAGTGGATCGTTCCCGATCTGGACCCCGCCAGAACGGTGGTCCTGCCCCCCACCGGCGACCGCCTCTATGGAGGCACCACGGTGTGGCAAACTTACCAGATCCGTGAAGATCGCGACACAGCCCTTTTCGGAGAATTGGCCTTTGACTTCACCGACAAGTTTTCCGGCACCGTTGGCGCCAGGTACTTTGAATACGAGAATTCATTGTACGGCTTTAACGGGTTTGGCCGGCATTGCACCGGCCAATATATTAACGGTGAATTTGTCCAGATCCCCGCAGACGAAGGCGGCGAAATTCAGTATCCCTGTTTCGACACCCGGATTCTCGATGACGTGGCCAAGGGCGATGACTGGGCCTTCAAGGGCAATCTCGAATACCGCATTGATGATGACAAGATGGTTTATGTCACCTGGTCCGAAGGCTTCCGGGCCGGTGGCGTTAACCGCGCGCGCGTGCCCGACATCCCCAAATACGATCCTGATTTTGTCACCAACTACGAGTTCGGCTGGAAGATGACCCTGGCTGATGGCGCAGTCCGATTCAACGGTGCCGCCTATCTCATCGACTGGGATAATTTCCAGTTTGGCTTCCTCGACTTCGCCGTTTCCAACCTGACCATCGTGCAGAATGTCGGTAACTCCCAGACCAAGGGTGTGGAATGGGATCTGACCTGGGCGATGAATGAAAGCAATACATTGACCTTCGCCGGCTCCTATAACGACGCCAAGCTCCAGACCGATTTCTGGCGTACGAAGGATCTCGAAGCGGCCGGCGAACCCGCAAACGCCCCGGCAGGCACACTCATGCCCTATGTGCCGAAGTTGGGGTTGACCGGCATTTGGCGGAGTAATTTTAACATCGGCACCCTGCCCGGCTTTTTCCAAGCCGCGGTTACCTACGTAGGCAAACGCTGGAATGACCTGGACACACTCAACGTTCCCGCCAGACGGCAGATGGATGATTACAGCAAGGTGAATCTGTCCGGGGGTATTGAAAGGGACAACTGGACGCTCTCCTTTTACGTCAATAACCTGTTCGATGAGCGTGCGCAAATCGATATCTCTGACCCCGGCTATGGCGGCATATCAAATCTCCCAAGGCCGCCAGGGCATGTCTGGACCACTACGACCAACCGGCCACGGTCGTTTGGCATTCGATTTGGTCAGAAATTCTGATCCCATCACGCAAGAGCCTGGCTGGCTGAAAACCAGCTAAGCAACAGACTGAAAGGCCCCGAACTTCCGGGGCCTTTTTTTTATTCGGAACTTTAAGCCCTGCGTGTTTCCTGATATCCAAAACGCTTCACCCATGGCCGCACGATAGAAAGACTGGATTCAAGCTGTTTTGAGTAATGCCGCCACTTTCCAATCGATCGGCTATGCAGCGGTTGCGACACCTGCTGATAACTGGGCGTATCGCTTATATCGCTACCGCCCTGCTGCCGATATTTCAGCATCGTATCGTCCCATTCCAGCGTGAGGAAGTTAAGCAATGCTTTGAGCGGGTCCTGTGGACCGGCCACCAGATCTTCGTAACGCAACCGGTGTAGTGGATTACCTATTTGATCCATGGACAATGTCGCCACCTGCATAACCGCATGGTAATACTGCGCCGTATCGCGCAGATCGAGAAAGTAGGCCATCGATGCTTCAAGCTCAAAAGCCTGAAAATAACAGCTGATGCAGACATCCAGCGGGTGGCGCTGCAAAAATATGACCGGCGCTTCAGGAAACAGCCGGTGAATCAGGAAAAGGTAGGCCAGATTCAGCGGCAGCTTGTCGATCACCAGGGATCGCTGCGGCTGGCGCCGGTGGCATGACATTTCCCGTCGATAGATTTTACGGGCGTCCATAATCTGTGCTGCGCTGAGGTCGGCCAGCGCCTCCAGTGTAGCGGGATTTGACCAGTCCTGGTGAAGGGCGGAGAACAGGCTTTTTTCTTCCAGTACCTCGATATCCGGATGGGCCGACAGCATGTGGTCCAGCAGCGTCGTGCCGGATCTTGGAAAGCCGACCAGGAAAGCGATACCGCCCGGATCAGGTGTCGCCGGCTCATTCCAGTGCGCCATGGGATTTTCCTTCAGCCATGCCCGAATCCGGGCCAGGGTCTGCAAACCGTGTGGGGCGCGCGGATCGGGATGGGAGCGTGGATGATGCGTCGCTAAAATCCGGTTGGATTCGCTGAAGGCATCGAAGGCCTCAGCCCACTCACCCTGGCCTTCAAAGCACTGACCCATCTGATTCCAGACAATGCTGCGGTTGATGGGCTGGTCAATTGTTGTGATCAGGCTCCGCAGCCGTTGCACTGCTTCGGGGTATTTTCCACTGCGTCGGTCCAGCGTGGCACGCGTCATTTGCGCTGTCTCATTGGCCGGATCCATCAGCAGCGCCTTGCCGGTCCAGCTTTCGGCTTCCTGCAGCCGGTTTTCACGTTCCAGCAATGACGCCAGATTGGCGGCCACCTGGGCATGGTCGGGCTGTAGCGTCAGGATGGCCCGATAGTGATCGATGGCTTCCGGTCTGCGCCGTAAGCGGGCCAGGCAGGTGGCGAGTTCGTAGCGGGCCTGCGCTTCGAGTTCATTCTCACCCAGGGCAGCCTGCAGTGGCGCCAGCGCCGCTTCAAGCCTGCCTGCGGCCCGCAGAGAGCGGCCACAATAGTAGGCCGCGTGCAGGTGCTCCGGATGGTTGCCATGGACGATTTCGAGATCACTGACCGCCTGGGCGATGTCACCGGTCTGAAACGCGGCACAACCGCGCAGATAGTGTGCCTGGATCAACCCCGGGCTCTCGGCCAGAATATCATTGCAAACAGACACGCACTTTTCCGGCGGACCGGATTGCAGGTGGTGCAACGCCTGCTGCAGCGCTTGTGGCAGGTCTATGACAGTACTCCTTACCATATGAAAACCGCGGTATATGGCGAATAAAAGCCCTCTGCCATGAAACCCGAATTAATGCGCAGCCATTCGCTTCAACCTTTCGCAACGAAGTGGCATCTGGTGGTTGAATCCAGATGGTTACATATTATCACTTCGACTGATTAGCCATCCCGGCGGCGAAGAATCGACCCAACAGGGTAGCGCCATCACCCGTGTTATTATTCAGCTTGATCAATGGTCGTTTTGGCGAGGGGTTAAACCTGCATGGATGAAAATATCGGGCCGACAACGCCCGCTACGGGCGATCGTTACCGAAAATATGTGTTGACGCTGTTGATGGTCGTCTACGTCTTCAACTTCATCGACCGCCAGATTCTGGTCATCCTGCAGGAGTCGATCAAGGCCGATATGGGTCTGAGCGACAGCCAATTGGCGCTGCTGTCAGGTTTCAGTTTTGCCCTCTTTTACGTGGCCTGCGGCATTCCGATAGCACGTTGGGCTGACAGAGCCAACCGGGTCAATATCATCGCCGCATCACTCACCATCTGGAGCCTGATGACCGCACTTTGCGGCATGGCATCCAGCTTCACGCAACTGCTGTTGGCACGCATCGGTGTCGGCATCGGTGAGGCCGGTGCCAGCCCGCCGTCGCACTCGATCATCTCCGATTATTATCCGTTTGAAAGCCGTGGCCGCGCCCTGTCGATTTACTCTATGGGAATTTACATCGGCATCCTGATCGGATTCCTGGCGGGAGGCTGGATCGATGAATTCTTCGGCTGGCGCATGGCCTTTCTGGTGGTCGGCCTGCCTGGCGTATTGCTGGCAGTGGTGGTGCGCATGACCTTGAGAGAGCCGCTCAGAGGCATGTCAGACGCGACACCGGCAAGCGAACCCGAACAGGTTCCCATGTTTTCAGCCGTGCGCCAATTGTGGGCGTTGCGCAGTTTCCGTTACGCCAGTCTGGGTGCGGCTTTCAATGCCTTTGTAGGTTATGGGGGCCTCAACTTCATGCCTTCCTTTGTGATTCGATTGCACCAGATGCCGGTCGGTCAGGTGGGTACCTATCTTGCTCTGGTCGTCGGTTTCGGTGGAGCCATTGGCGCTTATGCGGGTGGCTATCTCTCGGACCGACTGGGTGCCCGGGATAACCGCTGGTATTATTGGGTGCCGGCAATCGGCACCTTGTTCGCAGCCGTTTTGATGCCGATCGTGGTACTGACCGACTCCCTGAACCTGTTATGGGCTGTATTTTTCGTCAACAACGTCTGCCTCGCTCTGTTTCTGGCCCCAACCATCGCCATGGCGCACAATCTGGTCGGACCCAGGCGCCGTGCGCTGGCTTCGGCGGTAATCTATTTCGTGCTCAATATCATTGGTCTGGGCATGGGGCCATTAACCGTCGGTATCATCAGCGACCTGCTGATGCCCTCCACCGGCACAGAATCACTCCGCTGGGCCTTGCTCATCGTCAGCCAGTTTGCACTGCTGGGCGCTGGTTTTTACGTTCTCGCCGCCCGCCACCTGCCGGCCGACCAGGAAAGTAGTGTTGCAGAAGCGAAAGCGTGATATCTCAGGGCCAGGAGTCAGCGAGTTATGGTAAAAGTGAATTTGTTTTGTACGCCTTTAACCATGACCGGTTTCCCATCGACAAACCTTGGCGCGTATCGAAATTTTCTAACCGCACTGAATGCCGCCACCTCGAAGTCCGGGTGTCCTTGGTGTTTTACTATCTTCGGCTCCCGGACAAAGCCGTTTTCATCAACGCTATACTCCAAAATGACATAACCTTCGACGCCACGGCGCAGAGCGGAGCGGGGGTACGCCGGTGGTTGTTTATACAGCGGGAAATAATCCTGTGCCGATTCAAACGGTGTCATGCGTCCAATCGCGAGGCAATGCTCGGTTGCCAGGTCGCTCTCACCCAGTTCTTCGAACACCCGAATAAGGAAGGTATGGGTTGATAGCTCGAATTTATTGGAAGGTTTTTCAGGTCGTTCAAAGATTGCCAGTGCTTCCAGCAAGTAGCGCCTGGCTGCTTTGTAGCGGTCTCTCGACAACTCATAGACACCCAGCTGGTATGCAGCAATCCCAGTACTTACATGATCCCCACCCAGGCTGGCTTTTAGAATGTCGTAGCCGGTTCGTAAATGCCCTACACCTTGAGTGCCGTGCGCCTGGTTCAGCATAGCTGTCCCGGACCTGACCGAAAACATTCCAAAATCAGCAGAATCCTCCCCATATTGCTGTTTGGCCAACTTAAATGCCCGTTTGTAAAGGCTCTTCTTGCTTCTGATGCGGTTGGTATTGGCGTTGGCATGGCCCAAACTCATGAGCACAGAAATCAGCTCAACAGATTCTTTGCCGTGAAGTTTCTCGTAACTGTCCAATGCTTCTCTCAATATCGACCGGGCCTCCTCGTATTTACCAAGCCGCAAGAGATTGTCACCATAGTTATAAGCAAGGTTCGCGGTGTCCTTGTGTTGCGCTCCAAGCAACTGCTTGCCAAGCTCATAGGCCAGCCTGGCCTCCGGCAACGACTTACTGAAATGACCTTGATCGTAAAACTCTACATACCGCTCATACGCGTGGTTGAAAACAACGAGGTCGTCTTCTCCTGGCATGGCAAGGGGACAAATCGAAAGGATGACAAACAGGATCAGAAGTGGGGCTTTTTTCAATGTTTCATTCCATGCATATGTAAAACGGTATCTATAACGTGACCTGCCCGACAATTGTTCCCTGTGCGACTCTGCCTCCTGGATCCCCGCAGTCGTGTGGAAAAGCACCAAAACCCGCATTACCTCAATAGTTATAAGGATAGGTGAGAATTTTATTTAAATCTACGGGCTGCCTTTTTTCTGAATTGTTTGCCTGGTTCTCCTTGCAACTGATCTTTAATATTGATCCAAATCTTCAGCAAGAAATATATGTAATTGCATATCTAAACT
>ENA-OSCG01000055-OSCG01000055.1-marine-sediment-metagenome-genome-assembly--contig:-NODE-55-length-20657-cov-9.199350_pt1 | contig 20657 bp, 18 predicted proteins | sample MGYA00237880_ERZ529332 | MGnify/ENA primary metagenome ERZ529332 (study PRJEB26373, sample SAMN05710708) | marine sediment metagenome | biome: marine; feature: ocean trench; material: sediment... | reverse complement strand
TGGCTGACAGGTACCAAAGTTTTAGTGCATCTTCCTTGTCCATCATTTCTTCGAGCTTATGTATAAAAGCCCCTGCACCTTCGTGATTGAATACCATCAGGCCAATGCTTTCACCGTTGACCAGGCTGATATCCAGTTGTTTACTTACTTTTAACAGGCGATCTCCGTCCACGATGATCTTCATATCGTCAAGGTCAAAATGTGGTTTGGTATCGGTAGCGAGGATGATCGGGTAGTCTTTGTCACAGGCCAGCAGGCGTTGCAAAACGGCAGCCTCGAACAGCGTATCACCATTCATCAGCACAAACGGCCCGTCCATTTCAGCACGTGCCTCCCAACAAGTGCCAAGGTTATCTGTGTGGGCGTACATCGGGTTGTGTAAAGTCCGTACCTTGGTGCCGACAACTTTAGCCACGATTGCATCGACCATTTCATAGGCAAAACCGGTAACAACGACCACTTCATCAATATCGCACCGCGCAATCTGGCTCAATTGCCATTCAAGAATGGAAATACCATGCAGTGGCAGGCAGCACTTGGCCATGTTTGCCGTTAGAGGCATCAGTCGGTGACCCTGGCCTGCACTTAAAATGATAGCTTTCAATCAGGCGTTCCTTAATTGCGGGAAAAAGTGGTGCATTAAAACATGATTTCATCATTCTGCAAAATGCAGAATTGATATAATTATCTATATGTTGATCGATCTGGAAAAATCCACCAGGGACATGACGCTGGATGCAGAAGTCTGTATTGTCGGCGCGGGTGCTGCGGGTGTCGCTCTTGCCCGGGACCTGATGTGTGCTGGTCGTGATGTGTGCTTGCTGGAAGGCGGGGGCATGGACTATGAAGAGGCTACCCAGTCGTTGTTTGACGGTAAAAATATTGGCATGGAATATTACGACCTGGACCATGCCCGCTTACGTTTTTTTGGTGGTACAACCAACATCTGGGGTGGTCGCAATATTCCACTGGATCCAATTGATTTTGAGAAACGTGACTGGGTACCACACAGTGGCTGGCCAATCAAATTCGATGACCTGCTGGAATATTATCGCATTGCGCACAATTCGCTTGAACTGGGTGAGTTTGACTATGAGGCCAGCAACTGGCAAAAGCTGGGCCTGCAACCCATTGGCTTTGACCCGAATGAGATCACCACACGGTTTTGGCGCTTTGATGGTCTGGCCGAGCGGTTTAACAGCCGCCGCAGCGATGACCTGATCAATGCTGAGAACGTTCGTATCATTTTGCATGCCAATACGATCGGTTTGCAGGCGACTGAGAATGCATCAGGCATCACCAGTCTGGATGCGACTACCCTGGGGGGTAGAAAATTGCAGGTTAATGCGCGTCATTTTGTGCTGGCCTGCGGTGCGATTGAAAACGCCCGCCTGCTGCTGGCTTCCAACACTGTCGAAACAGCTGGAATCGGTAATCAGCACGATCAGCTTGGCCGTTATTTCATGGAGCATCCGCATGGCAGGGTAGCCCATATCGAGACCGAAGATCCGGCGGCCTTCTGGGCGCTGTACCGCAAGCGTTATCCGGCAACCGATGTGCCGGTTGCGCCTGCGCTGGTTTTGCCGCCGTCCTTGCAGAAACGCCTCGGTATTCTTAACAGCGCAGTCACATTCAAGCTGCAGAGGGACCCGGCCAAGGGTGCCACTGTGAGCAAACGGGTATACCTGAATCTGAAACACAGTTTGTCACCCACACGCTCGGGACGGAGCCTTTGGCAGACCTGGCGGGGTATGCAAGACTGGCTGCAACGCCACGTATCGATGCCGCTGTTGCGCTTTGGGGTCAAGGTAAACCGCATGGGCCTGTACGTGATTGCCCGTGCTGAGCAGGCTCCGAATCCTGCCAGCCGGGTATGTCTGTCGAGCGAAAAGGACGCACTCGGCTGTCCCAGGGCAAACCTGGACTGGCGGCTTTGTGACCTGGATAAGCGGACGATGTTGCAATTTGGCAAAACGCTGGAGCGGGAGTTTGACCGGCTTGGACTGGGCAAGGTAACCACTTACCAATGGCTGGAGGACGGTACGGCTGAATGGCCGGTTGATATTAGCGTAGGTAATCATCCCATTGGGGGCTATCACCACATGGGTACGACGCGGATGAGCAACTCCCCGAAAACCGGCGTTGTGGATGCCAATTGCACGGTGCATGGTTATCACAACCTGCATATCGCCGGCAGCTCGGTGTTTACCACCGGTGGCTGGGCCAATCCTACTTTGACCCTGCTGGCACTGACCCACCGGCTGGGTGATCATCTGAATCGCTTGTTGGGTTGATTAGCCGGCTCATCGCGATTCTATTAGAACGGTGCCATCCGTTGCGTAGCGATACGGGTACCTGCCCGTATCCCCACTTGGCTGTGGGGATTCTGATATACGCGATCAGCTGAACTGTTCCCACCAAAAACCTGCATAACTCAAGCGGGGAGGAGGGTGAGACCTTCGGAGACCGTAGCCAGCAGGGATGCTGGCTCCGAGCCCCCATGGACGGGTTCACGGCGTGTCTCAGAAGGTTTTACTCTCCTCCCCGCGCAACGGCTGGCACCGTTCTAATAGAATCGTTAGTTGATATAGGGAACCTCTGATCTATTCATGAACTCGTATCTTGCGTTCTATGGGGACATACCGTCCATGCTGGAAATAAGCTTCTCGGCCAGTTGCTGGTCCGCGATGGTGTCGATATCGACGGCTGCCCTGGCGAAATTTACCTGCACGTAACCGATACTGCAACCAGCCGCTTTCGAAAGTGTCTGCAGCGCATCCTCCAGCGTCAGTCGCCTGAGCAGGTAACGCAACAAGGCAACCGGACCAAACCGGCGTGCGATACGCCAGGGGTGTTTACGGTCAGCCTCTGCCTGACGCCAGAAAGACAGCGCCTGCATGCCATTCGGGTTCAGTACGGCGAACAGGTTACTGCCGCAAAAATGGCCGTTGGAAAATTTCAACACAGTGCGTTTTGATTGCGGCCAGGCAGCCCGAACCAGTGCATAGGGCACAAGGCCTATGATGAAATCATGGTTTGACTTAACCGCTAGCGCCTGTGCGCTTGTACAGAAATCATCCACGATTTCGCCGGTCAGCAGGGCATGGTCGCCGGCGGTGAGCAGTGCGGGGTAATGGTCAAGTTTTTCAAGCGCCAGCAATGCGCTGGCGGCAGGGCCTGTCGCTGGTGCCAGCCATTGAAAATGCGGGTCTTGCAGAAGGTGTTGCAAGTCTTTGCTGTCGTCGAGCACATCAGCCGCCGGCCCGCAGATCAGCCCGCCGTGCGCCTGCCTGCTATCCTTGATGGCCTCCATCACACGCAGCAACGAAGGTTTACCTGCGACCGGTACCAGCACGCTGGCGGGAATATTGAAGGCGCGGCTAATTGCGCTACCACCGGGGCGCTCGCCTGCGAGGATTATTGCGCGGAACGGTGTGGCTTGTTTGCTCATGTCAGGTTCGCCCTGGTGAAATATGCAGGCTAAAGATCTTTTTCATACATCCGGTAGCGTTTTGTGATTTCACCGCCAATGCTTTCAATAATGTTCCTGGTGGCATGGTTATGCTCCAGCACCCATGACATTTCGGCGCGCTCAAGCCCTTTGGCCGTGCCGGCATCCATTGCGTTCTTGATGACCGTATAAGCAAGCGCTGGCCCAAAACGCGTATTTTGGTGCTTTTTCCGGACACCCATCAGGGCTACCCGGGCTGATTTAGGGAATTTTACTTTCAAACGCCATAGCAGCCTGGCCCACCCGAAGGGTAGCAGTCGTCCATTCAGGTCTGCGATGGCTTCGTTGATATTGGGGATCAATACAACAAAGGCGGCAGCTTCACCATCAAGCTCCGCGAACTGAATAAAATCATCAGGCAACAGCATCAGTAACTCCTTGCCAAGCGCGGCAAACTCTGCACGGGTAAAGGGCACAAAATTCCAGTTGTCTGCCCACGCGTCATTGAAAATATCCCGCATCACTTCCAGTTCGGCCTGCTTGTGTTTGCGCTGCAGAGGCCTGACCCTGACGCGGCCAGCACTTCTTTTTAGCAGCGCCTGCATCACCCTGGGTATGGTAAGGGTCGTGGAGTCCAGTTCGTAGGCGAGCAGATCCTGTGCCGGCTGATAGCCACATCGCTCAATTGCCTGACCATAATAAGGCAGTGAATGCGGTGTCATGACATAAGGGGGCGTGTCAAAGCCTTCAACCAGAATGCCGATTTCCTGGTTGATACCAAGGTTGAACGGACCTGCAACGGCATGCATACCCTGCTCGCTCAGCCAGCTTTCAGCGGTGTCAAACAGGGCTTTGAAAACCCCGTTGTCATTCGGTGCTTCAATCAAGCCGAAAAAACCCGTCTTGCTCTCGTATTGTTGCTGGTGCAATTCATCGACCTGTGCAGAAATACGCCCGACTGGCTTGCCATCCCGCCAGGCAATCCAGGCCCGCCATTGCGCGTGCTCGAAATAAGGGTGCTTGGGTGAGAATGCTTCTCTGCGCTCGACAATCAGTGGCGGCACCCAGTTAGGATCGTGTTTGTAAATCTCCCAGGGAACCCGGATAAACGTGTCCATTGCACGCTTCCCGGAAACCTCGGTGATTGTTACTGGTGTAGCAAAATGATCGCTCATTAATGGCCTCCAAATCTGGTCTTGCGATTACCTGGCCGTCCGGCGGAGCGCAGAAAAAATGTCGAGGTAGCGCCTGGTGATACTTTTCCAGTCCATTCCTGAGGTAAATTTCAGAGCAGCGGCGGACAATCGGTCACGGCGCTCGCGGGAACCGGCCAGGTCAATTATTTCACTCACCATGTGGTTCCAGTCGTCGCTGATGACTGCCTCGCGCTGATGGACGACAGGAATGCCCTCAATACCTTTGCGGGTACTGACCACGGGTAAGCCAGCGGCAAAACAATCGATAATCTTCATGCGTGTGCCGCCACCTTCACGTAACGGAATCACTGCCAGATCACAGGCTTTCAACCATGGACCGACCGCATCAACACTACCGGTGAAGTGAATGTTGGGGTGCAGGCTTTCGGCTGGCGGGTTGCGGCCAATGGCAATGACATGAAAGGGCAGGTCAGCGGTTTCGAGTTGCGGCAGCAGTATTTCTGCAAACACCTGCAGTGCATCGTGGTTGGGCGGGTAGCAAAATGTCCCGTGAAAAGCCATCAATACAGCGTTTTCCGGCAGTCCGAAATCTTCCCGCAGGGAAACTTTTGCGGGTAATTTATAAGGTTCAGGGTTAAAACCGTGCGGAATAGTATGCAACAATTCCGGCTTTACGCCGTCGTTCAGCAGTCGTTGACGGTCGTTATCAGACACACAGATAACGGCGTCAGAACGGTTGCAGAGACTAATTTCAATGGCCTGCAGATTCCGGAACTGCGTATCAGTGAGCTCGGCCACCTGCGCCTTGATCCGTGCGTATTCAACATTGTGTTCCACCAGCACCACTGCAGCATTCAGAATCTCCCGTGCCTCAATGCAGGGCTGTGCATAGGCCGGAAATTCGGCCTGCAATATTCCTGCGTTTAGCTTCTTGCCAGCGTACAGGCAGTGCAAGTAGAAACTGCTATCGCTCAGGGGCAGGTACAGAAAGCTGTTGCTTTCCGGCAAGTCCGCGCTCATATGCAGCAGCCGGGCCAAGGAACGCGGCAGGCTCAGCAGGCGCAGCCAGAAAGGCAACCTGCAGCGCCGCTTGTGGCCGTTTTCGAACAACCACCAGTGTTTGCGGTCATCGCTGACGATGCCCACTTTGCGGCCGTGTAGTGACAGCCCTCGTGCGGTTTCGACAATCTTGACCGCGGCGCCGTGGTCATCCGGAAACAGATCACTGCGTGTAACGATCACAATATTGTTGCCAGGCCGGGAACGGAAAAGACGTTTGAGGCCAAGGTACTTGAGTAACCTGGCTTGCCGTATCAGGCGTTCCGGCCAGGGTGGTCTAACCAGTACCTCGGGCGCGGGTTTTTGTTTTATTAGGGGCAAACGCGGCGCTTTTGCCGGCAAATCCAGCCAGTCCAGCAACGGCCTGGCGGCGGTGTCAGGGTGCAGTGCCTCTGTTAGCAGTCGGAGTGTGTTTTCTGAACGTTTTTTCCATTCTGCGGGCTGCGCCATGATATCGCGTAACAAACCGGCAATTTCTTCCGGGCCTTTGACGGTCCAGCCGGCTTTGTATTGTCTGATCAGTGCAGCTATCGGCAGATAGTCATTGCAGATCAAGGGCAGGCCATGGCGTAGAAATTCCAGTGAACGGAACGACTGGCTGTATCTTCTTTCTATGTTGGGCTGTGCGACTTCGAGGCCGATATGGGCGGTTTCGAGCAGGAACCGGCTAAAATGGGAATACGATACCAGTGTCCGGGTCTGGTGGACCGATGTGGTCTGCTGCGGCGTTCCCTCATGCAAGCGGTATTGCCCCTCAAACAGGGTCAGATGCGGAGCCTCCAGGGTCGGGTCATCTTGCATGGCCCGGATGGCCTGCCAATATTCATCAGATTTCCTCCATGGCCAGTTGACGCCGCCGCTGACCAGGGTCCAGCCATCGGATTCCGGGTCAGATTCCGGCATACCGGCTGGCTCTGCGGCTAAAGGCACGACCAGTATCGGCTCACATGCACGCAAGTCAAAGCCTGCTTGCAGCAGGGTAAACCAGAGCAGGTCACGCTGTGCCTCATTGCCGGTCAACAGCAGGTCCGTTTTTGCCAGGTTCTTCTGTAATCGCTCTAGCTCCACGCCAGCTTGCCCTGGATGTTCGTAAAGCACTTCCAGCGGTCTGGGAGCAATAAAATCAACGATGACCAGTTGTGGCAGTTCAAACGGTAGTAATTCCAATAATTCCCAGTAGGCAACCAGAATGACATCCGGGTGTTGCCTGATGATGGTGGCTTGTAATTCATCCCGGTTGCGAAAGGCAACCGGGTGTGGGCTGTCTCCAGTATCCAGCCATGTTTGCCAGACAATGTGTCCGGCACGGCGCAGCGCACCTTCAAGCTGTGCGGTTCGAATCGCGTTGCCCGTTGCAACATCGTCGGGCGTCAGGGGAGGTTCCTGTGTAATCAGAAGTATCTGCATGCTGGAAATAAGCCCTTAACCGGAAATCAGCAGATAACTTGCCAGTCCGATGAAGGCCAGGATGCCGATAACATCGGTTACGGTGGTTAATACGACACCACCTGCAAGCGCTGGATCTATTGACATGCGTTTCAGAATAACCGGGATCAAGGCCCCTGCCAGGGCACCAGCCACCAGGTTCACAATGATCGCGAAGCCCATCACCAGTCCCAGCCCCACGTTTCCGTACCAAAGGTAGGCGATGGCGGCTACCACGATGGAAAACACGATGCCATTGAGTATACCGACAGCCAGTTCTCTACGCAGAATATCCCTGGAATTGCGCGCATTGACCTGTCCGGTTGCCATCCCCCTGATCATCAGGGTCAGCGTTTGGGTGCCTGCGATACCGCCCATGCTCATAACCACCGGAAACAAAACAGCGAGTTCGACCAACTGGTCCAGTGTGGGCTCGAAAGCGTACAACACAGAGGCGGCCAGCAGTGCCGTAATCAGGTTCACACCCAACCAGACCCAACGCCTGCGTGCAGATTGCACAATAGGTGCAAACATATCGTCTTCTTCATCCAGACCGGCGGCGGTCAGGACCATGTGGTCGCTGTCTTCACGAATAACGTCAACGACATCATCGATCGTGATCCGGCCAAGCAGGTATCCATCCTGGTCGGTCACCGGCGCAGATACGAGGTCATGATGTTCGAACTCGATGGCTACCTGGTGGTCAGGCATATCGTCCGGAATGGCCTGGGTCGAGGTATCGATTAACTCTGCTACCTGGCTGGCAGGATCTCTGGTTAAAACATCAGCAAGCCATAGCCGGCCGAGGTACTTTCCGGCGCGATTGACCACGAACAGCTGATCAAAGACCTTGGGCAGTTCGGCCCTGAGCCGCAAATAGCGTAAAACCACGTCCAGGCTGACATCCGGGCGCACCGTCACAACATCGGGATTCATCAGGCCGCCGGCTGAATCCTCCGGGTAGGACATAACCTGTGCCAGTCGTTCACGGTCCTGGCGGTCCATGGCTTGCAAGACTTCGGTGATGACGTCGTCCGGCAGGTCGTTAAGGATATCCGCAAGGTCATCAATATCCAGTTCACCCATTGCCTGTACAAGGTCGGTCGGTGAGCTGTTACGGATGAGGCCGGCACGCACTTCGTCATTTACTTCTACCAATACCTCGCCATCGAGATCGGTGTCCACCAGTTCCCATACAACCTGGCGCTTGGCCTGTGGTAAAGACTCGAGCAAAGCACCGATTTCTGCGCCATTGAGGCTGTTGATCAGTTGTTTGACCTGTGACTGAACGCCGCTGTCCAGCGCTTCAGATAAGCGCTCAAGTTGACGTGCAGTTTTTTCTTCGTGCTGATGTTCCCGCATCGTTTTCGCCAACCTTCTATGGGATTTGAGGACGACCTTCGAAAAGGTCCCTGTGCTCTATTATAAACCGGCACGCTATTATAAAGAGTCTGGAGAGGATTCCTCCACCACTCTGATCAGGTATTGTTCCAGGAAGATGCTTCACGATGATGAACCAGTACGTTTTCATGCTCATCAGCGAGGGATGCTGCCAGTTTTTCTGCCAGGTAGACAGACCGGTGTCTCCCCCCCGTGCAGCCAATACCGATGGTGACATAACTGCGTTGCGCGTCCTGAAATTCGGGCAGCCAGGAGTGCATAAACGCCTGGATATCCTGTCTCATTCTGATCACTGCAGGCTTGCTTTCAAGCCATTGCTGCACAGCTGCGTCCCTGCCGGTCAATGGCCTGAGGTCTTTCTCCCAGTAAGGATTGGGAAGGATTCGTGTGTCAAACATAAAATCCACATCCTGTGGCACCCCTCGCTTGAACGCAAATGATTGCAGCACAATGGTCATGCCGCCTGAGCGGCGGTCTACACAGTTCCAGACCTGGCGCCTGAGTTGATGGATGTTGCTGTTGCTGCTTTCAATGATCTGGTCAGCATAGCGGCGCAATGGCTCAAGTAGTTGTTTTTCAGCTTCAATTGCATCAGGCAGAACCTGATCCCGGCGGGTAAGCGGATGACGCCGACTTGTCTCGCTGAAGCGTTTGATAAGGACCGGCGTGTCTGCCGTGATAAAAATAAGTTTGCAATTAAAATTGTTGGCCCGCAGCCACTCTATCCAGTCGATCACCACCTGCAGGTTGGTTTCACGCGAGCGGGCGTCGATACCCAGGGCAACTTTCCTGTACAGCTCGGGATTAGCAGAAATCTGCGGCCCGAAATCGGGCAACATGGCGGCAGGGAGGTTGTCGATACAGTAATAACCGAGGTCTTCAAGGGCATTGAGAGCCGTAGACTTTCCGCTACCGGAAATACCACTGACGATCACGATGTCCTGAACCGGGGGCACTGATTAATGCTTCATGGATGGGGAGTGGAAAGCAGTTGCCAGATTTCATTGGCGTCTGCAGCGTTGCGTATCTGTGCCAGCAATTCCTGATCACTGAAGCGTTCAGCAATGCTTGAAAGCAGCTTTTTGTGATCGTTGGTACAGTTTTCAGGAATGGTGAGAGCAAACAGCAAATCAACCGGCTTACCATCCTCGGCATCGAAAGGCAGGGGCTTTGCGAGGCGCAAAAAAAGTGCTTCCACACCATCTGTGCCACTGATGCGTCCATGTGGAATTGCAATACCGTTGCCAAGACCGGTGCTGCCGAGGTGCTCCCGGGCGCACAGGCTTTCGAAGATTTCCCTTGAGCTCAGGCGCTTATTTTTTTTAGCCAATGTTACGCTGATCAGCTCAAGTAACCGCTTTTTGCTGTTAATCCTGACGTCGGCAAGAATGCGATCCGGGCTTAGTAAGTCACTATCAAGCATGTCACGTCGTCAATTCCCGGATATTCGGGCTAGTATTCATCACCGGGATCGATTGGATCGAGCCTGGTATGGTGATGGTTCGTGATACGGTCTTTGTAATGCCGGACCTGGCGATCCAGCTTATCTACCAGGCCGTCAATAGAGGCATACATGTCCATTGCGCTGTCGGTCGCGAATAGCGTGCGGCCACCGGCTTGAACCGTAGCTTCAGCCTGCTGTTGCAGCTTCTCAACATTCAAAATGACATGGATGGAGTTCACCTGGTCGAAATGACGGGCCAGTTTCTGCATTTTTTCGGTAACGTATGCACGCAGGGCGGGGGTTACTGCAACGTGATGACCGGTAATATGGATCTGCATCAATAATCTCCTTTTTTGGGTGTCTCTTACTACTTTTACGCCTTGGTGAAATGTTCGGACTAAGGGGCCTCTGATCTATTCATAAACTCGTATCTTGTGTTAAAAATGTCCAGTTTCTGCGCTGCAGATCTTCGCAATAGCCAGCTATTACGTGCGATCTGCGCCTTGAAACTGAACATTTTTAATCGCAATCTACTTCGCCCAGAATAAATCAGAGGTTCCTTAGACATTGAAACGAAAGTGCATGATGTCACCTTCATGGACGATGTAGTCTTTGCCTTCGAGTCGTAATTTACCGGCTTCTTTGGCTCCCTGCTCTCCACCGCAAGCAATGAAATCGTCATACGCTGTGACCTCGGCGCGGATAAAGCCGCGTTCAAAATCCGTGTGTATCCGGCCCGCTGCATTGGGTGCAGTTGCTCCATTGGTAACGGTCCACGCCCTGACTTCCTTGTCACCAGCGGTGAAAAATGTCAGCAGATCCAGCAAGCTATAACCTGCGCGAACGACACCCGCCAGGCTGGACTCCTTCAATCCCAGCGCTGCCAGGAATTCGCACCGATCTTCGCGATCCAGTTGCGCAACTTCAGCTTCGATGACAGCGCAAACGGGCACCACACCGGCTTTATCGCCGCCTACATATTCCCTGACCTGATCCAGCAAGGGGTTATCCTCGAAACCGTCTGCAGCGACATTGGCAATGTACACAACCGGTTTCATGGTCAGTAAATGGAGTTCTCTGACCAGTTTTTCCTGTTCTTTTTCCAGTCCGAGGTTGCCGACTCGGCCAGTTTCACTGAGACTGTCCCGGACTTTAGTCAACACGGCTGCACGGGCCACCATATCCCTGTCACCACTGCGAGTTTGTTTTTCCGCCTTTTGCAGCGCGCGCTCAACCGTCTCCAGGTCAGCCAGTGCCAGTTCAGTGTTGATGATTTCTATATCGGAAACCGGCTTAACCCCACCCGAAACGTGCGCGACGTCATCACTTCCAAAACAGCGCACCACATGGGCAATAGCATCAGTTTCCCGTACATGGGACAAAAACTTGTTGCCGAGCCCTTCGCCATTTGACGCGCCCGCAACAAGTCCGGCAATATCCACGAACTCCATCGTCGTTGGCAGAACCTTTTCCGGCTTCACAATTGCTGCCAGTTGATCAAGACGGGTATCGGGTACCGGAACAATCCCGATATTCGGATCAATGGTGCAAAACGGATAATTTTCGGCCGCAATGCTGGATTCCGTCAGCGCATTGAACAAAGTGGACTTGCCAACATTCGGCAGCCCGACAATTCCACATTTAAAACCCATGATTGACTTCCAAAGAGATTAATTAGCTATCGGTATGCAAGCTGTTGGTATGCAATTCTTTTATGGCTTTTGCAACCCTGCCAGCAAGCAGATCCGGTAAGACATCCACGGCCTCCCCGATCGCATGCAAAATTACCTGTTCCTGCTCAGCGGGTGCCCGGCTTAAAACATATGCAGTCACCGCGTCTTTAAAGCCGGGATGACCAATGCCAATGCGCAAGCGCATAAAATCCGTGCTTCCGAGGTGCCGGAAGATGTCCCGCATTCCATTGTGTCCACCGTGGCCGCCACCCTGCTTCAAGCGGACTGTTCCGACTGGAAGATCCAGTTCATCATAGGCAACCAGCACGTTCTCAGTGGCAACACGATAATAATCCATTACCGCCCTGACAGCCTGGCCGCTGTGGTTCATGAATTTCGTTGGCTTTGCGAGCATGCACTCCCTGCCGAAAAGCCGGGTACGACACACTTCTGCTGACAGCTTTGTCTGTACACGAAGACTTGCTCCGGCTTCTTTTAACACAGCATCCAAAAACTGAAACCCGGCGTTATGCCGGGTCTGGCTGTATTTGGGCCCAGGATTACCGAGCCCAACGATCAGGAATAATCCGGACAATATCGACTCCGGTACTTATTTTGTATCGCCTTCGGAATCTTCACCCTCAGACTCAGCCTCAGCTTCTTTACTGTCCGCAGGCACTTCGCCTTCTGCCACTTCACTGACAGGTTCCAGTTCGGCCTCAACCGCCGCCGCTTCTTCTGCTGCTGCAGCGCCTGTACCCTGGGATTCTTTGACGCGAACCGTATTGGCAATCATGATTTCTTCTGCATTGGCCAGTGCGGAGATTTCGACACCTTCGGGTAAGCTGATGTCAGACAGCATCACAACGTCGCCATCGTCCAGCTCAATAAGGTCAACTTCCAGGTACTCGGGCAGATTCTCGGGCAACGCGGCAATTTCCACTTCTGTCACCAGGTGCTGGATGATCACCCCGGAGGCCTTGCCGGCAGGTGAGTCCTCTTCGTGGCTGTAATGAATCGGCACTGAAATCTTCAATATTTCTTCTGCAGAAACACGCATAAAGTCGAGATGCATAATCTGTAACTTGTATGGGTGACGGTGTACGTCACGGACAACAACTTTCTGGGTGCGCCCATCTGCAACCCTGATTTCCAGAATACTTGAATAGAAAGACTCGTTCTCTGCAGCATGCATCAATGGGGCGTGCTCCAGTGCCAATGTAGCCGGGTCTTTCTTGCCACCGTAAATTACCGCAGGAATTTTTCCCTGGCGACGCAGGCGGCGGCTCGCACCTTTCCCCACATCCTCACGGATTTCCGCGTTGATAACGTTTGAATCAGTCATGCTATTCCTCAAAAATACAGGTCTGCCCAAACCGAAAATATTCTACGAAAATATCCGACCCGGAGCAGAAAACCGTTTACACGGCGGTTTCATCCATCCCCGCGACCAGGGACGGCACAAAATATAGCTTGGTTATTGCGCCGGCATCCGGGGCTCAGACACAAAAATCAAGCCGGGCATTATACCGTATGCGACGTGGTTTGGTACAACAAACTGTCGAAAAAAATCAAATGCCTTCAATCCACATACATAGAGCTAACCGACTCACCCTGAGCCATACGCCTGATGGTTTCTGCCAGCATCTGGGCGACACTCAACTGGCGGATTCGCCCGCACTGTTCTGCAGCCTCGCTCAGGGGAATCGTGTCGGTAACCACCAGCTCATCCAGCTCTGAACTGAGGATATTGTCAATTGCAGGACCGGATAGCACCGCGTGTACACAATAAGCCACCACCCGAACAGCGCCCCGCTCCTTCAGGGCACCGGCAGCAGTGCGAAGTGTGCCGGCCGTATCCACCATGTCATCAACTATAACGCAGCTTTTGCCCTCAACATCACCAATGATATTCATAACCCTGGCAACATTGGCACGTGGGCGGCGCTTATCGATGATGGCCAGATCAGCATCCAGGCGCTTGGCGATCGCCCTGGCGCGCACAACGCCACCAACATCCGGAGAAACAACCGTCACACCTTCGCTACCCTGGTGCTGCCAGATATCGGCCAGTGTTAGCGGTGAGGCATAAACGTTATCCACTGGAATATCAAAGAAGCCCTGGATTTGATCAGCGTGCAGATCTATCGTCACCACGCGGTCTGTGCCCACGGCTGAGATCATTTTAGCTGCAACCTTGGCGGTAATCGGCACTCGCGCAGAACGCGGGCGGCGGTCCTGTCGGGCATATCCAAAATAGGGGATGACAGCGGTAACGCGAGTAGCTGAAGCCCGCTTCATCGCATCCACCATGACCAGCAATTCAACAAAGTTATCTGCAGTCGGCGCGCAAGTCGGCTGAATCAGGTAAATATCACGTCCACGGATGTTTTCCATGATTTCAAACGCCACCTCACCATCACTGAAGCGTCCAATGGTTGCTTTACCCATGGGAATACCGAGTTCCCGGGCAATATCATTCGCCAATTTCGGGTTGGCGTTACCTGCAAATACCATCAGGGAAGCACTGGCCACTGCGTCATCATCCTGAACTGTGTGTTTATTGCTTTAGTGTAAAAACGGCTATGGCATAACAAATGGCTGGGACGGCAGGACTCGAACCTGCGAATGCGGGGATCAAAACCCCGTGCCTTAACCAACTTGGCCACGTCCCATTTGTTTTAATCCCCCCCGGCAGACAGCCTGTCCAGCAACGGAGATCTATCGACGCCGCCAACAACGCGGACATTATATCGGCATTTCAATTCGCTTGCCGTGTTGATTGCAGACTTCTTGCTGTCAAATGGCAAAAAAACCGTACTGCCGGTGCCGCTCATATACGGTCGCCCCCAGGCTTGCAAATCCCGCATGATTTCTTTCAGCTGCGGATATAATTCCAGCGCTGCCGCCTGGCAATCATTCCTGCCGGGCTGCATGCTGGTTCTTGTCATTTCCAGCGGCTGCGAATCGCGTTTCAGACCGGCGTATTGAAATACCTCTGCGGTGGAGATCCCAAAAGGCGGGAAAACCAGCACATAATACCTCGGGCCCAGCGTTAAGGGTTGCAATCGCTCACCCCGCCCCTGGGCCCAGGCGCTGTGTCCGAGTACAAACACAGGCACATCAGCGCCGAGTTCCAGGCCTGCCCCGGCAAGTTGCTGTTGCGACAACCCACAGCACCACAGCTGGTTCAATGCGACCAGCACCGTGGCCGCATCGGAACTGCCACCGCCAAGCCCTGCAGCCACCGGGATATTCTTTTTCAGGTCAATGTGGGCACCGCTGTTCGCATCACAAAGGGTCTGCAAAAGATATGCCGCACGAACGCAAATATCTTCGGACTCCGCAATTACATCGCCAACAACATCGCCATGGCAGCTGCGGGTAATTTCACCGCTGTCATTAGCCGTAATCAGCAATTCATCACCCCAGTCCAGTATTTGAAACAGGGTTTGCAACTCATGATAGCCGTCCGGGCGGCGCCCCAAAACATGCAGAAACAGGTTCAATTTGGCCGGAGCCGGCCAGGATTGCGGTGTTGCTTCAGTTTGAGATGACATCATTGGTTGCTATGTGCCAGCGGCTGACAGCCAGTTTTACCCGGTAACCATTCTGCCTGGCATCCAGTCGCGTTGGCATCGCCACACCGGAAACTGAAGCATAGCGATTAAAATCAATCTGCCAGCCAAACTGCCTGAGGCTCGTCAGCAAGCCGCCGACAGCCAGTTGCCGCTCGTCGACAGGCCCAGGCGCTGCCAACCCACGTACCCACCATTGCAACGCTGCCACCGGAATAGGCCAGCCGATCTGTTGCTGAATCAATGCATCCGCAGCAGGCGCAAAGTACTCGTTACCATCGGCCAGAGTCAAAACCGCACCCCGGGGACCGCTTTCCAGGTGCCAGGCACCACGGCCCATGGCGCCGTGAAAATCAATTGTGCTGTGGTCAGCCCTGACAACCCATTGTAGTCTGCCGCTGCCACCCTCTTTGCCATCATCAAGTGAGATTCGCCCAATCAGGCTCCAGACGGAAACAGCGCCGATACTCTCAGCACGTTGCTTGTAAGCAGCCTGGTTTCCCGCATCCGACTCAGTAACCGGCACAGCGGTGCAGGCATTCAGCAGCAAACAAGCCGGCAAAAGCCAAAACCACTGTTTCAAGGCAATTCGCCAAATCGTTGCAGGGTTTTGATCAGGACTTCATTACCATTTTCCAGCCGCATGCCTGACTGCCACAACGCCCGTGCTTTATCTTTCTGTCCGCTGACCCACAACACTTCTCCGAGGTGGGCAGCAATCTCAGCGCCCTGGGTTGTGTTCCAGGCCTGGCGTAAATATTTTTCGGCTTCGCGCAACCGTCCCAGGCGGTACGCGATCCACCCCATGGAGTCGACAATAGACGATTCATTCGGCTGCAACTCGTAGGCCTTAAGAATCAGGGGTTCGGCCTCATCATAACGATCCGTCAGGTCGGCAAGTGTATAACCCAGCGCGTTCAGAGCTGTGGCATTGTCCGGCTGAACAGCAATAATCCAGCGTAAATCACTTTCAGCCAATTCCAGTTGCCCGAGGCCTACAGCCAGCAAAGCGCGTATATACCTCAACGCAACATCCTCGCTAAGGACGGCAAGCGCGTTGTTCAATAAGTCCATCGCCTCATCATCGCGCCCGGCATCCCGCAAAATCTGAACCTCTGCCTGGTAACTTTGCGACTTAACATGACTGTCCGTCCGGATGCGAAGTTGCACCAGCAGGTTGCGTGCTTCATCAACGTCATCCAGATCCGCAAGCAGGAAGGCCTGGCGCATGACCGCCCGCAGGGAGCGTTCACCAGACACCTGTTTGTACCAGTTGACAGCCTCACGGTGATGGTCAAGAAGCTCTGCGCTCTGTGCTGCCTGAAACGCGGTTTTCGAAGGCTCTGGATAATCTGCATCGACATAGCCCCGATACAATTCCTCAGCGGATGCCCTGTCATCGACTTCCAGCGCAAAGACTATCCGGGCAAACCTCATCTCTGCTGTGTCAGGCAGCCCCGCCAGCACAGCCTGCGCGGCCTGCGAGTCATTCTCGCGCTTCAGCAGTTCCGCATAGGCCATTGCAATTACCGGATCATTGGAACTGACCTCCCAGGCTTGCCGGTAACGCTGCAATGCCTGCTCCGGATCCTGACGGTTAACCGCCAGCCTGCCTGACCAGGCCAGCAATTCCGCCCTGCCTGGTTCCAGTTTAATGGCCTGACCGATGAATTCCGTTGCTTTATCAAGCTCGCCGGCACGTGCTGCTAACTTACTGCGGGCGTACAGCGCATCCGCGTTTGATGCAGCGTCAAAATCCTCCAGCAGGTTGTCCAATACCCTGTTGGCCCTGACCTGATCATTGGCAGGCGCCAGCAATGAGGTCACAATGCCCCAGCCCCTGGCCTGATCAAATTCAGTCAGCTCGAGAATCCGCGCAAGCTGGTATTCAGCACCGACGTAATCGCCTTCCCGCAAGCGACTGCCGGCAGCCAATCGACGTGCATCCAGACTCGCAGGTTTAAGCATTGCCCAGCGGGCGGATGCCAGCGCGACTATCTGCCACTCACCGGCAGATACGGCGACCCTGGCCGCTCGCTCTGCGATTTCCGGATCCTGCGATGACAACGCGGCTTCGAGGTACTCCGTCGCAGCTGCGGAAAAATCACCTTCCGCACCCAACACTTCAGCTGCGAAAACATGGTACATAACATCCGCATCTGTTGGCGGTAAATCGCTATCCGGAATAGTTTCAGCGACGGGATAGTCCGATCCGGGCTGGGTTTCGGTAACCCGCAAAGAAGGTGTTTGTAGCAGCGATGAGCACGCCGTGAACAGCAACAGGACAAAAATGAACGCGCAGCGCACCCGTTTCATGAAACAATAGTCAAAATCCATAAGTTAAAGGATAACTGCTTAGCACGCAGGTTGCACCAGTATCCCGGATGCCGGCGGCGGACAGGTCAGGCCGTAGACAGACTGTACTTTTGAGGTTATTAAAATTTATGTCATTTATCTCATATGATTCATCTTTCTTGCAACGAGGCCCGATGCCGACTGATGTAATATGCGGGCTGGTGGTCTCAGGGCCTGATTAATATCCATGCCACTACTCACTACCGGAATCAGTCATCACACCGCACCGCTCGAAATCCGCGAGAAGATCGCGATCGCGCGGGTGGATAATGCAAACAGGGTGAGAGAATTGTGTGCGCTGAGTGATATTGAAGAAGCGGTGATCGTAAGCACATGCAACCGAACAGAGATTTACAGCATCGGCCCTGAGCACAGCCGCGAGCAGGTTCGCCAGTGGTTGCAGGACTGCGGTAATTTGACCACAGCAGAAATTGACAAACACTGTTACATCCATGACCGTGAGCAATCGGTGCGCCATCTTTTCCGCGTCGCGGGCGGACTGGAGTCGCTGGTGCTGGGTGAGTCTCAAATCCTCGGCCAGCTAAAAGAATCCTGGCAACTGGCCCGCGAGGCCGGCGGTGTCGGCAAAGTTATGGATCGCCTGTTTCAGCATGCATTTGCCATCGGTAAACGGGTCCGCAGCACAACCGGTATTGGCGAACATCCGGTATCAGTCGCCTATATCACCGTGCTGCTGGCAAAGCAGATTTTTGGAGACCTGGCCAGCAAAACAATCATCCTGGTCGGTGCCGGGGAAATGATCGAGTTATGTGGCCGTCATTTGCATGACAAGGGTGTTTCAAGCCTGATTATCGCCAACCGCAGCATTAAACGTGCTGCTGAGTTGGCTGAGCAGTTTGGCGCTCATGCTGTTTCGCTGGCTGACTTGCCCGGGATATTGCATAAGGCCGATATCCTGATCAGTTCCACCGCCAGCCAACAACACGTGATCAGTTCTGAATCTGTCAAAGCCGCTTTGAAGCAACGCCGCAATCGACCCATGTTCCTGGTGGATATCGCAGTGCCCAGGGACATCGAACCGGAAACCGCCGCGCTTAAAAACGTCTATCTCTACACCATCGACGACCTGCAGCAGGTGGTGGACAGGAACCGCTCTGAGCGCAGCCGGGCCGCGGAAACCGCCAGCGTTGATGTCGATCTGGCAGTCGATGAATTCATGCGTTGGCTCAATAGTGCGAGGGCTGCAGTTTATCTGCAGAAACTCCATAATCATGCCCGTAAAAACAGCCAGGAACTGGTCGCAAAAGCACTGCGTAAAATCGCTGCGGGCAATGATCTCGAACAGGTCATTACGCAGTTGGCAAATACGCTGTCCAAGCGCATTTTACACCTGCCAAGCACCCGGCTTCGCCAGGCAGCAGAGGCACAGGACGATGAATTATTGAGAATCGCAAACCGCCTGTTTGAACCGGAAGATGACCCATGAGCCTGTTGCCCTCGATACACGCCCGATTGCAACAGGCGCAGGAACGGCACGAGGAAATTGCCTTGCTGCTGGCGACGCCGGAGGTGATGGCCGAGCAGAACCAGTTTCGTGAATTATCGGTGGAGTACGCACAGCTGGCACCGGTGGTATCAACCTGGACCCAATGGCAACAAGCCCGGCAATCCATTGAAGAGGCGGAAAGCCTGCTCAACAGTTCAGACACCGAAATGCGCGAGCTTGCCAGCGAGGAACTTGCCGATGCCACCGCGCGACAACAGGTGCTGGAAGAGCAGCTGAACATCCTGTTGCTGCCCAAAGACCCGGATGATGACAATAATATCTTCCTTGAAATCCGGGCCGGAACCGGTGGTGATGAGGCTGCCCTGTTCGCGGGGGACCTGTTCCGCATGTATCAGCGCTATGTTGACAAGCACAAGTGGCAGATGGAAATCATCAACACCAGCCACGGCGAGCATGGTGGTTACAAGGAGATCATCGTCCGCATTATCGGTCAGGGTGCTTATTCCAGGCTCAAGTTTGAATCCGGAACACACCGCGTGCAGCGGGTTCCTGAAACAGAATCACAGGGTCGCATACATACCTCGGCCTGCACCGTCGCAATCCTGGCTGAAAGAGAAGACATTGAGGCAGTGGAACTACAGGCATCTGATCTCAGGATAGACACATACCGTGCCTCCGGCGCAGGCGGCCAGCATGTAAACACCACCGATTCGGCCATTCGCATTACGCATTTGCCCTCCGGACTGGTGGTCGAGTGCCAGGATGAACGCTCGCAGCATAAGAACAAAGCACGCGCCTTGTCCCTGCTAAGCGCCCGCTTGCTCGAGCAGGAGAAAGCCAGGCAGGCACAGGAGCGGGCGGAAAGCCGTAAGCTGCAAGTAGGATCAGGTGACCGTTCACAACGAATTCGTACCTATAATTTCCCCCAGGGCCGGGTAACGGAGCACCGCATTGGCCTGACGATTTACAAGCTGGAGGAGCTGCTCTCCGGCGGTCTCGATATGGTCATTGAGCCACTGATACAAGAGCATCAGGCCGAATTGCTGACTGAACTGGGTCGCTGAATGAGAGCCTCAATACTGACTCTGCTGTTTGCCTGTTGTTTCAGTCTTGATGTAGTTGCAGTCGATGCCAACCATAGTTACGCACTTTACCTGATCCGCCACGCTGAAAAACAGCTGGATGGCAGTAGTGATCCTGGTTTGACCGAAGCGGGTAAGCATCGATCGGAACAACTGGCCAAATGGTTTCAGGACAAGGACATCGAGGATATCTGGTCCAGCGATTACCGCCGTACACGGGATACGGCAAACCCTTTACTGATCCAATCCGGATTGGAGTTAAGTCTTTATGATCCCGGCGTTCAGACGGTGCTGGTCAAACACTTACTTGACCGGCAACACAATGCGCTGGTCATGGGACACAGCAACACCATCCCGGAGCTTGCCCGTCTGTTATGTCAGTGCGCAATTACCGCTATGGATGAATCAGAACATGACCGGATGATCGTTATTTCGGTCACCGATGGTGAGGCAAAGGTCAGGACGCTGCAGCAAAACCGCTTGTTTCGACCCATTAATTTATATTGAACCCCTGATTTTATGTCATCATAATCTCGCTAAATGAAAACAGGTCTATAACTTGGG
>ENA-OSCG01000054-OSCG01000054.1-marine-sediment-metagenome-genome-assembly--contig:-NODE-54-length-20706-cov-8.015253_pt1 | contig 20706 bp, 21 predicted proteins | sample MGYA00237880_ERZ529332 | MGnify/ENA primary metagenome ERZ529332 (study PRJEB26373, sample SAMN05710708) | marine sediment metagenome | biome: marine; feature: ocean trench; material: sediment... | reverse complement strand
CACCTTTACCGATGGCAAGGACGCGTCTACATCAGCGTGTAGTTCCCCAAGGTGCCTAGTTGAAATTCAAACTCGCTTTAGAGCAGAATAGTCTTTTTCAAAGCTGAACCAGGCCGGTCTTCCATCAGGAAGGCCGGTCTTTTTGCTTAACAAATACTGAAAACTTTACAGGCGGAGTATGCAATGAAGTTTTTTTCATCTCTTCTTGGTGTTGCAAGCACATTGTTGCAGTTGCCAATTGCGTTGGCACAGGAGCCGTTAAGTGAGCCCACAGGGGTGTCCGGCGTATTGGCACAACAAGGCGGGGGCGTGGTGACCCAGGATATGTTTTCAGCCCGGGCTGCAAGGATTCCCGCTGCTGTCAGGCAGGAGGTATTGCGCAACAGCACCCGCTTTCAGGATATCCTGAATGCAATGCTGTTGAATGCCCAGTTGGCCGTAGATGCCCGTGCTGCCGGTTTTGATAAGCAAGCAATGGTGGTAAACCGCATGCAACTGGCCGCAGAGGGGGAGTTGGCAGTGGCCTGGCTGCAACATTATGTCAAAATCCAGCCGGATGCTGATTATGAGCAACTCGCACGCGAGTACTATCTGTTGAAAGCGCAGGAATTTCTGACTCCGGAGATGGTTGACGTCAGTCAAATCCTCATATCTACCAAGGAACGGACAGAACCAGAAGCGCTGGAGTTGGCGGCAACGCTGCATCAGCAATTGGCACAGGATCCCGCATTATTTGACCCGTTGATAATGCAATATTCCGAAGACCCCAGTGCCGCCTCCAACCAGGGCAAATTTACCGGAGTCAAGCAGGGGGATATGGTCAAGCCTTTCGAAGACGCCGCATTTGCGCTCGAAAATGGCGAAATATCCACACCGGTAAAAAGCGAATTCGGCTATCATATCATTCGTCTGGATGACCATATTGCGGCAAAAATTACCAGCTTTGATGAGGTAAAAGCGCGCTTGATTGGCAACGCTCATAAGCGCCATCAACAGCGCCTTAAGCGGAATTATCTGAATAGCCTGAAATCGCTGGAAATGAAGGTGAGCGAGTCGGCGTTGGAGGAGATGATCTCACGCCTGCTTGGCGATGATACACACTCTGGCGGTGATGTAGATTCAGAGTAGAACTCCCCCTAAGCCCTGCCATGAATTTTCCAACTGTAATTGTTGCGGTCTTTAATGCGCTGGAACAGCTGGGGCCCTGCCTCGAATCCATCGCACGAACCGTACCGGTTGACACACATATATTGTTAATAGACGATGCGTCCACAGAGCCCCGGGTGCGGCCGTTGCTGCAATCCTGGGTTAATGAAGCAAAGTCCTGCCGCCAGTTAGTCACTCACGAACAAAACAAGGGCTTTGTAGCCACCGTTAACCATGGTTTGAGCCTGGTTGATACGGATGTGGTATTGCTCAATTCAGATACTGAAGTAACCACAGGGTGGCTGCAACGCCTGGCGGATTGCCTGGCCGCCGATGCCTCAATTGCCACCGCCACGCCCTGGTCCAACAATGGAGAAATTGTATCCATTCCGGACTTCTGTAGCGCCAACCCACCACCTGCCGACCCGGATGCGGTTGCTGCGGTGATTGCGTCCTGTGGCAAACCTGCTTACCCTGATATGCCGACGGCGGTCGGCTTTTGCATGGCAATTTCATTCGCTGCGATCAGGCAGGTGGGCTTGTTTGACGAAGCTGCCTTCGGCAGAGGTTACGGTGAAGAAAATGATTTTTGCCGGCGGGCTGAAAAAGCCGGTTGGCGCAACGTGCTGTGCGATGACGCTTATGTTGTTCACCACGGTGGTGCGTCTTTCAAGCCACTGGGGTTGAAGCCGGATGAACAAAGCATGCAGCGCTTGCTGGCCAAACATCCGGATTACCAACAAAAAGTGGCGGAATTTATCCAGGCAGACCCGTTAGCGCCCCGCAGACAGGAAATCCTGGCCTGCCTTGAGCGCGCAGGCCTGGGAATGCGGTAAAATCCAGCCTATCCAGAAAAACAGGGCAAACTATTGTCAGATTCACTAGAATTTACCGGCGAGCGCTTTACCCCGGAATGTGTGCGTGAGATCTGCTACGAACATTTTCATCGCTACGCGCTGGCTGCGCGCTGGTGTGCCAAACTGCGTACCCTGGACGCAGCCTGTGGTGAGGGTTACGGTTCGGCATTGCTGGCAGGTACGGCTGGCTCGGTCGAGGCTGTGGATATCTCTAAAGACGCTATTGGGCATGCAAGTCGACGTTATGGAAACATTGAGAACCTGAATTTCCAGGTAGCAGACTGTACGTCCCTGCCATACGTGGATGATGAATTTGATTGTGTGGTGTCGTTTGAAACACTGGAGCACCTGGCCGAACAGGATCATCTGCTGGCAGAGTTCAGGCGGGTGTTAAAGCCGGATGGGTTTCTGCTACTCTCATCCCCCGATAAAGCGGTCTATTCAGACCAGCAAAATACCGGCAATGAATTTCATATCAAGGAACTTTACCGGCATGAACTGGAGGCTTTGATCAAGCGCCATTTTGGCGCCTGGCGTTTACTGGGCCAGAAATTGATGTTTCATTCCGCAATCTGGTCACTGGACGGAGTGGAGAAGGTGTCGCTTGACCAGGTCTCAGAAGGAACCCCGGCGCCACTGGCCGGCATTACCCAGGCTCCCATGTACTTTATTGCACTTTGTGCCGCCGATGAAGCCGGACTGCCGGACAGCGACGGGCGATTGTGGCTGTTTGATGACCGGGAAGAAACCGTTTATCAGCACTACCACGGCGAGATCAAACGCAACATGGCCGCCGGCGGCATCATAGCCGGGTTGGAAAAAGAGCTTGAGCAGTTAAACAACCCGATTGATCGTCCTCGGGCTGATCGATCTGAGTCCCGCTGGGTATCCTGGTGGCGGCGCTTGTTTGGCAAGCCTTGATGTGACCGGGTCAGTCGTTACCATTATCGTCAATTTTAACGCAGGCGACCTGTTGCAACAATGCGTTGCCGCCCTGCGCAAGAGCACGGTACATACCAGGATCACCATTGTTGATAATGCTTCAAACGACGGTAGTGCACAAAATCTTCGTAATATGTATGGCGACCATCAGGGTATTGAGTTTCTGTTTAATCCGTCCAACCTGGGGTTTGCAATGGCGGTCAACGCAGTCGCGGGCCGTGTTGATGCCGACTGGATATTGATATTAAACCCCGATTGTATCCTGCACCCATCTGCGTTGGAGCATCTGAAGGCAGCGCTTGAAAAGGACAGCGATGCGGCGCTGGCAGGCCCCGCGGTACATGCTGCGAACGGTCACATTCAGCGTGCTACGGTACGGCGATTCCCAACTCCATGGAAGTCATTTATGACCGCCAGTGGCCTTTGGCGTTTAGGTAAATGGTTTCCGGTTTTTCATGGTGTTGAAGTGGACGTCAGCAGATCAGGCGCAGGGACTGAAATTGCCGAGGCCGTCAGTGGCGCTTGCATGCTGGTCAGGCGAACTGCCCTGGAAGCTGTCGGGTACCTGGATGAAGGCTATTGCATGCACTGTGAGGACCTGGATCTGATGTACCGGCTGGCGCAAAAGGGCTGGCATTGCCTGTATGTACCGCAAGCGATCTGTGTCCATCAACAAGGAAAATCCAGCCAGAGCCGATCTACCTGGGTGCATTATCAGAAACACCGGGGGATGGCCAGATTTTTCAAAAAATTCCAGGCTGATACAACTTCATTGCCCGTGCGTATGCTGGTTTATGCGGGTATCTGGCTCAGGTTTGTCGTTTTATGGCCGCTGGTCTTAATCAGGCCTTGAGCACCCGGGCTGTTCTTCTCACTGGCGCAAGCAGCCAGATTGGGGTTTTTGTCATTCCACGGCTGGTGCATGCCGGCTTCCGTGTTTTCGCACTCAGCCGCAAGGGCAAGCCGGCGGGCTATCCGGACCTTGAGCAGGTTGAATGGCTGACCGATGTTGATGAAACATTGGTTAAGCAGGCACGGGCCACTCAAAATTGTGAATACCTGTTGTCTGCCGGTCCGATGCAATTGGCGCAGAGAGTTTTGACCGCCGGCAAACAGTTCCGGTCTGCGGTCATATTCGGTAGCAGCAGTGTAATAAGCAAGCACAAATCGGCCGATTTGACAGAAAGAAAACAGATGCAAGACATGCTGGATCTCGAATCAGAGTTGCAGTCAATTGCCATGCGCCGGGCGCTCAAGCTGGTGATTCTCAGGCCGACGATGATTTATGGATGCGGTCTGGACACCAATGTCAGCCGTCTGGCCAGTTGGATTCGCCGGTTTGGTTTCATCCCGATTAACGGCAAGGCCAGCGGGTTGAGACAGCCGGTACACGCGGATGACCTGGCAGTAGCTGCGGTGGCTGCATTGCTGAGCAAAGACCCGCTGCCCCGGAGTTTGTTTTTGGCCGGCGGCAGCACCTTGAGCTACATGGAGTTGGTTTGCCGTATTTTCTCCGCCCTCGATAAGCCCGCCAGGTTGCTACGCCTTCCGCAGTGGTTATTCGTCCTGTTGGTGCGTTTTTTAGGGGCGTGCAAGCCTGATTTGGCTATCAGCAGTGAAATGGTACGCAGGCAACGTGTTGACCTGGTATTTGATGACCGGCGGGCAAGGGAACTGCTTGGATATCGGCCACGACCGTTCGAGCCGTCAGCAAAAGATTTTACTCTGCCAAGCTTTGAGTAGGGTGGACATTCATGTCCACCGAACGGTTTGCATGGTGGGTATAAATGTCCACCCTACATCTTTTTGTATTTGATCCGGTGTGGATTCAAAGCATCGTCACCCAGGCGGCGTTTCAGATCCTGCTCGTATTCTGAATAGTTGCCTTCAAACCAGGTTACTTTGCTGTCACCTTCAAAGGCCAGGATATGGGTGGCAATGCGGTCAAGAAACCAGCGGTCATGAGAAATGACAACGACGCAGCCCGGGAACTCAAGCAAGGCTTCCTCAAGTGCACGCAGGGTGCCGACGTCGAGGTCGTTGGTAGGTTCATCCAGTAGCAAAACATTGCCACCCGAGCGCAGCACCTTGGCCAGGTGAACGCGGTTTCTTTCACCTCCGGAAAGGTCTTCGACCCGTTTTTGCTGATCGGATCCACGGAAATTAAAGCGGCTGACATAAGCCCGTGACGGCATTTCGAACTGGCCGACACTGACGGTTTCGGATCCATCAGAAATTTCTTCCCAAACGGTTTTTCCCCCGTCAAGGCTATCGCGGCTCTGGTCAACATAAGCCAGTTTAACCGTTGAGCCGATGGTGATCCGGCCGCTGTCGGGCTGCTCATCGCCCGTAAGCATCTTAAACAGCGTGGATTTTCCTGTACCGTTGCCCCCAATGATTCCAACAATCCCACCCCGCGGCAGATTAAAACTCAGGTCGGAAATTAAGCAGCGGTCGCCGAACCCTTTGTGCAGGTTTTCAACCTCAATGACCTGGTCACCCAGGCGTGGGCCGGGTGGAATATAGATCTCCCTGGTTTCACACTGTTTTTGATACTCTCGGCTGTTGAGCTCTTCAAAGCGCTGTAAGCGGGCCTTGCTTTTGGCCCGCCGGCCTTTCGGATTTGAACGAACCCACTCCAGTTCTTCACGGATGGCGCGCAGATGTGCCTTTTCGCTGCGTTGTTCGTGTTCAAGGCGTTTTTCCTTCTGCTCCAGCCATGATGAGTAATTGCCTTTCCAGGGGATGCCATGGCCACGATCCAACTCCAATATCCATTCGGCTGCATTGTCGAGAAAGTAGCGGTCATGCGTTACCGCCACAACTGTACCGGGAAATTCGGTTAGAAACCGCTCCAGCCAGGCGACGGATTCAGCATCAAGATGGTTGGTCGGTTCATCCAGCAACAACATATCCGGACTCGCCAGTAATAGTCGGCACAGGGCAACCCGGCGTCTCTCGCCCCCGGACAGGTGAGCGATACGGTCATCCCAGGGCGGCAGCCGTAAGGCATCGGCGGCAACCTCCAGGGTTCGTTCCAGTTCCCAGCCATTGCTTGCCTCGATGGCGTCCTGTATATCTGCCTGTTGCTGCAACAGTGTATTCATTTGCTCATCGCTCATGGGTTCGGCGAACTGCATGCTGATGTCATCAAATTGCTGCAAAAGATCACTGACTTCCGCGACACCTTCCGCAACCACTTCGCGCACGGATTTTTCATCATCAAGCTCCGGTTCCTGTGGCAGGAAACCAATTCGAATACCCGGCTGGGGTCGGGCCTCGCCCTCAAAATCCTTTTCTACGCCTGCCATGATGCGCAACACAGTAGATTTACCGGAACCGTTGAGACCCAGTACGCCAATTTTTGCGCCTGGATAAAATGACAAAGATATGTCTTTGATGATGGTGCGATTGGGCGGCACGGTCTTGCTTACGCCAATCATCGTGTAAATATACTGGGCCATGGAATTTTCCGCATTAGAGCTGACGCGGAATTATCCCTGCTTTAGCCGGTGGATTCTACTGGTATCGTGCCAGCCGACCCGCGGGGATATGGGGGGTGTACCTCCAGAGACACGTCGTGAACCCATCCCTGGGGACTCGGAGCCGGCTTCCCTGCCGGCTACGGTCTCTGAAAGCACACCCTCCGTGTCACCGCGATTCACAGGGTGCCAATCTTATAGAATGAGTAGAATCAATTGCGCTTAGTGTTCTACTGTTGTATAACACCTATACATAATGATTTTCAGGACACTACACGCATGAAACTCACCCGCACACTACCCCTGATTGCCGGCATTACCCTGATTCTCGCAGCCTGCAACCAGGAACCTGCCGAGGTGGTTGTTACCGTCAAAGCAAATACCAATCCGCTGCTTGCTTATGCCCCGGCCGATACAGCCTATGTATTCGCCGCACTTGAGCCAATACCAAAAGAAATCACTGATGATTACATAGCAAGGTCTCAGCCGGTACTGGATGTCATTTCAAAGCAGGTCACGCAATTCCAGACAGACTATGAGTCGGGTAAGTATGAAGACCATCAACTGGCCACGCTGGCCACGGCAATTCTGGACGAGCTGGGCGGAAGTTTGAACGCAGACAAACTCGAAAAGCTGGGTATAAGCATGCAAGCCCACTACGCTGTCTATGCGATGGGGATTTTTCCCGTCCTTCGGCTTGAACTAAGCGATGCAAATGAACTTCGCAGCGCTATTGGCCGCATTGAAGCCAAAATGGGTTTTGAAATGCCCGAGAGAGAGCTCAACGGCAGTGCTTACTGGCGTGTAGCACATGACAGTATTCCGCTTGGGTTCTATATCGCAATCCTTGATCAGCAACTGGTTCTCAGTACTTTTCCAGTCAATGCCGAAGACAGTTTTCTGGCTGCTTTCCTGGGCCACGAAATGCCGCCGCAAAGCATCGCCTCCAGCAATGTTCTGGCTATCATGAACAGCAACAAAGGCTATTCCAACTATGGTTCCGGCTTCCTTGATCTGCAAAAACTGGCTACTGAATTCCTGAACCCTGACAGTGCCACACGTTCCTACCTCGGCCCGGATTCAGGATTCGAAATCCCGAAACTTGATGCCGCGTGTGTTGCCGAGCTGAAATCAATGCTCGCAAAAGCGCCGCGGATGATTATCGGTACAACAGAACTGACTGGCAAAGAAATTGCCATGCGTTATGAACTGGAAATTGAAAACTCATTGGCGCTGAGCCTGGCCAGCCTGGTTTCGGACATACCTGTGGCGGTAGATGGTGACCATCTGCTTTCCGCTTCGCTGGCTCTACAAGTCGGCAAGTTGCGCAGCTTTATGCTTAAGAGGGTCAATGCCATCGTCGCAGCACCTTATCAATGTGAGATGCTGCAGGAACTTAACCGGCGCGCAACCAAACTGGTGACACAACTCAATATCCCGATGCCACCCATGGTCAACAACCTGATGGGTGTGCGCATCCTGATAGATGACTTCAACCCCACAGCACGATTCTCCGAAGGTAGCGGGCTGCTGGCCATCCATGTTGATAAACCTGAGATGTTGGTTGGAATGGCAAGCATGATGGTCCCCGGATTTGACAACATTGACCTTGCCGGCCAATCCGGTCCAGTCAGGATTCCGGCAGAAGTACTACGCATGGAGGACATTGAAGTATTCGCATTGATGAGCGATACCGCAATAGGCGTGTCGATTGGAACCCAACAGTCCACGAGGCTGGAGGCATTCATGGCTGCAAAACCCCAGCACAGTGGAACGTTTTTCTCTGCCTCTTATGACCTTGCACGCCAGCTGGAAATACAGGCTGAAAAGTTCCGAAAATGGAATATTGATTCCGTAGAACATGCATCACCGGGCCACGACCTTGCCAGGGCAATCAGGGAGTCTTATACCTCCATACTCGGCCACGCGCGTGTTGATATGCACTTTAGCGGAGACGGCCTGGTCATAGACAGCCGCATGAGCTTTAAGTAGGAGGGACCAGCTTGGCTGGTCGCGATTCCAAACCAGGAAAGAGCTCGCGACCAGCAAGCTGGTCCCTCCTACATCTAGTAGCGGAAATGCTTTATTTTCTCACCTTTCTGGTCGAGATCGGTCATGGCTTCAATGCCGATTTGCAGGTGCAGGTCCACCCAGTTGGCGGTGACCAGCTTGTCGGACGCCTCTGTTTTTACACCATCGGGTGTTACCGGCACATCTGATACCAGTAACAGTGCCCCGCGGGCTATTTCGTTGGCGTGTCCGACGATGAACAACGTTGCAGTTTCCATATCAATGCCGATACATGTCATAGCGCGCAGCCGGGCATGGAAAGCCTCGTCATGTTCCCAAACGCGCCGGTTGGTTGTATAGATTACGCCGGTCCGGTAATCCACGTTGTGTGCCAGTATTTTGTCCGAAACAAATTTATGCAGTTTAAATGAAGGTAAGGCGGGCACTTCGGGAGGAAAATAATCATTGCTGGTTCCCTCGCCGCGAATGGCGGCAATCGGCAAAATGAAATGGCCTATTTCACTGGAAGTCTTCAGCCCCCCACACTTACCCAGGAACAAAACCCCTTGCGGTGAAACGGCCGACAACAGGTCCATAATGGTCGCCGCATTGCTGGAGCCAATACCATAATTGATGATGGTCAGGCCGCCCGCATTGGTGGCTGCCTGCATGGCACGGTCTTCGCCATAAATTTTGCAGTTAAACATCTCTGCAAAGTGCTGCAGATAATTTCTAAAATTGGTCAGCAGAATATATTTGCCGAACTCATTCAATGGCATGCCGGTATATCGTGGCAGCCAGTTGCGGGTGATTTGGGACTTTGTAAGCATACTAGTGCTCCTTTGCCACGCTTGCTGCTTTAAGGACTTCGCGCACAAGCGGCACGGTAATTCGCCGTTTGTTGGTTAAAGCTGCACGCTGCAGGTTTTCTACGGTTTGAATCAAAGCAGCCATGCTCCGGTCATGGCGCTTCAGTAAATACTGCTGAACCTCAACGGGTAAACTGATACCCAGGGCGTCACTGTGTAATTCCATGACTGCCAGTTTATCCTGATCCTCAAGCGGCATCAGCTGCAAGCGCGACCCCCAGGACAACCGTGAGGCCAGGTCAGGCAAACCGAGGTTCAGGGCAGACAGGTGTTCGCGGCTGCTGATGACCAGCCTCCCATCGGCCTCCCTGATGCGATTGAAACAATGGAACAGGGCTTCCTCCCAGACCTCATCGCCGGCAATAACATGCAGGTCATCCACGCACACGAGATCCAGCTCCTGCAGCCCTTGTAAAGATGCAACCGCGTCCTTGGGCAAGCGCTTCAAAGCAAGGTAAAAAGCACGCCCTCCCCGCTCGCGGGTCTGATGGCACAAAGCGCTGAGTAAATGGGTTTTGCCACTGCCCGGACCACCAAACAAAAAGACATGCGAGCCCGGTTGGTCCGCTACCCCTCGTAAAGTCCTGACCACCGCCTCATTCGGCCCTGCAACATAATCGTCAAAACGACAATCGCGCCGGGGCGTCAGTTGCAACGGGATTTGTCGCGAGAACAACATGTTTATTCAACCGCCTCCGCTTGAGGTCGAATTACAGAGATCACTTTGCCGGTATTTTCGATGTGCGTGGCGAACCAGGACATTGAGCGCTGCAGCCACCGGCAAAGCCAGCAATATTCCCAGGAGTCCGAATAACTGCGCGCCGGCCAACACCGCAAAGATAACCGTCACCGGATGTAAACCGATCCGGTCACCAACCAGTTTGGGCGTCAGGACCATTCCTTCCACGGCTTGGCCAAGCGCAAAAACGAGCAGTACCATGACCAGGTGGAAACCATCCTGAAACTGAAACACAGCCGCGCCGGCCGCGACCAGCACACCGATTATTGAACCCAGGTAAGGCACAATGCTGAGCAGGCCGGCTCCCATTCCTATCAGCACTGCCAGTTCGATACCGACCATTGACAAGCCGATGGAATAAATCACCCCCAATGCAAGCATAACCATCAATTGTCCGCGGAAGAACGCGCCCAGCACTTCATCTACTTCGGTCGCCAGAGCGCTGATTTCACCTGCCATATCGCGTGGCAATAAGTCGTGCACGCCCCGCACAAGTAAATCCCAGTCCCGTAACAGGTAAAACGTGACCACCGGAATCAGGACGAGATGCGTCAGCCAGGTTGCCACAGCCATGCCACCGCGTGAAATAAAATCAATGAGATTAAAAGCAGCCGAGCTGATTTCCCTCCAGTGTTCCTTCAGCATGTCGGCGAACCGGGCCGGATTAAAATCCTTCAACTCGAATTCCACTTTGCTTGCGAGCCACGGCAACACCGTGCCGGAGAACCATTCAATCCACTGGGGTAAACGTTCAACCAGCACGCGGACCTGATCAGCCAGCAGTGGAATCAGGATCAGCAAGATCACGCTCAGCAGCGACAACATCAGCACAAATACGATAATGACGGCCAGGGTCCTGCCGACTTTCCAGCGCCATATGGACACTGTCTCCAGACGGTCAACCAGCGGATCACCGAAATATGCCAGCACGGCAGAAATGGCAAAAGGTGTGATCACCGGAGCCAGCAAATAAACCAGCCAGCCACCACCCGCCAGCAATGCCAATAAAAACCAACTGCGAGAGTCAGTTAACATCAACGTAAAAACTCATATTCATAATTACTCCCGGATCTTGCAGGCAACAATACAGAACCGCGGTTGAATGCTGCGCCCAGGTACTCCGGCACAGCATTAAGCTGCATGCGAAAATGCACGAGACCAGGCTCTGCAGCAAGGATATCCACAGCGGTAACCAGGCTCAGACCCTGCAAATACGCAAGGCAATGCGCGTAATCACCGGCACTGAGCAATTCACCGACCGTGATATCAACGGTCCATTGACCCTGTTCCGAGACTGCAATCGCATTGGCGGCTGCGAACTGGTCGGTCATTTGGTGGATGCCATCCACCAACGCAAACATCAGCTCATGGTCAGTATTCCACCAACTCCAGTGTTGTCCCCCGGCAGCCAGGTTCCAGCGCAATATCCACTGCGGTCCGTCACGCCGGGCAGCAACGATAACGACACCATCGTCAGGGGCACCCCGTTCAACCAGGTAATCGGTAAAGCCTCCCCACACCAGGCTCATATCGATCAACTGTGCTTCCTCCTCATCCAGTTCAGGCCATATAACAGGCAATCCCCGCAACGCCGCCACGTCTTCCATGGCCTGCCAGGCATATTCGTATTCGAGCGGTTTTAGCTGCCTGCCGCGGCCATCGTCAAGGATCACCCAGATTTGTATCGGTGGTCGTTCCTGCTGCCAGCGGGGCAAACCAATTTGCTGCACAACCCTGTCAATTTCAGGCTGTATGAAGCTCGCTACCAGACGTAGCTCCTGTTTGATGCTGCCACCAGGCCCGGCCCGGTCAACATTTTTGTACCGGAATGAAAGCAGCATACGCTCAGCATTACCCAGCGCTGCATCCAGTGATGGCGAGTTCGGCATTTCACGCTGGCCACTGAGTTTCTGAAAAACCCGGATCAGCGCCTCCGGAACCGCCTCGTTACGATCGTCTTCACCCTGACTTGCCACCACGACCTCCCCGGAATACAGGTCAATTCCGGCGACTGCGTCAACAGTTGCCAAAGCCAGGATGAGAATTCTCAGCAGTATTTTTTTCATCTGTGGTACCAGGGGGCGCGAAATCTAATTTGCTCACTTGCGAATAGATCATGGACGCCGTTATAAGATACCATAGGACGTCAGGAGCCTGTCGGGTTTGCATGTTCAACCCGCCAGGCTCCTTGGAATTCGCATGCACAAACGGACCCTGGCATTGAATACAAAACCGGAAAAACCCTCGGTCTTGAGTTATCTTGACGCAGGTGTAGACATTGACGCCGGCAATGAACTGGTTGAGCGGATAAAGCCTGCGGTCAGGTCCACCAACCGCAGCGGCGTGGTCACCGGACTGGGCGGCTTTGGCGGCCTGTTCCAACTCGATACCGGGCGTTACAAAGAGCCAATACTGGTCTCTGGCACAGACGGTGTCGGCACCAAGCTATTGCTGGCCAGACAACTCAATACCCATAACACGATCGGTATCGACCTGGTTGCCATGTGTGTCAATGACATTCTCACAAGCGGCGCAGAACCGTTGTTTTTTCTTGATTACTACGCCACCGGAAAACTGAATATTGACAACGCCCAGACCGTTATTGAGGGTATTGCCGAAGGCTGCCGACAAGCCGGCTGCGCGCTGATCGGTGGCGAAACCGCCGAAATGCCGGGCATGTATGATCGGGATGACTATGACCTGGCGGGGTTTGCAGTGGGAGTGGTTGACCGGCCACAGTTGATCGACGGCAGTCGTATCAAGGCTGGTCATTGTGTGCTGGGACTACAATCTTCCGGGCCGCACTCCAACGGCTATTCGCTCATCCGCAAAGTACTGGAGCAATCCGGGGATGACCCGTCCATGCCACTTGATGGCCCTCTCGGGGGACAGTCACTTGGCACAGCTCTGCTGGCGCCAACAAGGATTTATGTAAAAGTGCTGCTGCCGTTGATCGAACAGTACCCACTCGATGGTCTGGCGCATATTACCGGCGGCGGCCTCAGCGAAAACATCATTCGGGTCATACCCGATAAACTGGGGCTGGAAATTGACCTGTCTGCATGGGCCTTGCCTGCCGTGTTCAGGTGGCTGCAAAATAACGGCCAAATTGATGAATCGGAGATGTTGCGTACATTCAATTGCGGCATTGGCATGGTAATACTGGTCAGCGAAGATTGCGCGGATGATATTTTCCAAACACTGATTGCGACGGGGGAAACGGTATACCACCTTGGCACGGTGGTTGAACATGACGGAAGCAGATCGCGAGTCACCTACATACGCTCATGAAGCACACAATGGTGCAGCAAGGCAAACTAAAAGCTGCCGTGCTGATTTCCGGTACCGGCAGCAACCTCAAAGCACTGATTGATGCGGTAAAGTCCGGCAAACTTGAACTGGATATTGTACGGGTCGTTTCCAACCGCGCCCAGGCCGGTGGTATCGGCTATGCCAGGGCGGCAGACATACCGTGCAGTATCATCAGTCATAACGCTTACCCCGACCGCCAGGCTCACGATGACGCGATTGTCCGGTTGCTTGACAGGGACCAGGCAGAACTTGTCATCCTGGCCGGCTACATGCGCATCCTCGGAAACGCCTTCATCGCCAGGTTCAATGGCCGCATGATCAATCTGCATCCTTCGCTTCTACCGTTGTATAAGGGCCTGGACACCTATGCTCGTGCTTTAAAGGCGGGTGATCGGGAAACCGGTGCCAGCATCCACGTGGTTACCTCGGATCTGGATGCGGGACCGGTCATCTCGCAAGTCAGGATACCCATCAAGACCAGCGATAATGCCGCATCACTCCGCAAAAGACTGGGCCCGCTGGAGCATAAACTATTGGTGGCGACCGTCGATCAGATCTGTAAGCGCATCGTCCGCTTCGAGGCTGGTGAGGTGATGGTCGGCGATCACGTGCTGGAACAACCACTGCAAATGAACCACGATGGAATGTTTCGGTAATCCCGTTTTCAGGTTGGCGGCAACTCGGTGCGTAAGCCAAGCGCATGAATCTCATTCCCCATCAACTCGCCCAGCGTCGCATAAACCAGTCGGTGCCGTTGCAGCGTGGACTTACCGGCAAATGACGCACTGCGGACCACGGCTTCAAAATGAACACCATCATCACCACTGATATCAACTTCGGCATCAGGAAGGCCTGCACGTATGATTTGCGCTATTGTTGTGCTATCCATAGACTATCATCCTCTATAATTAAGCAATGGCTCTCTGCAAAGAATTATCGGGCTGGGAAACCATCCGAAACCTGTTAGCCGGCCCTGTATACATTGCCCGGATGGCCGGGGCACAAACGGACTTGAACTTTCAGGAGCGACTATAGTAGTGGATTCTATCGCCATTAAGAACTCCCCGTATATGCTGATTGCTCTCAGCACCCATTGGAGCCATCTACCGGCATGCTGACAGCTGTCATACAATTGGTCGCCGGATTCCTGTTGCTGGTTTGGGGCGCAGACCGACTGGTTGCAGGTGCATCCGCAACCGCACGCAACTTTGGCATATCACCGCTGGTTATCGGTCTGACCATTATCGGCTTTGGCACATCAGCACCGGAATTGGTTGTCTCAGCCGTTGCCACTCTGAATGGAAATGCAGGTCTCGCTGTTGGCAATGCCATCGGTTCAAATATCGCCAATATGAGCCTGGTGTTAGGTGCGGCTGCATTCATATATCCGCTACGACTGGAATCCACAGCGCTGAAACGCGAATACCCGATGCTGCTGCTGATTATGCTGGTGTGTTTCTTAATGGGTCTGGACGGAAGCTACAGCCACACGGAAGGCTGGATTTTTCTCGGCGCGCTACTGGCAGTTGTCATTTGGATCATCCACATCGGTTTGCGCCGCCCGCCTTCAGATCCTCTGGCGGAGGAATTTGAGGCAGAAATCCCCAAAGATATGCCGCCTAAAGTCGCCTTGTTCTGGCTCGTCGTAGGATTGATCGTCCTGCCTGTCAGTTCGACGTTCCTGGTTGATGGTGCAGTCACTATCGCCCAGGTCCTCGGTGTCACGGATGTCGTTATCGGACTGACCATCGTGGCGCTCGGAACCAGCCTGCCTGAACTCGCAACCGCTATCACTGCCGCTTTGCGCAAAGAGGACGACCTTGCGATCGGCAATATTATTGGCTCCAATATATTCAATCTGCTGGGTGTACTTGGCATCGCAGCCGTCCTGCGCCCGGTAGAGATCCACCCTATTATCCTGGCACGTGATTTCCCGGCGATGTTTCTGATCACGGGTGTCGTATACCTGTTGGCTGCAGATTTTCGCGGCCCAGGCCGCATTGGCCGACGCTCCGGCAGCGTACTGCTGGCCATGTTTGTCGGCTATATCATCATCGTCTGGATGAGTTCCGGCAACGCGAATGTGTAAGCTTTCTCAGGAGCCTGCAATCAATTGAGTTAGAATATGATGTATGGATAGCACTGCCCTGAAAACTATGGCCCGGGCCGTTGTCAGTACACAAGCCGCCGCAGTTGCCAGCCTGGAAAGCCGCATTGACGATACATTTGTTGCCGCCTGCGAAATCATTCTCGCCTGCCGCGGGCGGATCGTCGTTCTGGGCATGGGGAAATCAGGTCATATAGCCGGCAAGATAGCGGCTACACTGGCCAGCACCGGAACACCTGCCTTTTTCGTTCACCCGGCAGAAGCCTGTCACGGTGACCTTGGCATGATTACCGGCGATGATGTCGTGCTGGTGTTATCCAATTCCGGTGAAACCGATGAGGTCAAACGAATAATCCCACTACTGAAACGGCTCGGCGTAAACATCATTGCCATGACCGGCAACCCCTCTTCTACACTGGCCACACATGCCAATGTAAATATCAATGTCGAGGTTGCCGATGAAGCCTGCCCGTTGGGCCTGGCACCCACGTCCAGCACCACCGCAGCACTGGTCATGGGTGATGCACTGGCGATTTCTCTGCTGGAAACAAGGGGATTTACAGCGGAAGATTTCGCGCGTTCACACCCGGCCGGGCGGCTTGGCAAGCGCCTGCTCGTGCATATCAGGGACATCATGCACAGCGGCGATGAGATGCCGGTCGTAGCAGAAACTGCCAGTCTCTCACAAGCCATTATGGAGATGACCAGAAAGCGCCTGGGTATGGTAGCCATCACCGCTGGTGATATGAAAGTTCTGGGTGTGTACACCGACGGGGATCTTCGCCGCACCATGGAACTGGCACTGGACCCCCACAGCACGCTCATTGGCGAAGTCATGACCCGCACCGGCAAGTCCATAGCGGCAACAGCACTGGCAATCGATGCAGTGGAACTTTTGCAAAAATACAAAGTCCAGGGATTGCTGGTGATCGATGAACAATCCCGCTTGCAGGGTGTGCTTAATTTTCATGATTTGTTACAGGCAGGCGTGGTCTGAATGTCAGCGATGGATTCAGCATTGCAGGAACGTGCCGGAAAGATTCTCATGCTGGTGCTGGATGTTGATGGCGTATTGACCGATGGCAAGTTGTATTTTGATAACACGGGCAATGAAATGAAGGCTTTTAACAGCCGCGACGGACTAGGCATGAAAGCCTTGCAGCGCTGCGGAATCGAGGTGGCGGTTATCACCGGCAGGAAGTCTGCGATCGTTTCACAACGCATGGCCCAGTTGGACATCCGGCACGTCTATCAAGGCTGTGAGGACAAACTGGAAGCTTTCACACAGTTGCTTGAAACCACCGGCCTCAACGCGGAACAGGTATGTTACGTGGGTGATGACTGGGTCGATTTGCCGGTGCTGTTGAGAGCCGGTCTGGCAATCTCGGTAGCAGACGCCGATGAGCATGTCAAAGAGCATGTCCACTGGGTAACACAACGCAACGGTGGCGAGGGTGCGGTCAGGGAAATTTGTAACCTGATACTGTCTGCACAGGGTAAAAACAAGATTATTTTAGATGAAATTCTGGCATCATGATCAGCCGGAAAACACGACGCGGAATCATTGCATTGGTCGTGTTGACCGGTGTCAGCTTCTGGGCCGCCCGCGAACAGCGTGATGACACATCCGAACCGGTTACAGGCCTGGACCCCAGGCTCAATTACGTGCTACACGACTTTAAATTACAGGTTTTCGATGTGAACGGCAAAGCAACATTGAATATCAAAGCTCCCGTTCTGAGCAATGATCCTGTGTTGGGAATAGGCACAATTGAAAATCCGCTCCTGACCCTGCATCAGCAAGGCGTTACATGGAAGCTGGTAGCTGATTGGGCCACAATCACTTCTGACAAGGAGCATGTAAAATTATCCGGCAGCGTGTATGTTCAAAGACTTGAGTTGCTGACCGGAAACCGTGTGGAGTTCAAGACCAGTGAGATCGAGGTAGAGGTTACCCCGCAAATTGCCAGCACCGCTGAACCTGTCAGTTTATTTGACGGTCATAACCATATGGATGCTGTGGGTATGCAGCTGGACATGATGAACGATACTTTTCATTTAAACCAAGAGGTTAGAGCTATTTATGCAGTTAATTAACCGCCGAGCCGCGTTTCCAATTCGTCTTTGGTTCATGTTGTGCCTGCTGATTTTCAGCTTGTCTTCCCAGGCACTGCAGTCTGACCGGCAACAACCCCTTGAGATCAACGCCAACTCCACTGACGGCACGCTGGGAGATGGCATTACCACGATGCGCGGAGACGTTGAAATCCGCCAGGGAAGCCTGCGCATAACGGCCGATGAGGCCGAGGTTAAGAAAGCTGACGGACGGGTACAATCGGTAACATTCAGGGGCCGGCCGGCATTTCTTGAACAGGAAATTGAAGGACAGGGACGGGTCAGGGCGACCGCCAGGATAATTGACTATCAGGTTGCCAATGGTATGGTGACCCTGACAGGTGATGCCGACGTGCAGCATCCCCAGTACCGGATTTCTGGTGATTCTCTGATCTACGATCTTAAGGCCCAGCATTTTGAAGGGAACAGCGCTGAAAACGGTAATGGCAGAATTCACATCCGCCTGGATCCGGAAGTTCTCAATAAAACAAGCGCTGCGGGAAGCCAGCAAGCAGGCACCAAAAATTCCGGCTCTCCGGTACGCGCAGCGGAATCAGATTTTGACCATTCCGACCCACACAATTCCGGCAAGGACAATTTCAACGGGGATGGAAGCTAGTGTTCAACCACTTCCCAGCTCGCTGAACTCGCAGTTATCACATTGAAGGAACACTAGTGCTCAAAGCTACCAACCTGCACAAATCCTACCGAAAAAAAGCGGTCGTTCGCGGGGTAACCATTGAGGTGGAGCCGGGCCAGGTCGTTGGCTTGCTTGGCCCCAATGGCGCCGGCAAAACAACCTGCTTTTACATGATCGTCGGGCTGGTACCAACCGATAAGGGCAGCATTACCGTTGATGGCGTGGACATTACCCACAAACCGGTGAATATCCGCTCCAGCCTTGGCGTCGGTTACCTGCCGCAGGAAGCTTCTATTTTCCGCAAACTTTCGGTACACGACAACATCATGGCTATCCTCGAATTGCGTCGCGACCTGGAATTGGATGGCCGCAAGGAACTTGTGCAAACGCTGATGGAAGAACTGGGTGTCGCCCATCTGTCCGGCCAGATGGGCCAGGTGTTGTCAGGTGGAGAACGGCGCAGGGTAGAAATTGCCCGTGCACTGGCTGCCAGGCCGCGCTTTATCCTGCTGGACGAGCCATTCGCAGGTGTAGATCCGATTTCTGTCAGGGAAATCCAGGAAATCGTCAGACACCTGACAGATCAGGATATCGGTGTGTTGATTACCGATCATAACGTCCGGGAAACGCTCGGTATATGTCACCATGCTTATATTCTGAATGAGGGCCAGGTCCTGGCGCGGGGAAGCCCGGAGATTATCCTTGCTAACGAAGATGTGCGCAAAGTTTATCTTGGCGCAGAATTCCGGCTTTGACACCACGGCCGGCAACGCAGCGTCCTGGCAAGTGCTAACAGGCCCTGATAACCCATGGCAAATCTTTCACTACATCTGCGGCTGACCCAGAAACTGGCGCTGGCACCGCAGCTGCAACAGGCCATTCGTTTGTTGCAGCTCAACCGTATCGAGCTGCGTGACTATGTCCGGGAACTGGTCGATGAAAACCCCCTGCTTGATCACGAAGAGGATGCAAACCAGAACGAACTGGAGCACACAGGGATATCCCCTGCAAGCGAGATAGCTGAAACCCGCAAAGCCGAAGACGATCAGGCCCGGGATGAGCAGAATTACCAAACAGATGACTATGACCCCGACCAGTGGCAAGCGGGTGCAGAACTGGAGCAATGGTCAGATAGCTCCGCGTGGAGTGGAGACTATTCCGAGCGCCAGATTGCCGATAACAGTCCTGATTCGTTGCGTGAACATTTGCTCGCACAAATCCGCCTGACGCACTTCAGTGAACTGGATGCAGCCATCGCCACCGCCATTGTGTATGCGCTTGATGACGATGGTTTCCTGATCGACAGCATCCAGGAAATCCGTGCAAGCCTGTTGCCGGAAGTGCTGGTTGAAGACGACGAAGTCATCGCCGTGCTGCATCGGGTTCAACGCCTGGAGCCGGTAGGCGTCGCCAGCCGCAACACCGGCGAGTGTATTGTGATCCAGTTACGGGCCCTGCCTTCTGGCACGCCCGGAAATGACCTGGCTCTGAGGCTTGCAAGGAATTTCCTTGACCTGGTCGCAGCCAATGCCTATAAGGAAATGATGCGGGAGACCGGGGCTTCTTCGGAAAATCTTAAACAGGCATTGGAACTGATCCGTGGGCTTGAACCCCGACCGGGCGCCCGCTTTGATAACCGCCATGATGAATACCTGGTACCCGATATCTATGTCCGCCTGAACGGTGACGAATGGGTAACCACGCTAAGCCCGGACAGCAAGCCGAGTTTGCGCCTGAACAAATATTATGTTTCCCTGCTGCGAAAATCAGGTGGTAAGGACGCCGAATATCTACGGGGACGCTTGCAGGAAGCACGCTGGCTACTGTCCAGCCTGGAGCTACGTAACCGTACGCTGTTGAAAGTATCCCAATGCATCGTCGACGCCCAGAAGGACTTTCTGGCTGACGGTGAAATCGCCATGAAACCACTGATACTCAAAGAAGTAGCGGAGCGTGTTGGTGTACACGAATCAACCGTGTCCAGGGCCACCACACACAAGTATATGCTGACCCCAAGAGGTATTTTCGAACTGAAATATTTCTTCTCCAGCCACCTGCGTACCATCTCGGGCGGCCAGGTGAGCGCCACCGCTACCAAGGCCAGAATCCAGATACTGATTGAAAATGAACCACCGACGCAACCGCTGAGCGATCAGGAAATTTCTGAGATTTTGCGTGAGACCGGAATTCTTGCTGCCCGGCGCACGGTTGCAAAATACCGTGATACTCTTGGAATAGGCTCATCCGGCGAACGTCGGCGAGCGTATCGCAGAAACATTGAATTTTAGTGGCGGCACTCCTTGAAATTCATTACTTGACGTATAAACTGTAAGTGTTATCAGCAAAAAATATCACCCACTAATGAATATGGACACTATTACAAATATCAGGATTGGATATGCGGACCGAAACCTGGCCAAAACCTATTGATTCAGGGAACCTCTGATTTATTCTGGGCGAAGTAGATTGCGATTAAAAATGTTCAGT
>ENA-OSCG01000053-OSCG01000053.1-marine-sediment-metagenome-genome-assembly--contig:-NODE-53-length-20849-cov-8.662451_pt1 | contig 20849 bp, 19 predicted proteins | sample MGYA00237880_ERZ529332 | MGnify/ENA primary metagenome ERZ529332 (study PRJEB26373, sample SAMN05710708) | marine sediment metagenome | biome: marine; feature: ocean trench; material: sediment... | reverse complement strand
GCCAGGGCCATGATGCGCCGGATAGCCGACTGGTAATTGCGCTGTTCGAAATCGTTTGCGATGGCCTCGCGCTGGTCAATGAAGCGCTGGTAGAGCTGCGGCTCCGGCAACTCTGCTGCCAGGCGGCCATCAGAGCCACGCTGGATAAAGCCGGCACAACGGCTGGCGATATTAACGACTTTTCCGACCATATCGGAATTCACGCGTGAGACGAAATCAACCAGGCTCAGGTCAATATCCGCCAGGCCGGGACCGAGCCTGGCGCAATAGTAATAGCGCAGGTAATCCGGATTCAGGTGGTCAAGATAGGTCCGTGCCATGATAAACGTACCGCGCGATTTTGACATTTTTGCGCCATCCACCGTCAGAAACCCATGCGCGTACGTTGCTGTCGGCGTGCGGTAACCGGACCCCATCAGCATTGCCGGCCAGAACAGGGTGTGGAAATACATGATGTCCTTGCCGATAAAATTGTACATTTCGGTATCAGTATCCGGCTTCCACCAGTCATCAAAATCCAGCTTTTTACGTTGGCATAACTGTTTGAAAGAAGACATATAGCCGATGGGTGCATCTACCCACACATAAAAATATTTGTCGTCGGTGCCGGGAATCTTGAAGCCAAAATATGGTTCGTCACGGGAAATATCCCAATCGCGCAGACCCTCTTCGAACCACTCCTGCATCTTGTTAACCACTTCCGGCTGCTGCTTGCCCGAGGACATCCAGCTTTGCAAACGTGCTTCAAACTCGGACAGGCGCACAAAATAATGCTCAGAATCACGCAACACAGGTGCTGTGCCGCTGATGGCTGAACGTGGGTCGATCAGGTCAGTCGGGCTGTAGGTGGTGCCACAGGCCTCGCAGCTGTCGCCATACTGATCCTCGGTTTTGCACCTGGGGCAGGTTCCCCTGATGAAGCGGTCGGGCAGAAACATGTCTTTTTCTTCATCATAGAATTGTGAAATCGTGCGCCGGTCAATATAGCCAGCTGCTTTTAGACGCTCGTATATGAGCTCCACACACTCGCGGTTGATCTCATCATGGGTGTTGGAGTAGTTGTCATAACTGAGGCCGAAATCCATGAAGTCCCGTTGGTGTTCTGCATTCATCCTGGCAATCAGTTTTTCCGGCGTAATACCTTCCGCCTGTGCACGCAGCATAATGGGTGTGCCGTGGGCATCGTCTGCCCAGGCGAAATAGCATTCGTGTCCCTGTGAGCGCTGGAACCGCGCCCAGATATCCGTCTGGATATACTCCAGCATGTGTCCAAGGTGGATCGCGCCGTTGGCGTAGGGCAGCCCGCTGGTTACCAGGATTCTTCTTTTCTGCTTGCTCATGTTTGCTGTTATTTACGCCTGTTTTTGGGGCCTGCCTTCCGGGCAGTTTGGTGAATGCGCAATTATGCCACGGCGGCCAGCCAAGCTGTAGCACCGGACGCGCACATCAGCTGCTCCAGGTCTTTGGGTGGCGTGGGTATTGCCCGGCTGATTGCCTGCTTCGATAAGGAGTTTGAAAATTCCTGCAGTTGCGCCTGGTGCTACCGCTGGACGGTCTGCCCGGTGTGCGGACTGCTGAAGGTCCGCTGGAAAATTCATTGAAGCCCGTAGTGGTGCAAGTTGACTATCCTCTTTGTGCCACTATATCAGTTAATCCTGGCATACACTCGAGGAACTCCTGGCGATGCATTTTCTTCTGAACCCGATAAGGTGTGGTGTGGTATTTCTTTTCTTGTTGCTATCGGTTTCGATGGTGTTTGCCGATGAGAAAAGTGTTTTAGACGACGACGAAGAATTGTCCGAAGTAATAGTCCGCGCCAGCCGTGTTGCCAATGCGCGCCCGGCAGGTACCTATGCGTCATTGGCGACCACATTGCGCTTTGATCCACAGACAGAACTGCAGTCCCGGGGACTTCCTGAAGGTCAGGCAGATGTTGCCGTGCGAGGCGGTGTATTTGAGAACACCGGGTTTGTTGTCGGCGCAGTAACCGTAATGGATCCACAGACTGGTCATTACGTGGCGGGCTTACCCATAGCCCCGGGATTCTTATCGGTGCCCGGGTTGCTGACCGGTATCGACAATGCATTGGCCGGCTTTAATTCGAATATCGCGACAGTCGTATATTCGCTGCCAACGATCAGCAACGGTGGTGATATCTTGCTGGGTATCGGTGACAACGATCTCAGCTATTCGGCATTGAGATTGGCCAGGGTGAAGACCCTCAAAAGTGGCCACGATGTGGGTATTGCTATGTCTGTTGCATGGTCAGAGGGTGATGGAACTTTGCCAAACGGCGATCACGATTTTACACGCTATAATCTGCACATCCAGCACCGGCTGGGAAGCGCACAGACTGATGTTCTGGTGAGTTATCAGGACAAATTCTACGCCTGGCCAGGGGCATATACAGGCTTCGCAACACTGGCCGAAACCGATCGAACCAGGACGCAGCTGATGCTGGTAAACCATCGTCGTGAAATTGATAACGGCTGGTTTGAGATGAGTGCCTACTACCGCAAACTTGAAGATGACTATGATTTTGACCGGACAACGCAGGAATCCGGCATAGCCGGGGCATTCGAACATGCAACCCGGGTCTACGCCGTCGGATTCCAGGGCTCACACCGTACCGGTATGGTCGACTGGAGATATGGCGGGCAACTGACCGGCGACAAGCTGTTGCGGTCGACGGACCTCACTGAAGGGGATTTCACCAGCCGCAATTACGCGAAATTCAGCCTGGTCCCATCCATCGACTTTGCACAATCCGGCAACCGGATCGTCAGTGTGAGAATCGGCGCAACTGTGGATTCATCTAATCGCGACGGCAGCACAGTTTCGCCGCTGGTTGGTCTTACAGTGCGAAAAACATCGCCCGCCGGCAGTAGCTATTATACGCTCGAGTACGCTTCCACCTCTCAGCTGCCCGGATATACCGCGCTAAATTCCCGCCCACTGGGTCTGTTCGGCGGAAACGCGAACCTGGGCCGCGAGAAGTCCGGGCAGTTGTCTTTTTCGATCGGCAGGGAAGCGTTGCACTGGACAGGTTCGGCGACGCTGTTCTACAGAAGAGACAATGACCTCGTGGACTGGACATACTTCACCGGCACACCGTTTTCACGGCAGGCCAGCCCGGTTGACCTGGACGTTCTGGGTGTGGAGATATTTGTTACCAGGCAATGGGATTCGGCGACGCTGATGGCCGGTTACACCTACCTGGACAAGGATGCGAACTATGCCTCGACCGTTATCGATGCGAGCTTTTATGCGCTCAACTTTGCACGTCACCGGACCACGATCGCGGTTCGATATCAGCTGACCGATCAGCTGGAATTGCGACTGGATAGCGAGTTTCGAATTCAGCAAGACAATCCGTTACGCAGCAGTAAGGACACGGCGTTTCTTGCCTCGGTTGCGCTGGCCTGGGAACCAGCACATATTAAAGGACTGGAACTCGTCCTGACCGCAGACAACGCAACCGACAGCGATTATCAGTTCTTTCCGGGTACGCCTGCTGTTGGGCGGCAGGTAAGTATGAGCATGAGTTACAGTTGGTAGCACAACCGTCCACGATCGCTTCATGCCCGGGGATGAGTCTGCAAAACTCCTGTACCCGGGCCTGATGCTGGCCTCGTCCGTTAAACTCTAACCCCTCGGGCTAAGCAGCCATCCCCCAGCATTGAACCAGGTCGGTTCCCAGCATTGTGTCCAGATTGCCTACCTCTGCCAGGAATAGCTCATTTAATTGTTGCAGCCTGTCCGCAGAAATGATCTGCCGCCAATATTGCCCCCTGTCGTCCTGGTGCCAAACCTCTCCCCTATTGGTTCCGGGGTTGTCACCGGCGATGAACACGCCATCTTCGTTAAGTACACGCTGCGTGCCTGCAAAGACAGGTTTCAGGACAGGCTCTGCAGTAAAATCATGCTCCCCAACGGCCAGAAACCGGCACACCGCGGCCAGTGTGACGGCCGGTTTCTCCTGGATGTCGGATTCCAGTATCAATACCTTGATTTGGTCGAGTGGGTAGTACTCGAGCCAATTGCGCAAATGCCGGGCGTAAAACCCCATATCAACCATGCCGCCGTAGGTCATCGCCTGTACAAAATCTGTATCGGCGGTAATTTCGCCCATGGTGAGGTAATGCAGGTAGGCAGAAACAACGCGTTTTACCGGATTGCGCAACGCCACCAGCAACTTCAGCTCATCACCGAGGTGCTGGTGTACTGTTTTTGGTATGTTGGTTTGAAAACCATCTGGTAATACGCTCCAGCGGGAGTTGGTGCTGGTCCAGAAATAGCTTGCCGTGGCTTCTCCAACGGCGCGACTTTCGCCGGCTTCCAAAAAGTGTTCCAGGTAACCGGTAAAACCGGGATTGGCCAGTTGATCCTGGTAAGAAAAAAACTCCAGCTCTTTTTCTGCCGGCATGAAAATATCGGGATGTTTGCGCAGATGCTGGTGCAGCCATGTGGTGCCACATTTCTGAGCGCCGATGATCAGGAAAGTTGGTTTGGCTGTGTGCATCCCGCTATTGATCAGTGTTATCGGATAACTGCACCCCGGAATGCATAACAGGAGAATCAACCCAATGGTGTGGCAAACGGCAAAAACCGAGCTCACGGCTTTTACCTGAGACAACAAAATCCAGGCTCAGGGTATCAAATAAGCGCACACCTTCAGGATCCATTGCATGCGAACGCACCGAATAGGCGCCGGGCAGAAGCGGGATGCATTCGAGCACCAGTTCGAAACTAAAATGATGCGCGTCAATCTTGCCCAGGCGGGCGGAATCAATTTCACTGCTGGTCCCGTATATCGGGGTTCCATCGGCCCGGACGATACCGATCACCACCACCGGTGTGCGTTCATCCGGCGAATACACCACCCCCTGAATACGCAGGTCTGCTCCCATCGGGTTGCTGGATTGGGCCACATCGGAACCATTGATCCATAAGGAGTCAATGCGGAACCGGTCGCCGTTGGCGGCGGCGCGGTCAGTGACAGTTGCTTCCGCCGACTTGCGCTCGTGATAAGCCAGATAGGCCTGGGTAACCTCAAATACATCACCGCTTTTTTGTATCGCTCCGTCTTTAAGCCAGAGCGCCTGTTGGCAGAGTTTCTGTACGTGGTACATGCTGTGCGAAACGATCAGCAGCGTACCGCCACCGGTAACGTAATTTTCCAGCCACTTCACGCATTTTTTCTGAAACGACTCATCGCCCACTGCCAATACTTCATCGGTAATAAGCAGGTCAGGGGTGGTAGCCGCGATGATGGCAAACCCCAGTCTGACCACCATTCCCGAGGAATAGTGCTTGATCGGCTCATCGATGTATTCACCGATATCAGCGAAGGCAATGATCTCCGGCGTTTTGGCCAGAATTTCCGCTTGCGTCAAACCAACCAGGGCTGCGTTGAGGCTGATGTTCTCGCGGCCCGTGTAGTCCGGATGAAATCCGGCACCCAACTCCAGTAACGCACCGATTCGCCCGCGGGTTTTGACTGTTCCCTGCGAGGCTCGAAGCACGCCGGTAATCAGTTTAAGCAGGGTTGATTTTCCGGCCCCGTTTTCGCCAATGATACCGACGGAACAGCCGGGCAATACGCGCAAGTCAATGTCGTGCAGGATATTCCTGGTACGACGTATCGGACGGCCCAGCAACAAATCCCACAACGCAGCCAGGCGGTCTGTTGCCTTGTTGGCCAGGGGGTAGTTCTTGCCCACCCCTGTCAGCTCAATCAGTGCCTGGCTGGTCACAGAAAATCCTCAAATCGCGGGCTGCAGCGGTTAAAAAACCAGCGGCCGAAAAGTAATACCGCTACGCTGGCGATCAGCGCTGCTGCATCGATCCAGGTGGGTGCCCACCGCCCCTCCAGCATCGCCTGGCGAATATTAACCACGATATAGGCCATCGGATTCAGGTCCAGGTAAGGAATTACCCTGGCTGGAAGCAAACTTGGGCTATACAGAATCGGCGTAGAGAAAAACCACATGGTGAGTAGCAAAGGTATCCCATGTTCTACATCATTCAGGAACACGTCCAGCGCTGCGACGATCAAACCCAATCCAGCCGCCAAAAGGAGTACCAGGAACATGTGATAAATCACCACGGGCAGCATGAACCAAATAAGTGGCTTGCCCATCAACGCCAATACCAACAACACCACAGCATATCCTGCCAGGTGGGTCAAAAAGGTTGCAAGCACTGTGGAATAAACAAATATTTCATGTGGAAGCGCGGTTTTGTGTACCAATGCTGCATTGCCTTTGACCGCTTTGATAGCACGGTTAACAGATTCTGAAAAAGCGATCCAGGGCCACATCCCCAGTGCCAGATAACCCAAAAAACCGACCGCGTCGGCTTCCGGAAAACGAACTTTGAAAATTTGTCCGAACACAAAGCCGTAGATCCCCAACATGGCCAACGGTGCGAGTAACGCCCAGCCAACACTGGTGACCGAGCCCAGATATTGGCCGGTGAACTCTCGTCGTAAAAAGATCACAAACAGCGACCAGTTTTGGCGCGTCGGTGCGGTTATGCTTAGATTCACAGTTATTTTCAGCTCAAAAGATTGGCAATGGGGACTAATATTGGCGATTTGGCTATGGAAAGGCAAGCTCTGACTCCGCCCGGGGATTGGGCATGGTATTTTTTAACACCAAACCTGAAGTTTTGGCACAATAGCTGTCAAGTCCAGTCAGGTCGAGGCTAAAATTGAATATTCCTGTTCTTACCTATCACGCCATCAACGTGATCAAAAATCATTATGCGGAAAATGATCATCTCGCTCTGGCGACAGATCTCGTAACAATCTGCAAACTCGGGCTCACGGTCATTCCACTCAGCCGGGTGGTGGATTGGCATCAGGGTTTGCTGGCAGACGAAGAAGTATCCCGATCTGTGGCAATCACTTTTGATGATGGTTCCTGGTTTGATTTTTATGATCTGGATCATCCCACCTGCGGAATGCAACGCAGCATGTTCAATATTCTCAAGGATTTTAATCTTCGCAGTGAAACAGCCCGACCGGCACATGCAACCAGTTTTGTGATCAGTTCGCCGGACGCCAGGTCTGCACTGGACAAGCGCGGTATGATTGGAAAAGGCTGGTGGGGTGATGAATGGTGGCTGGAGGCCGCCGCCTCCGGAATTCTGGATATTGAATGCCACAGTTGGGATCATGTACATCCTGATTTGGATCATATTGCCCAGCAGAACCAGATCAAAGGCGATTTTATACAGGTGAAAAATTTCGTTGATGCTGAAATTCAATTTAACAAAGCCGGAGAATATATAGGTGAAGTATTGGGCGGTAAACGTCCAACGCTTTTTGCTTATCCCTATGGTTCAGCCAGTGATTACGTGGTGACAGACTACCTTCCCGGAAATCGATCAGCACACAATTTCAAAGCCGCGTTTACGACTGACTCAAGAGCTGTCTCAAAAATGGACAATACGTGGTTATTACCGCGTTTTGTGTTTGGCCGGGACTGGACATCTCCACAGGGGCTGGCGCGCATATTGCACCAGTCGGCAGCAGGCCAGTGACAAATTGCAATTTCAAGGTTGTTAATTTATTTTCATAAAATTCAATTAATTACAATATGCCCATTGCAGCTTAGAGCAATACGCAGGCTAATCCAGTGGTAATGGCTCAAGCGTCAGCGGATCCTTCAGTGGGATCTGTTGCATCTTCAAGCCGGTCACGGCTTCAATACTGCCGTGTTCGCCGTCACCTTTGCGGGCTTCAGAAAGCTTTCCGGTGAGCAGGATGCGGAGTTCGCCAACATGCAGATGATCTTTAGCGGCCTTTTGTACCGCGGCAATGCTGACAGCCAAAGTGTTCTTCTCGTAATCACTCCAGTAGTCAGCCGGTGTGCCCTGCAAGTCGTCGGCAGCAAATGCAGCGGCTTTTCTTGCGGCTTTGGAGTAGCGCTCGTTCAGTGTTGAAATCACGGCTTGCCGGGCGGTATTCAGTTCCTGCTCCGAAACCGGCTCAGTCTGTATCCTGGCAATTTCTTCAAGCGCAATTTTGCTGGCTTCCGGCACCGACGGGTTCTTTGACTGAAAATAAACCACGTAGATACCTGGATAATAAAGACCCAACTGGTAGGCGCTGCCGGCGGAATAAGCCAGACCCTCATCACCGCGTATCCGCCGGGTGATCCTGGAAGTAAAACCGCCGCCGCCGAGGATATCGTTCATTACCTTGATGGCAAATTCCTGTGGGTCACCACGCCGTGGTCCGGGGTGGAACATGCGCACACGGGTCTGGGTCACATCATTCTTATTGACGCCATACAGACCTGCCGCGATGGGCCTGGCCGTGGTTGGAATTGCAGGCAGTTCCAGCCCCTGGTCCAGGCGCGAAATTTCCCGGTTCAGAGCCGCCACAATGGCTGCCGGCTCGACATCGCCATGCACACTGATCACCAGGTTGGGAGAGGCAAATACCCTGGCAGCAAAGGCCTGCATACGCTGGGCGTCGATCGCCCTGATCTGCGCCTCGGTTGCCTGGTAGCTGCGATAGCTGTCTGGGCCAAAACGCAGTTCGTCGTACACCCGCTGTTCAATGGTGCGGGTATCGTCATTGCGGCGTTTCATTGCTTCAATAAACTGGTTTTTCTTGATTTGCAGGCGCGCGCTGTCAAAACGGGGCTCAGCAATGACATCAAACAACAGGCCCAGGCTCTCGTCGAGATGATTGCTGAGTGAATTCATCCTGGCTGAGGCAGATGTGTCGCCGATAGAAACGCTCACTGTGGTGGCCAGAAACTCCAGTTTCTCATCCAGGTCTTCCGCGCTCAAAGCGTGAGTGCCGCCGTCGCGCATCATGCTGGCTGTCAGGGCTGCCAGCCCGGCATCCTCTGCGTTCAGCAGATACTTGCCCGCGCGGGACCGGATGTTGATGACCACCAGCGGCAATGAGTGGTCGGGGACGATATAGGCCACGTTACCGTTATTCAGGCGGTGGCGATACTGCGCGGCATCCGGAATCCCGATCTGGCGATCGGCAAACTTCAGATCTCTGGGGTGCGCCGCCAGCCCCTGGCGCGACGGGCCGTCGTCCACCCGGGTTGCGGTAGTCGTTGCAGGGCTGGCACAAGCTGCCAGCGTCAATACAGCGAGCGTAATCACGATGTGTTTTATCTGCTTCATTTGGTTGCTCCTCACTGTGTGATTAAATCCGCCACGGCCGGAGCTTCCGGTGCGTTGCCGATCTTACGGGTATACAGCCTGGCACCCATGTTATCTGCCAGCAGGTATTTCCTGGCCACCCGCTGCACATCTTCACGGCTGACGGTGGTGACCCGCTCAAACAGGGTTTCCATGCTGCTCCAGTCACGCAAACCATCGTAGTACAGCAACTGAATAGCGAGAAAGAAGTTGTCTTCCAGGCGGCGGAAGTTATTTGCGATGAGGTTGTTGCGGACTTTCTCCAGTTCGTAAGCGGAGATGCCGTCCTGCTGGATTTTCCCGATCTCCTCCAGCAGCACTGTCTTCAGCGTCTGGGGGGCTGTGTCAGATTTCCCGCTGGCGCTCAGTTCGAACAGGCCGTCATATTTGCGAGAATTTTCGGCTGCTGATGCTGAGGTCGCGATTTGGTCCCCGAGTACCAGACGTTTGTACAGACGGCCTGTTTTTCCATTGAGCACATTGGCCAACACCATCAGCGCCGGGTGATCAACGCCGCCATAGGCTGTCGTATGGAATGACAGGGTTACACTGGGGGGCGCATCAACTTCTGCGTGGTATTCAAAGCCCCCTTTGAGTGGCATGAACAAGGTCACAACATCTGGTGGAACCTGTTTTCCCCGTGGAATTGGTCCGAAATACTGACGGGCCCACTGCAACGCCTGGACTTCATCAAAATCACCTACCAGGACGGCGGTCAGGTTATTCGGCGCGTAATAAATGTCGAAGTAGTTTTCTGCCTGTTCACGGGTGATTGCCGATATATCGCTGGGCCAGCCGACCACCGGCCAGCCATACGGATGGCCGCGCCATAGCAAGGAGTTATAGACTTCATTCTGAACCCCGGTGGGGGTGGATTCGGTACGCATGCGACGTTCTTCGTAGACCACATCGCGCTCGGAATAGAATTCACGAAACACCGGGTCAGAAAGACGATCACTTTCCATCCAGAACCAGAGTTCCAGCTTGTTCTTCGGCACTCGCAGGAAATACACCGTCATGTCTGCATTGGTAAAGGCGTTCATACCGGTAGAACCCTGCTCGGTATAAATCTGGTCGAACTGGTCTTTGATGATGTTGGCGCGCTGCTGTTCGATGATGTTCTCGAACTGTTCACGCAATGCCTTCATCTCATTGCTGTCAAGCGAAGAATCTGACATGGATTCTGCCTGTCCGGTACGAACCTTCAGGCGGTGGTCGCGTTCCAGCACAAACATCTGCTCGCGCAAGCTATCCAGTGCCGCCCTGAATTGATCGTCCAGGGCAGCATCTTTTACGCCAATGGTATGGCTGCCTTTGAACATCATGTGCTCAAACAAATGGGAGATTCCGGTGATGCCGGGACGCTCATTGGCAGCACCTACATGGGCGACCCAACCGGCTGAAATCATTGGTGCACCCGGTCGCTGCACCATCAAAAAGCGCATGCCGTTGTCCAGGCGGTGTTCGCTGACGATATCCCGCAGGCTTTTTTCCTGTGCCACTCCAGTCAGGCTGGTGGCGAGCAGGGCAATAAACAGTAAGAACTTTTTCATTGTTAACCTCTATGCAGCAAACGCGCTTTGCGTGAAGGAAGTTTCCAACCCGAAAGCTGAGTTCTGAAACTATCAATGGTATCAGAACTGCGCAGTTTACCGCACTCCAGGAGCAATCGGTTGGCTTGTGTCGAGGGCGCAGTTTGCCGATTGAAAAGTGCTTGCCATTTTTGCCAATTGAAGGGGTTTAGCGAGTACAATGCACGCTTTCTGCAATGATGATTGACAATGAATGTGCCTAAGCCATGAATAAAGAATCCGTAATGGCCCTGTTGGGTGGAATCAATGATGAAAACACCGATTGTGACCTGGTTACCGCAGGTGCTGTTCGCGAAGTAACTATAGATAAAGATCGGATCAGTGTGGACATCCGGCTGGGATATCCGCTGGCTGACCGGGGCGAGGCATTGGCTGCTGATATCAAGACCCGCCTGGAAGGAGATCCGGGTATCGATGCTGCCGCTGTGAAAGTCAGTTATAAAATTCAGCCGCATAAAGTACAGGAAGATCTCAAGCCACTGGACTCAATTGCAAATATTATTGCCGTGGGATCGGGCAAAGGCGGCGTGGGCAAATCCACCACGGCAGTTAACATGGCGATTGCCTTACAACTCGAAGGTGCCCGCGTCGGACTGTTGGATGCAGACATTTACGGCCCGAGTATTCCGTCCATGCTGGGGGTAAAAGGGCAGCCGAGCTCGGATGGCAAGAAGATCGTGCCCAAAGAGGCCTATGGTCTGAAGGTGATGTCGATCGGCTTCCTGGTGGAAGAGGACACCCCGATGATCTGGCGTGGTCCGATGGTGACCTCTGCTCTGCAGCAATTATTGAATGACACTTTGTGGGGCCCTCTGGACTATCTGGTTATCGACTTGCCGCCAGGTACCGGTGATATCCAGTTAACCCTTGCCCAGCGGATTCCCACCGCAGGTGCTGTTATTGTGACGACGCCACAGGACATCGCATTGCTTGATGCGCGCAAGGCCTTGCACATGTTCCGCAAAGTTGACGTGCCGGTACTCGGCGTGGTTGAGAACATGAGTACGCATATCTGTACTTCCTGCGGCCATGAAGAAGCCATATTCGGCCAGGGTGGTGGCGCTCGGATGGCGAAAGACTTTGAGATTCCGTTACTGGGCCAGTTGCCGCTCGCGATGGAAATTTGCTCGTCACTGGACGAAGGCAAGCCAACAGTTGCACACCGCCCGGATTCAGCAACGGCCATGAGTTACCGCAGACTGGCGCTGCGTACAGCAGGTGCATTGGCGGTTATGCCACGCAGCCTGACGTTCAAGATGCCGGAAATTGTCATTTCCAATTAGCGGGCAGCAAACAGCGTGAGCATAAAGTCAGACAGGTGGATTCGTCGCATGGCTCAGGACCATGGCATGATCGAGCCGTTCGAGCCCGGCCAGGTAAGGGTAAATGAAAAAGGCGAGCGGCTAATTTCCTATGGCACTTCAAGCTATGGTTACGATGTTCGTTGTGCCAGCCATTTCAAGATTTTCACCAATATCAATTCTGCCGTGGTCGATCCGAAGAACTTTGATGAAAACAGTTTTGTCGATGTGCACGCCGATGTCTGCATTATCCCACCCAATTCATTTGCACTGGCCCACACGGTGGAATACCTGCGCATACCACGAAATGTGCTGACCATCTGCCTGGGCAAATCCACCTATGCGCGTTGTGGCATCATCGTCAATGTCACGCCGCTGGAGCCCGAGTGGGAAGGGCACGTCACGCTGGAATTCTCCAACACCACGCCGCTGCCGGCCCGCATCTACGCCAATGAGGGAGTGGCGCAGTTCCTGTTCTTTGAATCGGATGAGGAATGTGAAACTTCCTACGCTGACCGTAAGGGCAAATACCAGGGGCAACGCGGCGTTACCTTACCCAAAGCGTGAATTCTGGTTACCTCTCCGCAGGCTCGCCCTCCAGTGCGAATGCCAGGTAACAACCATGCCCTAGCGCAAGGGTGGCTGTTGAATCAGGGTTGTATAAGTTTCAAAAACTTCCATATTGCGCTGAACCTGGAACTCCACCCGGCTACCGGGTGCCCGTTGCGAGATGACCAGTAAAAGAGCCCTGGCATCGTCCACTTCCACGCCATCGATACTCAGCAGGGTGTCTCCGGGCCTGATGCCGGCAGTCCAGGCTGGACCACCAGTGGTTACATCACGAACCTGGATGCCGCGGCGCATGGCGCTGCCATCGGTTTGCAGCGACAGAGGCAGATCACTGAACAGCGCGCCAACCCAACCTCTCCTGACGCTGCCGTTGTCAATAATTTGCCGCATAACATCCCTGGCCATTGTGATGGGTATGGCAAAACCAATATTTTGTGCGCCCTGTGCCTGGCCCAGGTTACGGGTATTGATGCCGATGACCTCGCCGCGGTAATTAATCAGTGCACCACCGCTGTTGCCGGCATTGATGGCCGCATCGGTCTGGATAAAATCTTCATAAAGTACGGATCTGAGCTCATTCCGGCCGGTCGCGCTGACAATGCCCATGGTGACGGTATGGCTCAGTCCGAAAGCATTGCCAATGGCAAGCACCACGTCGCCCACACGAACGCTGGCATCTTCTGCCAGGGGGGCTGCGGGCAAGCCGTCGAGGTCGATTTTAAGCACCGCCAGATCTGTTTCCGGATCACTACCCACCACTTGCGCTACGGCAAAGCGGCCGTCCCACAATCCAACGCGGATATTTTGTGCCTGGCTGATCACGTGATAATTGGTCAGTATGTAGCCGTCTTCACTGACCAGCACACCTGAGCCCATGTCGGCGCGGGAACGGGCGATATAGGAACTGCCGAGTATTTTTTGGAGACGCGGACTCACCGCCTGCAGTTCCACCGTTCTTGTATAAATGCTGACGACCGAGGGGGCAGTGCGGTCAACGGCATCAGCGTATGAGACCGGTGCGGCAGGCGTGGCGGTAACAACGGGCTCTTGCGCGCTGAGTCGTGCGCTGATATTCGGCCACAGATACAGGATCACGAATGCCAGCGCCAGGCCCGCAATCACCGAGCGCAACATAAACCCGGCCAGCGATCCCGCTGATGTTTTCCTGTCCGAAGTCTGGTTGCCCGCTTGATTCATACCGTCTGTTTTTCCATCAATTCACGCTAATGTGGGGTTTTCTATAATAACAGGCCCTTATACCGGCAATTCTATCGGTAAATCGTTTGTCTCGCGTGGTGCGTTTCGGATAAAATAAGGGATTGGCACAGGTCATGGGTGCGATGATGGATTTGGTTGTGATCAACAAGCTGTCATTCACGCATTCAATCTGGGCTTGAAAATAGGAATTTCCTGAATTGAGCATTGGTCCTTGGTGGGACACTATTCTGCTGGAGAATTGAATGTCATCTGATGACGTGAACAAGGGGAGGCGCCGGTTCCTGGTCGCCTCCACATCTGCCGTAGGCGCTGTCGGCATAGGATTAGCCGCAGTGCCATTTCTTCAATCCTGGATGCCAAGCGCAAGGGCGCAAGCAATCGGAGTACCGGTTGAAGTCAATATCGGCAAGCTGAAAGTAGGCGAGTTACTCAAAGTGCAATGGCGTGGCCAGACCATCGGTGTTTTACGTCGCTCAGCCGAGATGGTTGCCAATTTGAGTAAAGTCGATGCTGTACTGGCTGATCCGGAATCCATTGATGCTGACCAACCAGACTACATCCACGGTGAACCGCGTGCATTGCGACCGGATTACCTGGTCGTCAATTTGCATTGCACACATCTTGGCTGTGTTCCGCAGATGATACCGCAGGTTGGTCCGCAACCCTTTGATGATAACTGGAACGGCGGTTTCTATTGCCCCTGCCACAAGTCCAAGTTTGATTTATCCGGTCGTGTATACAAAGGTGTTCCGGCACCGACCAATTTACGTATTCCGCCGTATAGTTTTCTCGATGACAACACCCTCATGATTGGCGTCAGCCCGCAAGGAGCAGTGTAATGGCCAAATCTGCAAGCAGTCTTGCCAAACGCGCAGGCGCTATGATGAACTGGCTGGATGACCGTATGCCGGTAACCAAGTTCTGGAACGAGGTAATGACGGGCTACCAGGCCCCGAAGAATTTCAATTTCTGGTACTACATGGGTTCGCTGGCCTTGTTGGTGCTGGTTATGCAAATCTTTACCGGGATTTTCCTGACCATGCACTACAAACCTTCCGCCGCAGAAGCCTTCGCGTCGGTTGAGTACATCATGCGTGATGTTGATTGGGGTTGGCTGATTCGCTACATGCATTCGACCGGTTCTTCATTCTTCTTTATCCTGATTTACCTGCATATGTACCGTAGCCTGCTGTATGGCTCACACCGCAAGCCGCGTGAGTTGCTGTGGGTTTTCGGCATGTTTATCTACCTGGTGCTGATGGCCGAGGCGTTCCTGGGCTATGTGCTGCCATGGGGTCAGATGTCTTACTGGGGTGCGCAAGTCATCATTAACCTGTTCGGTGCGATTCCCAAGATTGGTGAACCGCTGACACAGTGGATACGCGGCGACTACTTTATTTCTGATGCAACGCTGAACAAATTTTTCGCGCTGCATGTTATCGCAGTGCCACTGGCTCTGCTGGGCCTGGTTTTACTGCACCTGGTGGCGTTGCGCGAGAATGGTTCCAATAACCCCGATGGTATTGAAATCAAGGCCAACATGGGCCCTGACGGCACCCCTGTCGACGGTATTCCGTTCCATCCTTACTACACGGTCAAGGACATCTTTGGCGTAGGTGTGTTTTTGATATTATTCTCGTTTATTCTGTTTATGTGGCCGGAAGTCGGTGGCTTGTTCCTGGAGGCGGATAACTTTGTGCCGGCCAACCCGCTGGTGACGCCTGAACATATCAAGCCAGTCTGGTACTTTACGCCGTTTTACGCAATACTGAAGGCAGTTCCGGACAAATTGATGGGTGTGATCATGATGGGTGCATCGGTAGGCATCCTGTTTTTCCTGCCATGGCTGGATCGCTCACCGGTCAAATCCATTCGTTATAAAGGCATGTGGTACAAAGTGTTGCTGGGTACGTTTACGGTAGCCTTTATCCGTCTCGGCATGCTCGGCATGGCGGAAGGAACGCCTGCACAAACCTGGGAAATGCGCATCTGGACGCTGGTTTACTTCATGTTCTTCGTGCTGCTTTATTTTATGAGTCCGGGCGGCAAAACAAAACCGGTCCCGGATCGGGTGACACACTGATGAACACCTCTTTGATGGAAACAAGGGCCACGGTCCTGTTTGGCGTGGCCATGCTGTTGCTGGCTGTCAGTTTTTCCGTTTCAGCATCCGGCAGTGCCTCTATTGGGCATTCAGGCACCAATGTTGAAGACACCGCTTCATTGCAGCGTGGTGCCAAGTGGTACGTTAACTACTGCCTTGGCTGCCATAGCCTCAGCTACATGCGCTATAACCGCCTGGCCGCAGACCTGAAGCTGAGCGAAGAAGAGGTGATGCAAAACCTGGTTTTTTCAAACGCGAAATTCGGCCAGACCATGGACATTGCCATGGACGCGGTTCAGTCCGAAGTCTGGTTTGGCACAACCCCCCCGGATCTTTCCCTGGTCGGACGTTCCCGTGGTCCGGACTGGCTGTATGCCTACCTGCGCAGTTTTTACCAGGATGAAACAGGTGGCTGGAACAATGCCGTATTGGCCAACGCGGCCATGCCCCACGTTTTATGGCGATTGCAGGGCATCCAGACACCCGTCTATCGGCAGGAAACAACTGAAGCAGGCTATACGCATGAGGTTATCGATCACTTTGAGTTGACCACGCCGGGTACCCAATCTGCAGAAGAGTATGAAAGAACTGTCCGTGATCTTGCCGCATTTCTTCAGTACGTTGGTGAGCCCGCCGTTCTCCAGCGCAAAAGCATCGGAGTGTGGGTAATCCTGTTCCTGGTGCTGTTTACATTCCTCGCCTATCTTTTGAAAGTAGAGTACTGGCGAGACATTCATTAATTTATATCAGGCTTCCGTAATCAAGTGGCAGTGCACTGCCCGTTAACGGGCCTACAGGAGAAAAGTGGTGACAGCAGCAGTTAAGGGTCGTTCGGCGATGGCGTTGTATTCTCGCGATCGTAATATTCACTGTCACCGGGTTCGCTTCGTGTTGGCAGAGAAGTCTATTAACGTAGAGATCATTGATGTAAGCAACAATGAGTCCGCCGCCGCTGATCTGGCTGAATTGAATCCGTATAACGAAACGCCGACGCTGGTTGACCGTGATTTGCTGCTGCATGACGCCGGCATAATCAATGATTACCTGGACGAGCGTTACCCACACCCTCCGCTAATGCCGGTTGATCCTGTATCCCGGGCCCGTTTGCGGCTTGTTCATCACCGGATTTTACGTGACTGGTTCCCGCTGGTCGATGAAATCGAGAATTGTGCCGGGCGCAAGGCTGACAAGGCAAAACAGCAACTGAAAGAAAGCATCATCGCAGCCAATGACCTGTTTAAACACGCTGATTACCTGATCAGTGACGAGTTGAGTCTGGTCGACTGCACGCTGGGACCCCTGTTCTGGCGGTTGCCGGTCTATGGTATAAATCTCGGCAAGTCAGGCACATCGGTGCAGGCTTACGTGCAGCGGATTTTTTCACTCACATCTTTCAAATCCAGCCTGACCCGTGCCGAGCGTGAGATGGTACTTGACCTTAAATGAGTTCCTCGCTGGAAGGCATGACTTCCAACCGGCCTTACCTGTTACGCGCACTGTATGAATGGATTATCGACAACGGACTGACACCTCACATCCTGGTTGATGCTGAAGTCGACGGCGTGAATGTTCCGGATCATGTGATACAAAAAGGCAAGGTTGTTCTCAATATCGCCACTGGCGCTGTCGAGCAATTGATGCTTGATGACGAGATCATTGATTTCAAAGCCCGTTTCTCCGGCAAGCCTTACCATATCGTTGTGCCGATGAGTGCGGTGATTGCTATTTACGCGCGCGAAAATGGCCAGGGTATGATGTTTGCCGCGGATGATTCCGATCCGCCACCTGTCGACGGATCAGATACCCCGCCACCCCGGAGCCACCTCAAAGTCGTCAAATAAAATCCGCACTCGCGGCCAGCGAAGCTGGCCCTGCCTATCGATTCCGTAAATTTTCGATTAACCGGCCTTCTTCCAGGTCGAGTGTAATGGTGAGCGATGCAGGAAAACCCAGGGTGGCTGCTCCACTTCTGCGCACGGCACCATTGGTGGTAAATTCAAAGCCGTAGCTGACCAGGATGTGTGAGTCCACAGCTGTGCGACTCCAGCTAATCGAGCGCAGTGACACCGTGTCATCCAGCAACTGCAATCCATGATTACGGCACACATGGCCGGCTGCCTTGCGGGCTTTTTGCCTGCCCTGCATCAGTTGCCACCATGCAACAATAGCGGCGGTAACCAGCAGAAAAATAAACAGCTCAATCATATCGTCCGCCTTGGTGAAATATGCAGGTTAACCCTTGCCGGGTTTTAACAACACGTCAGTGGCGCCGTCACCACCATCGCCCGGCTTGCAGGCAGTGAATGCCAGTACCTGTTGGTGGTCTCGCAGAAGCTGTCGGGTCATTGCTTTCAACCTGGGTCCTTGTGCCGAGTGCAGTCCTTTGCCGTGAATGATTCTGACACATCTCAGGTTTTGTGAATCCGCAATAAATTTCAGCAATGCTTCGGCGCCCGTTGCGGTGTTCATATGGTGCAGATCCAGTTGGTCGCCAACCCGGAAACGGCCCTTTTTCAGTTTTTGCATTATCCTTTTCTGAACACCGTTTTTGCGGTATGAAGTGCCATCGTCTGCGTCAATACCCCATTGATCCGCAGCCAAAGCGCCGGAAACCTGAGCAGAAGTTTTGGAAATGGCTGCCTGGCTACGCTTTCCGGCAAAGGGCTTCGCCGGGTGTGAGTCCGTCCTGGCCGATGACTTGAGTGGCACCACACCATCCATCGACTGCCGGAACAACTGATCGTCCGCAGGCAGTTCCTTTTTCTTCTTGTCCATGAAATTATCAATTCCGCGTATCGGAAACCGCTCTAAATCCGTACAATATCACCTCTCAAAGTCGGCGGGTCTGATTTTCAACAGGGCGTGGAAAATATCTGCATGAAACTTCTGATCAGCAATGATGACGGCATAGAAGCCAGGGGCATTCACGTGCTGGCGGAAAGCATGCGTGGGCTGGGTGAGGTAACCATCGTGGCGCCGGATAAAAACCGCAGTGGCGCAAGCAATTCACTAACGCTTGATGCGCCGATCCGGATCAGCGAAATTGATGACAATGTTTACCGGGTGTCCGGTACGCCTACCGATTGCGTACATATCGCCCTGACAGGTTTGCTGGATGGCGACCCTGATATCGTCGTTTCCGGCATCAATGCCGGAGCGAACCTGGGTGATGATGTGATCTATTCCGGCACGGTTGCCGCAGCTATGGAAGGTCGGTTTCTCGGCTATCCGGCAGTCGCGCTTTCGCTGGTATTCAGCGAGCGTCCGGAGCACTTCGAGACCGCAGGTGAGGCAGCAATACGGATTGTGAAGCAATTGCAGCGGGATCCTTTACCGGCAGACACCATACTCAATGTCAATGTGCCTGACTGCCCCTGGTCCGAAATCCAGGGTTTTGAAGTCACGCGGCTTGGCCATCGACACCGCGCGGAACCGGTGATCAAAACCACTGATCCGCGTGGGCGGGATATGTACTGGATAGGACCAGCGGGTGCCGAGCAGGATGCTGGCCCGGGTACGGATTTCGATGCGGTCAGGCGCAAATACATCTCCATTACACCGATCCATGTTGACCTGACCCGTTACCAGGCGCTGGATCAGGTTGCAGGTTGGGTGACATCAATCCGTACCGAGGCGAATACTGCGGAGGATGATGCATGATTCATAAACGCGGAGTTAGCACCCGAAACCACGGTATCGGTATGACATCGCAGGGGACACGCGACCGTCTTGTGCAGCGTTTGCGCAAAGAAGGCATCAGGGATGAGCGGGTGCTGACAGCCATTACCCAGGTCCCCCGGCATGAATTTGTTGATGAGGCCCTGTCCAGCCGAGCGTATGAAAATACGGCTTTGCCGATTGGGCAAAGCCAGACCATTTCACAGCCCTGGATCGTTGCCCGCATGACCGAAGCCTTGTTGAATGGCGGAAACCCCCAAAAGGTACTGGAGGTGGGTACGGGCTCAGGCTACCAGGCGGCAATCCTTGCACAGTTGGTGCCGACGGTGTTTACGGTTGAGCGTATTGATGAACTGCTCAAGCTTGCACGTCGACGTTTCCACGCCATGCGTTTGAACAATATTTATGTTCGCTATGCGGATGGCCACCTCGGCTGGCCGAGCCAGGCACCGTTCGACGGTATTATGGTGACCGCAGTTGCACAGGCGCTGCCGGAACAGCTGCTGGACCAACTGGGCGTCGGCGCCGTGCTGGTGATTCCGATTGAGAAAAGTGGCCAGCAGCGCCTGATTGCCGTTCGACGCAATACCGATGGTTTTGAAGAATCAGACCTGGGTGGGGTGGTTTTCGTGCCGCTGCTCAGCGGGCTGGCCTGAAATGGCTAATTGAGAACGCTCCCTGATGTTTGTTCGTATATATGACCGCACCATCGCTCTGGCAGCCCACCGCAGGGCATCGGCGTATTTGGCCGCATTGAGTTTCACTGAATCCAGTTTTTTCCCCATCCCCCCGGATGTGATGCTGATTCCGATGTGCCTGGCCAAACCGGCCAGGGGATGGCACTATGCGGCGCTGAGCACCTTGTTTTCCGTTCTTGGCGGCATGGTGGGATACCTGATCGGAAAACTCGCCTTCGGTGCGATTGAACCATGGTTAGTGGAATCCAGCTACGCCAGTGTTTTTATACATGCGGTTGCCGCGTTTGAGAAGTGGGGGTTCTGGTATATCCTGCTGGCAGGTTTCACGCCCATTCCCTACAAGGTATTTACCATTAGCGCTGGCGTGGTCGGTATGCCGTTTTTGGCTTTTGTGGCAGGTTCGCTGCTTGGCAGGGGCGGCCGGTTCTTTCTTGTTGCCGGCTTGATTCGTCTTGGCGGTGAGAACCTCGCGATGCGCCTGCGCGGGTATATCGATATGATCGGTTGGGTC
>ENA-OSCG01000052-OSCG01000052.1-marine-sediment-metagenome-genome-assembly--contig:-NODE-52-length-20922-cov-7.790962_pt1 | contig 20922 bp, 20 predicted proteins | sample MGYA00237880_ERZ529332 | MGnify/ENA primary metagenome ERZ529332 (study PRJEB26373, sample SAMN05710708) | marine sediment metagenome | biome: marine; feature: ocean trench; material: sediment... | reverse complement strand
ATGCAAAGTCAGGGTCAAAATCTCCACTTCCCCCTGTTCGTCCAGGATAGGATCAAGCAACCAGTCCCAATAGGTCGTACTTTGTTGCAGCTTATCTGGATAAATAAATGGGTGGGCGGTTATCTGGCCAGGCTTTTTGGAATCCAGAATGTCTTCAAGCAATTGTTGAGCGTCCGATGGATACAGCTCGAAGTAGTTCTTTCCAGGAAAGAAATCCGCGGGTTTATTCTCCGCGATTGCAAAAGCTTCATTGACACTAATAAAATTGAAATTCCTGTCGAGTACGACGCAACAGGCACTGGCATTCTTAAAGAACAAGTTGAGTAACTTTTCGCTGTTAATCACGATACCGCCGAATTCAGATTGGCAATAAAGCGCATTGCCCTAGCCCCCCGCATTGCCCTAGCCCCCCCTGATTCTGGCTAGACCACTTAAACGTCGGATTATAGAACAATACCCTGTCTATTCCACAGTTTGTTGCATTGTGTGTAACGGATGGTGCGAATACCAATGTTGTCCGGAAGTATTGATCAATAAAGTAGCTGACACCCTGATAGGTTCTGACTTAATATTGTCATTAATGGCATCCAACTCCACTCAGCTGACATTTTTCCAGCAAGTTCGAGAAGACACCTTTCTGCGGATTTTCCTGCTGCTGTTCATCGTCGTTCATGTGCCTTACTTCCTCTCGAATTTCACCTCCGAACAATTGGAAATCTATTCCTGGATACTGTCAACTACGTGCTTCTTGCCGTTGATGGTTGTGATTCTGTGGCCTCGCCGCAGCGACCCGATGCCGGGCAACGAACGCATCTTCTGGACAGCTCTGTCAGTCGCTTTCCTGTTGTGGTGGTCGGCCAGCCTGATCAACTTGCTCGGGTATGCGCAATATTGGACCTGGACTGCATCGATCGACATCGCCATAGACTTTATTTACCTCGGTTTCTACATCTGCTGGTTCTTCGCCTTAAGTTTTACGCCGCACTCCCGGAATCATCAGCGTTTTGAGCGCTCAGAACGCTGGTTATTGGGTGCCGGGGCGACGGTGCTCGCGCTTTGCCTGTTCTTTTACTTTATCCTGGTACCAAGCCGGATCACACCCGAAGCCTATGCAAGCTGGATTCCATCCCTTCTTTTCTATACCTTCATGGACTGTGTTCTGACGCTATTGCTGGTCCGGCTGGTTTTCACAGCAAAAACATTCCGATGGAAAGTACTGTACGGCATCCTGGCGATCAGTACTTTTGCTTATGCGCTGCTCGACCTGCTCGAAGCAATGAGCTACTCGGACCATTATCCGTGGGCAGAGGTCGCCTCCAGCGACATTCTGTGGAGTCTCCCCTATCTGCTCATTGCTGTTTTTGCCAGAACTCGCAATTTCAATTTCCCTGCGGAAACGTCAGCAGTAACTATCAGCGGCAAATCCAAGCCGCTCACCGTCACCAGTTCCATTATCCTGATGTCATTCATCCTGCCGGTTTTACACATTGGTCTGGATCAGCTTCAAATTACCCAGCCTGAATTAAGACAGGCGCAAGGCGCCGTTGTACTGGGCAGTTTGGCACTGTTCTGGTTTTTAGCGCTTCTGGAGAATCGGACACTGCGCCTGGCCGCCGAGAAATCCAGGGCCCAGGCCGGTGAACTCGAACAGCTGCGCATCCAGCAGCAGGTGGCCAAGAAGGCAGAGCAAGCGAAAGGTCAGTTCCTCGCTAACGTGAGTCACGAAATCCGCACACCCATGAACGGTATCCTGGGCATGTCTGAAATCCTGCTTCTCAGCAAGCTCGATAGCGAACAGCGGGACCATACCGAACTGATCAGATCGTCCGCAACAGGATTGTTAACGGTAATCGACGATATTCTCGAGTATTCCAAGTTCGAAGCCGGTGAACTCTCACTCGCCGACGAGCCTTTCAATCCGGAAGAAGTAGCCGCTCAGGTGCTGGACCTTTTCCGGCCGAAGGGAAAACAGCAAGAATTGGACATTCATCTCAAACTGCAGCGCGATGTTCCGCGTCAACTTACAGGAGATCCATCAAGGTTACGCCAGGTGCTGTCAAACCTTGTTGCCAACGCAATCAAGTTCACGCCAGAGGGTGAGGTCAGGATTCGGTTTTCTGTGGTCGAAAGGTCGGGTTCAACGGCACGCATTCTGTGCGAGGTCATCGATAGTGGTATCGGCATCGATCCGGACTCTGCTGACGATCTCTTCTTGCCTTTTTCACAAGCGGATGAAAGCACATCCCGAAAATATGGAGGAAGCGGCCTGGGATTGGCAATTTCAAAGTATATTGTTGAAGCACAGCATGGAAAAATCGGGGTGCACAGCGAACTCGGGAAGGGATCAACCTTTTGGTTTGAGATACCCTATACAGTGGCCTCGAAGAAGGCAGAGAACCTGGTTCAAAAGTCCAACCCGGCTGCAGTACAAAAACCGGCCAGGCGGATCCTGCTGGCTGAGGACAATGAGATCAATCAGATTGTTGCCGTCCGGCAACTTGAAATACTGGGGATGAACGTAGAACTGGCGAGCAACGGTCGTGAAGTCCTGAAAGCGCTCAAGCAGGGTTCCTACGATCTCATTCTAATGGATTGCCAGATGCCCGAACTCGATGGTATTGAGACAACGTATCTTATCCGTGAGCAGGGTTATTCTCAAACCGACCTCCCGATCATCGCGCTTACCGCCCACGCATTTGATGAAGATCGTAAGCGCTGTCTGGAAGCGGGAATGAATGACTTTCTGTGCAAACCGGTACTGCTCGAGCAACTTCAATCCACCCTGGAGAAATGGCTCTAGGATCCATAACCGCCACCACCGGGTGTTTTAATGGTCAGAGTCTGACCGGCTACGGCATAAAAGCGAACTTTGCCCTGAATCTTTTGGCCATCGAGCTCATTGCGGCCGCGACTACCGGGGCCGCCACCATCCAGACCCCAGGGTGGATACCGGCGGCGGTCGGTCAGCAAGGATACCTCGGCATCAGCAAGAAAACGGTAGCGGCGCTCGACACCGTCTCCGCCACGAAACTCACCGCCGCCGCCCGAACCCCGCCTGATGGCATAGCGCTCTATTCTTAACGGGTAATTCAGTTCGAGCACCTCTACCGGTGTATTCAGGGTATTGGTCATGTGGCTGTGTCGGGCCGAGCAACCATTGCTGTCAAATGCAGCACCCATGCCACCAGCCAGTGTTTCATAGTAATCCCAGCCATTCTCACCATGGCTGCCCATGGCGAGGTTATTCATAGTGCCCTGGCTGGCAGCCGAAACCTGATCAGGCAAGGCCTGTGCCAGTGCGCCACACACAGCATCAACGATCCTGCTGCTGGTCTCAACATTGCCTGCAGCAACTGCGGCGGGGGCAGCGGCATTGACCAGACATCCTTTCGGGGCGCTGATACTGATGCCCTGAAGTGCGCCATGGCAGGCTGGTAAGTGCGCCGGCATCAAACAGCGAAATACGTAAAAAACCGCTGCGGCGGTCACCGGCATGGGGCAATTGAGATTTCCCTTTACCTGCATTGCTGTGCCGCTGAAATCGATATCCACACCATCGTCATTGATGCTGAGTGTGACCCTGACAGGAATATCTTTTTGTCCGTGCCCATCATCATCAAGATAATCTTCAAATTGGTAAGACCCGTTTGGAATGTTTGTCAAACTCTTACGTGCCAGCGTTTCCGCCCAGGATTGCAAAGCTTTTTCCAGTTGTTCAAACTCAGCTAAACCCGTTGCATCAACCAGCCTTCTCAAACGCCCCACACCCAACAGGTTTGCTGCGATCTGCGCGTTAAAATCCCCCCTGGAGGTATCCGGATTGGTCAGTTTCTGTAACATGGATCGCAGCAAATCATCGTCGACCTTGCCGTTTTTCATCATCAGCGTCGGCGGGATAAGCAAGCCTTCCTCTGCCAGCGTACTGCTGACCGGCATGGAGCCAGGCGCGTCTGAGCCAATATCCGCATGGTGGGCCCGGTTGGCGCAGAAGCCAATAAGCTCACGGCCGGAAAATACTGGTGCCAGCACTGTTATATCCGGCAAATGGGTGCCACCTTTGTAAGGGTCATTCAGAATTAACATGTCGCCGGCCTGCCATTGCCGGCTGTTGACCAGGTCAACCATGGCGTAAGCCATGCTGCCCAGGTGTACGGGGATATGCGTGGCCTGGCCCAGCAAGTGGCCCCACTGGTTGAACAGCGCACAGGAATAATCCAGACGGTCACGAATATTGGGTGAGAAAGCCGCCCTGCCTAACAGAGCTCCCATTTCTTCACATATTGCTGCAATCCTGCTGGCGAACAGACCCAGTTCAACGCTGCTGAACGACTTCGATGCAGACCTATCCATGCAGTTCACTCATACGGCGCTTTGCTCAGGCCCAACATCAGGGTCTCAAGGTTGATCTCCGCCGCCACGCCCAGATCACCGGCCAGTTGCGCTGCTTTGGCCCGCAGACCGGTGTCGCTTTCTGCGGTCACCGTCACGTGGCCGATTTTGCGCTTGCTGCGTGCAGTCTTGTGATAATCATGCCAATGCACATGATCCTGACCGGCGCCTGTCACCGCGGGGAGGTCAGCGGCCTCAGGCATTTCCCCCAGCAGGTTAAACATCAACGCCCGTGCAGTACATTCTGTGTCGCCCAGCGGCAATCCGCAGATGGCACGCAGATGATTCTCAAACTGCGAGGTGCGGGCACCGTCAATGCTCCAGTGGCCGGAATTGTGCACCCGGGGTGCAAACTCATTGGCCAGTAATTCACCATCTTTCAGGAACAACTCCAGCGCCATCACACCGGTATAGTCGAAGTGATTCAGCAACCGCTGGATCAGCCCTTCGGCACGGGACTGCATCTGCGCACCAAAAACAGGTGCCATGCTGATTGCCAATACACCTTCGCGATGAAGGCTGAGGGTCAACGGCCAAAAGACCGTCCGGCCATCCCTGCCCCGCGCGGCAATAATGGAACATTCAACATCAAAAGAGACAAAACCCTCACAAACAAGATCCTCGCCACCCAGAGCCTGCCAGGCACGCTCCATGTCCTCTTGCAAGCGCAAAACTGCCTGGCCCTTACCGTCATAACCAAAACGCCGGGTCTTCAAAACACAGGGCAATCCGATCTGTTCAATGGCTGCCAACAAATCAGGCCGGGATGAGACAGGCACAAATGGCGCGAGCGGAATATTCAGTTCCTGCAGCAAGGATTTCTCGCGCAACCTGTCCTGACTGATCAGTAACGCACGCGGTGGCGGATAGACCGGACACAGTGATTCAATCAGGCTGGCCGAGGACTCCGGAACATTTTCAAAATCAAAGGTGACCACATCTGAGCGTTTGCCCAGCTCCGTCAAAGCCGCCTCATCATCCCAGCCGGCATGGATGTGGTCACCCAGCTCTGCCGCACAGGCATCTTCGGCAGGATCAAGAAATATGAACTCCAGGCCCATTGGAAGGCCAGCCTGTGCCAGCATGCGGGCAAGCTGACCTGCGCCCAGTATGCCGACGGTTTTAGGGCCTGTTAACACTTGCCAGGTCACCGCGTGGATCAGGCTCACTCAAAACAACCTCGGTGTGCTGGTGGCGGAATTCTTCCAGCGCAGTGCGAATCTGCGGATACTTGATCGCCAGAATTGAGGCTGCCAGTATTGCGGCATTGGTTGCGCCGGCAGCACCGATAGCCAGGGTAGCCACCGGGATACCTGCAGGCATCTGGGCAATGGAAAGCAGGGAATCCATGCCGTTCAGGGCCGTGGACTTTATCGGCACACCCAGCACCGGCAATAATGTCTTGGCCGCTACCATACCCGGCAAATGGGCTGCGCCGCCGGCGCCGGCGATGATTACTTCAAGGCCGCGCTTTACTGCACTGTGCGCGTACTCAAACATCAAATCTGGTGTGCGGTGAGCTGAAACAACCCTTACTTCATGCGGCACGCCCAGGGCTGTAAGGGTTTCGGCCGTTTTCTGCATGGTTTCCCAGTCTGACTTCGAGCCCATGATCAGGCCAACCAGTGCTTGTCCGTTTGCCACGTTTACTGCTCCGCGTGAAGGTTGGTGCATTGTACCAGTGCGGCGGTTGAGCAAACAGGGCGGGTGTTCTTCAACAGCGGCATGCCTGATACAATGTACCCAAACTACAACACTGGATTCTGCCATGCCTGTTGATGGAAAATTACTCGAGATTCTCTGCTGCCCGGTCAGCAAGACCCCGCTGACGGTTCTTGGCCCTGAAAAACTTGAAAAACTGAACGCTGCAGTTGCGCAGGGTGAGGTTTTATATGTCGGTGGCGAAGGCGTTCAGGAGCCACTTCAGGAAGCGTTGATCACCGCTGATGCGAAAGTCATATACCCGGTGCAGGATGACATTCCTGTTTTGCTCGAAGAGATGGGTATTGGTACGGTACAGTTTATGGACTTTTAAGCCCTGGCACTACACGGCAATGCGCCTTTGTCCCTGCGCTTTTTTACCCCTGTCCTATAATGGGTCCATCTCAGCATTGGAAATGATGGATTACCGAATGATGAAAATTACCTTGCGATCCACAATCTCCTTTTCTGTTGTGTGCGTATTTCTGTTTGCTCAACCGCTCTTGGCACTGGCAGACTCCAAGCCGGCAAAGTTGTTCATCAAAGACAATCGTGAATGGAAAATAACGCTGGCAGGCCCATGGCGCAAAATCCAGAGGAATGTTGCGAAAGACCAGCGCTATCCGGCTCAACTCACGTATCCAGGTGAAGCCGGTCAGCAAATTACCATTGATGTCGAAGTCGCACCCAGGGGCATTACCCGGCGTCATCGCGTATGTGATTTCCCACCTTTAAAAGTTTACTTCAACAAGCAAGCAATGAAGGGTACGGCATTCCGGGGCATCAAGTCCCTGAAACTGGTGACTTACTGCCAGACCAATATTAAGTATGAGCAGTATTACATCAAGGAATACCTGGTTTACCGTATTTACAACCTGATTACCGACTACAGTTTCAGGGTCAAGCCGCTGATCGTGGACTACAGGGACAGCGATAGAAACACGAAACCGCTGACGCGCTTCAGTTTCCTTATCGAAGATATCGACGATGTCGCCAAACGCAACAAGCTGAAGAAACTGACACTGCCCGAAATCTCGCCGGTGAACCTCCATTCTGTCGAGACCAGTTACTTCTCACTGTTTCAATACATGGTCGGTAATCTTGACTGGGCTGCAACCGGAGGGCCGAATAAAGAACGTTGCTGCCACAACGCCAGGCTGATCGGCACAGGTGAGACCGAAAACCCTAAATACGTGATCCCATACGACTTTGATTCAACCGGACTGGTCAACGCCCACTATGCTGTACCACCCGACAAGCTCAAGGTCCGGAACATACGCCAGCGGCTATACCGCGGTTTTTGCGTACATGATCCTACCCTGCCGCTCGCAGTTGAGCGTTATCGGCAGAAAAAGTCGGAGATTATGGCTGTGTTTGAAGAAAACACCCATATGAGCAATGCAAATCGAAAAAAAGCCATCCGTTATCTCGAAGACTTTTACCAAACACTGGATGACCCGAAACGATTTAAGCGCGAAATTACTGACAAGTGCCGGGGCTAGCGACCGGCACAACCGTCTCTTCACCCTTCTGGCCGGTGGGTTCATCGCCCGCTTCGCCACCGGGTTCACTGCTGGCCTGTGCCGGAAGGGCCAACATACGCTCCAGCTGTTTTTCGAGCAGGCCATTGTTTGCATCAGCTTCAATCACCGCCCGTAAATAATCCTGCCGCCCCTGATTGTCTGCCGGCAACGGAATTCTCCGGTCGCCGTAAATGGCAACAGCACCATCAGCCGTCAACTCCAGCACCCCTTTGTGGGAACCATAATAGCCGGCGATACCGGTATCATTGACGATCACCCGCTGGTCAAAACGCGGCCATACGGCACCGCCGGTCGGCGTGTGGCCGACAACGATGCGTTCGACACCATAGCGCTTGAGGACGTTATCCAGGGTCTGGCTGTAAATAATATCTGTCTCATCTTCCGTCGCCAACCCCCGGTACCATACCGGGCCAAGCGGATCATCAATGATGGTGGTGACAGCGGGGTCGTAGTTCTGCATCGCTGCAATGGCCTGTCGGGTCAATGCTTCGAGGCTGAATTTACAGTATTTTGCGCTGATGCCTCCGTGCAGAAACAGGGTGTCATTGACCTGGATAGCTATCGGGTTATTTTTGACCCACTGGCCATATTCACCGCTGAGCGCCCATGCCAGGCGATGTTCAACCCATCCAAGCGGGACACGCTGCTGCCATTCTCTGCGGTAGGCAACAAGATCCATCGCTTCGAAAGTTAGCACATTGACGCGCATCCAGTCGACCTGCCGTTGCCATTGCAAATCCTGAAAACGCTGGGATTTGCGCGACTGAAATGCATTGAATTCACCTTCAGTAACATAGCGAAGGTCGCCAACGACATTCATGGTCTCGTGGTTGCCAATGAGCAAATGCACATAGCCGCCTTTTCTCTTCGCCTGTTTTGCCAGCTTGACCAGGTGGTCAATGATCTTGCGGCTGTCGTCCCCCCGGTCGGTAATATCACCGGTCTGCACCAGGTGAGCCTCACCGCCACTCCATTTGCCTTTCCTGTCTATCAGGCCGGCAGAGCGCATGACGTTCAGGTATTGCGCATAGTCACCATGCAAATCCCCAATCGCAATAACACGCTCCACGCCGGTCCAGTGGTAATCATCCAGCTTTTTTGCCTTTGCTGTTACCAGGCCGGGCAGCAGCAAAACCAACGCCAGGCAGACTGGCAGCAATCTCATTCGCAACTCCAGGCTAAAATGCCATTCAGTCGAATACACCAGTGTCTTTCTGCTTTGCTTTCTGGCGCTCTTTTTCACGCGGGCTGTGACGCATGTAATGTTTGGCATCCTCGTTACCACCATAGTTCAATTCCCATAAAATCAGGAAGGTGTAGTTGAAGATGCACGTCATCACTGCCGCAACCAAAAACATGCCGACACCACAGGCCAGGCCAACGCCCACGGCCATGAATATGAACAATGAATCCGCGGTGCTTTTCAGTGCGTAGCGATAGCGGACACCGGCCACGACTCCGGCAAGGCTGAACGCCAGGGCCAGGCTGTTATGCACGATCAGGACGATACCGGTAACCGCAATTGGCAATATCAGGATAGTCTCCAGCAAAGACTGGTCCATTTTGGATTTACTGCGGATGGCCATATAGGTCCACGACACCGGCAGCATCAAAACGACCGAACCAATAATGGCCATGGCCAGCCACACCAGGCCACCAATTTCATCGGTTACATTTGAGGCGTGGATAACAATACCAGTAAGATCACTGGCATCACCCTGGCTGATCAACTCCTCGACTACACCCAACGGCACATACCGGTGCAGGTCGGGAACCAACTGGTAACCGCCCCCGATTAACAGGATAAGAACGCCGTAAAAAACATTCAGCCGTAAAAATAATCTCATAACTGTTCCCCAAACCAGCCTGCGCCAATAACGATGCCATCCGGCAACAATTCCACCTGTTCTGCAATTTTATCTTCGCTAAGCATCTGTTTATATTCCCTAATGGTTCGTTGAGAGACCGGCACCGGCCAAGAATAACCTTTTTTGCAGAGCTTTGACGAATCTTGCCATCAGTATTGGTCAACATAGCCGGGACAAAGCGGTAGAATGCGATCATGCAACAGGCGTGCTGCATGAGATTTTTGCAGTATGGTTTTAAACTCATTGGAGACCGGTATGAACATCGAACTCAATAATATAAAAACAGGCCTGGCGCTGGTTCTTTTGAGCCTGGCCTTCGGCATCGCCATGGGTGTTTCGTTCCATGTGTATGAAGACAGTTACAAATCCAATATCGCTGCCGGTATCGAAACCAACCCTGCGGTTCACGATGCAAAGAGTGCCGACAAAATATGGCGTTATGCCCAACGTGCACATTTCCACGCCACCGGTATTTCGTCTTTTGCCCTGGGCCTGGTGATACTGACCCTGTTTACCAGCATGAACGCTTCGATGAAGAAACTGGCTTCAACACTGGTCGGCCTGAGCGGTTCGTATGCACTCGCCTGGTACAGCATGTATATGCTGGCACCGTCGATAGGGCGTGCTGCCGCACATGAGCACATTCTGACGCAGGTGTTTACCTTTATTGGCGTGGGCGGACTGCTGCTTGGGTTTGCGTTGATCGTGGGAAATATATTTTTCGGCTTGTTCAGGGCCCGCTGAGCCTGGGTTTTATTCTTCCGGCAGCGGCTGATTTTCCGGTGTGAGTAAGCGCGCGCGTATGACGCCTTCTGTCGTGTTGATCGCGCTCATGACACCGGCGTCAACGACCTCAGCATCAATGATGCTGTAGGCAAAATCTCCACGGCTGAGGTTCACCATGTCAATGACATTGATATTGTGGTCAGCCAGTACCGATAACACCCTGCCGAGCACTTTCGGTATGTTCTCATTGCAGAACGTAATCCGGTAGCCACCATTTCTCGCCATGCAGGTATCGGGATAATTCACCGAGTTGCGGACATTGCCGTTTTCCAGAAAATCCATCAGTTGATCTGCCGCCATGATGGCACAGTTTTCCTCGGCTTCACGGGTGCTGGCACCGATGTGGGGCAACAGCAACGCGTCTTTGCGCCCCAACAACTCGGGGTGAGGGAAGTCGCTGATATAGGCTGCCAGTTTGCCACTGTCGAGTGCAGCGATGACCGCCGGCAGGTCTACGATTTCATCCCGGGCAAAATTCAGCAAGCGCACACCCGGTTTACACTGGCCGAGGATGTCTGCATTGATCAGCCCCAGCGTCTGGGGGATTGCCGGCACGTGCAGGGTCAGGAAATCTGCAATACCGACAAGTGCCTGCAGACTGTCTACTTTCTGAACACGGCTGGACAGACGCCAGGCAGCCTCAATCGAAATCGCCGGATCATAACCGGCAACTTTCATGCCCAACTCCAGCGCCATATTGGCAACCATGGCCCCGATTGCCCCGAGACCGACGACTCCCAGTGTCATGCCGGTGATCTCCGAGCCTGCAAAGTGCTTTTTGTTCTGTTCCAGGATTTTGTGCATCTCGGCGCTATCGCTGATTTCACTCAGGGACTGCACGTAATTCATCCCGCCGAAAATGTCCCGTGAACCCAGCAACAAGGCTGCTGCCACCAGTTCCTTGACCGCATTGGCGTTGGCACCGGGCGTGTTGAAAACCACGATACCGCGTTGGGCATATTCATCCACGGGTATATTGTTCACGCCGGCGCCGGCGCGGGCCACGGCAATCACACTTTCATCAATGCCTTCGTTATGCAGTTTGTGGCTGCGAAGCATCAACGCGTCGGCACATGACACATCGGGACCCACCTGGTAGTGGTCTGCTGTGAAACGGTCCAGGCCTCTTGCAGCCAGGCTGTTAAATGTTCTGATTTTGTACATTGGTGATCTGTCAGTGGCCACCTGCCTGAGGCAGGTCTGTGAGCGAATTGTACCTCAATATATCAATTTATTCTGTTAACGTCTGGTGCAGATATGCGATGTGGGCGGGACCTACTTCGCAACAACCACCGATAATCCGCGCGCCGGCCGCCACCCACCCGGCTGCATGTGCGGCATAGGCTTCGGGGGTGACATCGGTTCTCGGCGGCGGGATGGATGCGTCGCCCTGAAAATCCCATTTATCCGGTATCGGCGTGAAAGCATTGGCATAAGCGCCAACGGGAATGTCGCTCACAGAAACCAGTTGCGGGATAACTTTGCTGATCGCTTCCGGCGGTGAGCAGTTCAGCAGCACTGCACTGACAGCCGAGCCGGCAATATCCTGCCACGCCTCGACGATGGACTCCCCGCTGCGAAGATTCGCTGCACCCGAATCCTCTATTGACCACGACAGCCAAACCGGCTTGCCAATGGACAGGGCAGCAGCAATGGCAGCGCGGGATTCCAGCCTGCAAGACAGGGTCTCACAAATAAAAAAATCAACATACGGACCCAGGAACTCAGCCTGCTCACGATATAAAGCCTCGGTTTCCTGATAAGTACCGACGAGATCCGGACGGTAGCTGCCACGCTGAGGACCCATCGACCCTGCAATCAACACGGGCTTGCCGCACGCATCCCTGGCCCGATGAGCCAGTTCCGCAGACAAACGGTTCATCTCTCCCAACCGGTCCGCCAGGCCCTCCGGTTCAAAATTATTTCGAATGCAGGCATATGAGTTGGTCGTGATGACATCGGCGCCGGCGCGGATATAGTCCTCGTGTATCGCTACCACCGCAGCGGGAAAATCAAACAGGGCCCTGGCTGACCACAACACACCCTGACCGGAAGCCTTCCGCCTGATCAGCTCCTGACCCATGCCACCATCCAGCAGCACGAGACCTTCTGGCAGTCCGCATGGCATGCTTGTATTGATCGACATGAATTCAGTTAAACAACAGGTACGGAATAACATCCACCGTATCGCCGTGGCGGATATCCTGCTCAGGCTGCTGTACGACCATTCCGTCACCCCAGGAGGTGGAATACAGGGCACCGCTGCTTTGTTGTGAAAACAGTTCAACACCTTGCGCACCGGAGCGGACCCTGTGGTACGTCTGGCGGCCACAGGCTTTTTGATCAAACAGTGCGATCTGCCGGAGCGGGACGATGCTGTGGTTTTTAATACCCTGACAATCGAACAGGAACGGCCGGGCGATCACCAGGATGGTCACCAGCGCGGACACCGGGTTACCGGGCAAACCTATAAACGGCGTAGCCATCACATCCCCAAATGCAAAGGGCTTGCCGGGTTTGATGGCGACCCGCCACAGATCCAGCGAACCGAGCGATTCAACCACTGCTTTTACGTGGTCTTCCTCACCCACCGATACACCACCGATGGTGACAATAACATCTGCATTGCGGCTGGCTTTGACCATCACCTCACTCAGTATTCGCGGATCATCCTCGGTGATACCGAAAGCCACCACTTCAAAGCCCCAGACCTTGAGCAAAGCATCCAGCATGTAATGGTTTGAATTATAAATCTGGCCGGGTTTGACCGGAATGCCCGGTTCCACCAGTTCCGACCCGGTGGACACGACCGCAACCTTCAGGCGCTGCCAGACCTCAACTTCGGCAATACCGAGAGATGCAATCAGACCAATGTCCTGTGGCCGCAGGCGTTGGCCGGCATTCAACACGACCGTTCCGCGTTCGATGTCCTGGCCCCCTGGCCGGATATTGGCACCAACCCGACCGGCTCTTTCAATTCGCACTGACCGTCCATCCAGGGTGCAATTCTCCTGCATCACAACAAGGTCCGCACCTGCGGGTATTTCCGCGCCGGTAAAAATTCGCGCTGCAGTGCCTTTCTTAAGCGGCGCGGGCGGTGTACCTGCGGTAATGCGCTGACTGATAACCAGTGGCTGATCCGGCCCTTTCCAGTCTTCCCTGCGCAACGCGTAGCCATCCATGGCGCTGTTATCCGCTGGCGGGACATTGATGCCCGCAACGATGTCGGCGGCCAGCACGCGGCCAGCACTGGCCTTCAGTTTGCAGGTCTCAACAGCAACCCTGACCCGGCTGTTTTTGCGCAGCCGGGCGATTGCTTCGGATACGCTGATCATGTTCATCGCAAATGTGCACCTGAACGTGTCTGGGCAGCAAAGTTACATGGCCGGTGCCGGCTGTCGAGTTGTTCGCCGAGGATCCCGTTCCAGCCAGTGCGGCAAGCACCGGTTGAGCCCGGCAGGCAAAATATCAGGGTCTGGTTGGCCAGCCCGGCAATTGCGCGGGATTGTATCGTTGAAGTACCGATTTCCTGGTAAGACAGCTGCCGGAAAAGTTCGCCAAAGCCTTCGACCTTCCGGTCAAACAGCGGACTGAGGGCTTCAGGGGTCGAATCCCTCGCGGTCAGGCCGGTACCACCGGTGGTGATGATGACATCGACGCCTGCATCAGCAATCCAGGCGGAAACAATCGCGCGGCTGGTATAAACGTCATCCGGGCACAAATCGCGGCCAGCCAGCCGATGGCCGGCAGCTACCAGTAAATCAACCAGTGCCTGGCCGGATGTGTCGGTTTCGGTGGTACGGGTATCCGACAGTGTCAACACGGCTATATTCAATGGAACAAAATCAGCTTGCTGGTGCATTGTCTTTACCTTTGTTGCGAGATTAAATCCGGATTATGTAGAATCCGGCAGGCTCCTTAGCCATCCTGCTGCAGTTTTGAGCTCTGCGGGCGTATTGACATTATAAAATGGTGGCGGCTCCGCCGATACCCATTCGACGATGACGTGCGGCAATGATCTCAATATAGTTTTCAGGCCGCCATCGCCCAGCCTGACGACCGCATCATGGATGACCGGCAAATGGTGATTTTGCCATAGCGAAAATGTCGGCTGCAGGATCCCCTGGTACGAAACCACCACCACGGGCTTTGGATTACCCACCGCTGCGCTGACGAGTTTCCGGACAAGATCCAGTGGGACGAACGGTGCATCACAGGGACATAACACCAGACCACCATGCCGGTCTTTTTTAAGCGGCTCTTTTTCAGCCAGATAATGCAATGCCGAACACAAGCCCGTCAATGGGCCCCGGTAGCCTGGCATCAGATCGGGCACCAGTGGCAAGCCAAAGGATTCGAGGCCACTGTCTGGTCCTTCGGTGCTGAGCAGCAACAAACCCAACTGTGGCTGTAAGCGACGCATAACGTGTGCTAACAGAGGTTCTTTGTTGAGCGTCAGCAAAGCCTTGCCCGGATGAGACTTCCCTGCGCCACCCATACGGCTGGCGCGGCCACCGGCAAGAATAACTCCGGCCGGCTCTCCCGCCATCATCAATCCCGCAACTTTTCCAGTGCCGCGCACATGTGTGGTGATAAACCCTCACCATTGCCGGCCGCGTAATCAAGTAGCAAGCTGCGCATACGGGGTGCCCAGAAGCGCCGGATGTGATCAGCGATACGCTCATCGGCATCGGCATGAAAACTGAGGTTGGCGGCTATATCGTTCGCCATCGAAACCAGGTGAGCCGTCTCACTGTCCGCCATTTTCTTTGCCCCGCCTCGTTCCAATCACATATCTCCCGTCACCTATCCCGGATTCGTCCTGCAAAAGTATACACATTGTGCCGCCCCGGACGACCGAAACCAACCAGCGTTATGCCGCTGCGGTGGGCAAAATCGATCGCCAGCGAGGTGGCTGCAGAAACCGCGAGCAACACTTCAATCCCGACCGCAGCCGCTTTGTACAGCATTTCATAGCTCGCCCGGCTTGATATCACCACAAACCCCGATCGTGAATCAAAGCCGGTCCTGGCAAGATGTCCAATCAATTTGTCCAGCGCATTGTGACGCCCGACATCTTCGCGCAACACCCGTATTTCCCCCTTCAAATCACACCAGGCAGCACCATGCACGGCACCGGTTGCAGACTGCAGCGGTTGGTGCTCATCCAGTGACTGAATCGCGCTTTGCAATGCGCTGTTGCTGACCACAACCTCGCTCGACACCACTGCCGGGGAACGCATCGCCTGCTCCAGCGATTCTGCACCGCATAAGCCACAGCCGGTGCGGCCAACCAGGTTTCGCCTTTGCCTGTCGAGTCTGGCAAAGCAATCCTCGTTGACTGTCAAAGCGACTTCCAGTCCGTCCTGACGTGCTATCACCTTTATTCCGGCCACATCTGCGGGACTGTCGATAATGCCCTCTGTCAGGCTGAAACCGATACCAAAATCCTCCAGTTCAAAAGGCGTAGCCATCATGACCACATGTGATCGTTTGTTATAAGTCAGTGCGACCGGCACTTCCGTGGCAACCTGGTCAGCGTGCGTATGGCAGCCATGCTTATCCCAGTTGATAACTGAAACCTGGCGTGAAACCGGCACTGTTTCGCTACGCACGCCGGGCACGCCTCAGGCGCCCCGACCGCGGGTACTTTTCAGCAAGGCGGCCTGTTTCCGGTTGAATTCTTTTTGCTGTTTTTGCCATTCGGAAACTTGCGTGACACGCGTTACCTGGACGGCCGTGACTTTGTACTCCGGGCAGTTGGTGGCCCAGTCCGAATTATCCGTTGTGACTATATTCGCGCCACTCACCGGGAAGTGAAATGTCGTATACACCACACCGGGCTGCACCCTTGCAGTGACCACTGCGTGCAAGACCGTATCACCTGCCCTGCTCTGGATTCCCACCCAGTCGCCATTGCTTATACCCCTGTCCTCGGCGTCAACCGGATGAATTTCCAGCAGGTCCTCATCGGCCCAGGCGGTGTTTTTTGTGCGTCGCGTCTGCGCGCCCACGTTGTATTGAGAAAGAATCCTGCCGGTGGTCAGCAGCAACGGGAATTTACGCGTAGATCGCTCGCTGGTGGGTATAAAAACGGTGATCGCAAAGTAACCCTTGCCACGCACAAACCTATCCACGTGCATGGTCGGCGTGCCCTCCGGGGCCTGTTCGTTGCAGGGCCACTGGATGCTGCCGAGTTTTTCCAGCTTCGCATAGCTGACACCGGCGAACGTGGGTGTCAGACGGGCAATCTCATCCATGATTTCGGACGGGTGTGAATAATTCATCGCATAGCCAAGTGCATTGGCAAGTTCAACTGTGATTTCCCAGTCTTCCCGGCCGCTTTTCGACGGCATGACCTTACGCACCATCGAGATGCGCCGTTCCGCATTGGTAAACGTACCATTTTTCTCCAGGAAAGTTGAACCCGGCAGGAACACATGCGCAAACCTCGCGGTTTCATTCAGAAAGAGATCCTGCACCACCAGGCACTCCAGCGACTTCAGCGCTGCTTCAACATGATGGGTGTTCGGATCGGATTGGGCGATATCCTCGCCCTGGCAGTACAAGCCTTTGAAATCCCCACAGATGGCGGCATCAAACATGTTCGGAATGCGCAGGCCGGGTTCCGGTCGCAATTTCACCCCCCATTCGTTTTCGAATAACTCTCGCACCTGAGGATCTGAAATATGCCGGTAGCCGGGTAATTCATGCGGGAAGGAACCCATGTCACATGAGCCCTGTACATTGTTCTGGCCGCGTAGCGGATTAACACCGACACCTTCCCGGCCGAGGTTGCCGGTGGCCATGGCAAGGTTGGCTATGCCCATGACACCGGTCGAACCCTGGCTGTGCTCGGTCACGCCAAGACCGTAATAAATGGCAGCATTACCGGCGTTGGCATACAACCTGGCCGCTGCACGCAATTCGAAAGCAGGGATACCGGTCGCAGCCTGCATAGCCTCCGGCGAATTCTCATCCCGCATCACAAATTCACACCAGGCCTCCCAGGAAGGCATCTCGCAGCGTTCCCGGACGAACTCCAGATCCGTCAGGCCCTCGGCAACGATGACATGCGCCATGGAATTGAAGAAAGCCACGTTGCTGCCCGGCCGTAACTGCAGATGATGTGCCGCGCGTATATGCGGACTGCTGACCAGTTCGGTTTTCCGCGGGTCAACAATGATTATTTGCGCGCCCGCGCGCAAGCGGCGTTTCAGGCGTGAGGCAAAAACCGGATGTGCTGCGGTTGGATTGGCGCCGACCAACATGATGACATCGGCCTTGTCGACCGAATCAAACGCCTGTGTACCCGCCGATTCGCCCAGCGTGGTCTTTAGCCCGTAGCCGGTGGGTGAGTGGCAAACGCGGGCGCAGGTATCAACGTTGTTGTTGCCAAAAGCGGCCCGCACCAGTTTTTGTACCAGGTAGGTTTCCTCATTGGTGCAACGCGAGGAAGTGATCCCGCCGATGCTGTCTTTGCCATATTTAACCTGAATTTCCCTGAACTGACGCGCGGTATATTCAATCGCCTCGCGCCAACTGACTTCGCGCCAGGCCTCATCAATGCTGTCACGGATCATCGGTGTCGTGATGCGGTCTTTATGCTTGAAATAGCCAAAGGCAAAGCGCCCTTTGACACAGGCATGGCCTGCATTGGCCTGGCCGTCTTTACACGGTGTCATGCGCACGATTTCAGCATCGCGCATCTCAACATTGAAAGTACAGCCCACACCACAATAGGCACAGGTGGTGACGGTGCTGCTGTCCGGCAGCCCCATCTCGATGACCGATTTTTCCTGCAGGGCGGTGGTGGGGCAACTGTCAACACAGGCCCCGCAGGAAACACATTCGGAATCCATAAAAGACTCCATCTGCCCGGCAGAGATTTTCGAATCAAAACCGCGGCCGTCAACCGTGAGCGCAAAAGTGCCCTGGATATCCTCACAGGCCCGCACACATCGATAACAGACAATGCACATGGAAGGGTCGAAGGTGAAATAGGGGTTGGATTCATCTTTGGCTGCTTGCAAGTGGTTTAATCCTGACAGGCCATAGCGGCTGTTTTCGACCCCCAGATCGGCAGCGACATCCTGCAATTCACAATCACCGTTGGCCGGGCAGGTTGCGCAATCCAGCGGGTGATCGGAGATATACAGTTCCAGTATGTTTTTACGCAACTGCTCCAGCTGGCCCGATTGTGTATGCACCACCATGCCTGCTTCCACTGACGTCGTGCAGGAGGCCGGCGTGCCCTTGCGGCCCTCGATTTCCACCAGGCACAACCGGCAGGAACCGAATGCGTCCAGGCTGTCGGTGGCGCAGAGTTTGGGGATATTGATACCGGCGATGGCAGCCGCCCGCATTACCGAGGAACCTTCGGCAACCTGTACCTGCTGCCCATCGATTTCCAGGCTGACCTGTCCGGCCGCATCACGCGGTGGTGGTGTACCGAGGTCAGGCAATGACTGAAACACCTGTGGCATGATGTTGCCTCTAATCCCCGCCGCTAAAATCTTGCGGGAAGTGCTTAATGGCGCTGCGCACCGGTATGGGCGTCAGACCACCCATCGCGCATAACGATCCCTTGTCCATGGTCTCACAGAGTTCATCAAGCAGGGCCAGTTCAGCATTGTTGTTGCCATGTTTTGTCATTTTATCGATGAGTTCCATACCCCGGACCGACCCGATGCGGCAGGGTGTACACTTGCCACAGGATTCAATCGCGCAAAACTCCATCGCAAACCGCGCCTGCTCCAGCATGTCCACGCTGTCATCAAAAACCACGATCCCGCCATGGCCAAGCATGGCTCCGATGTCAGCAAACGCCTCGTAATCCAATGGGGTGTCCCATTGCGACTCCGGTAAATAGGCTCCCAGCGGGCCGCCCACCTGGATCGCCCGGATTGGCTTGCCGCTGGCCGTACCACCACCGAAATCCTCGACCAGTTCACGTAAACTTGCACCAAACGGAATCTCAACCAGGCCACCACGGCGAATATTGCCTGCCAGCTGAACGGTCAGAGTTCCACGTGACCGGCCAGTACCGAAATGCCGGTAGTGCTGTGCACCTTTCGCCAGCACCGTCGTCACGGCGGCGAGCGTTAATACATTATTGACCACCGTAGGCTTGCCAAACAGGCCTTCAATGGCAGGCAACGGGGGTTTGAAGCGGACCAGACCACGTCTGCCTTCCAGACTCTCGAGCATGGAAGTTTCTTCACCGCAAATATAGGCACCCGCACCGATCCTGAGATGAATGTTGAAGGCGCTGCCGCTGCCACACACATCCTCACCCAACAGCTTTGCCTCGCCGGCAATGGCAATGGCCTGGCGCAAAATATGCCGGGCTTTGGGGTATTCCGAACGCAGGTAGATATAGCCTTCACTGGCGCCGACCGCCAGGGCACAAATGGTCATGCCTTCGATCAACTGGAAGGGATCTGCTTCCATCAGCAAACGATCGGCAAAGGTGCCGGAATCACCTTCATCGGCATTACAGGTGACATACTTCTGCCCCGCTGCCGCCTCCAATACCGTGCGCCACTTGATACCGGTCGGGAACGCCGCGCCACCGCGCCCACGCAGTCCGGATTCAAGCACGGCATCAATAATTTCTGCGGGAGACATCGCCAGCGCTCTGGTCAGGCCTGCATATCCACCCTGCTCCCTGTAAGCTGCCAGACTGACAGGATCGTCAACACCCGCCCGGGCAAATGTCAGCCGATCCTGCCGCTCCAGCCACTCGATGTCTGCAACTTTACCCAGGCACAATTCATGTTCACACAAAGCCGGGAAACCGGCCTGATAAAGCCCGCTGACATCAGCGACCGTGACCGGACCAAAAGCGATACGCCCGTTTTTAGTTTCAACTTCTACCAGTGGTTCCAGCCAGAACGCGCCACGCGAGCCGTTGCGAATGATTTCAACATCCAGCCCCTTGCCAGTCGCCAGTAAAGCCACCTCAGCAGCCACGGCATCGGCGCCCAGCGCACAGGCCGTCGTATCAGCAGGAATGAAAATCCTGATCGCCATTTTCACAAAGCATCCAGCAATTCATCAAAACGAGCCGCATCGACACGGGCATACACTTCATCGGCAATACGGACAGAAGGTGAACAGGCGCAGTTGCCCAGGCAATACACCGACTCCAGCGAGAAACGGCCATCGGCCGTTGTACCCCCGAAATCTATGCCCAGGCGGTTTTTGACGTGTTCCTCCAACGCCCTCGATCCCATCGCCTGACAGGCCTCCGCGCGACACACATGGATGCTCGTTCGTCCGTGGGGCTCGGCATGGAAATCATGATAAAAACTGATGACACCATGCACTTCCGCCCGTGATAGCCCCATTCCGCTGGCTATGATCGTTACAGTGGCTTTGGGAATATACCCCAGGCGTGCCTGAATCTGGTGCAATAGAGGCAATAGCCCACCGGGCACATCTGCAAACTTGTGTAATGCCGACGACACAACTTCAGCATGGTTTATAGCAGCAGAACTCATGCAAACTTCCTTTCCGAGACCACCATTGGTTTTAACGGGACCAAACAGTTCACCTGTTTATGCTCTCTATTTACCCCGAACATTTCACCAAGGCGGACGACAAAATGATAAATATATCGTTCAATCAGG
>ENA-OSCG01000051-OSCG01000051.1-marine-sediment-metagenome-genome-assembly--contig:-NODE-51-length-21167-cov-8.997016_pt1 | contig 21167 bp, 23 predicted proteins | sample MGYA00237880_ERZ529332 | MGnify/ENA primary metagenome ERZ529332 (study PRJEB26373, sample SAMN05710708) | marine sediment metagenome | biome: marine; feature: ocean trench; material: sediment... | reverse complement strand
ACCAGTCGGCTATCCGGAGCATCATGGCTCTGGCTGATGAAGCCAACCGTTATATTGACCAGCACAAACCCTGGCAACTGAACAAACAGGAAGGCCAGCAAGCCGTTGTGCAGGCGATCTGCTCCCAGGGCATCAACCTGTTCCGGGTCCTGATCACCTACCTGGCACCGGTTGTTCCATTCACGGCCAGCACCGCTGCGGAATTCCTCGGCGTAGCAGTGGATCAATGGTCTGACCTCGACCGACCCATGCTGGGTGTTTCCATCAATGTCTTCAAGCCTCTGATGACGCGGGTAGATCCGGTCAGGATTGAAGCCATGGTTGAAGCCGCAAAAGCCGACGCGAGGGTTACCTGACAACCGGGTTTTCCGGGCTACCCATGGCTGAACATTTACTGATACTTGTCAGCACGGTGCTGGCAAACAACTTTGTTCTGGTACGCTTCCTTGGCCTGTGCCCGTTCATGGGTGTGTCCAACAAGCTGGAAGGCGCGATGGGCATGGCGGTGGCGACTGCTTTTGTTCTGACCCTGTCATCGGTTTCCAGTTACCTGCTGCACCAATACCTGCTCAAACCGCTGTCACTGGAGTATCTTTCAACCCTGAGTTTTATCCTGGTCATCGCGGTCACCGTGCAACTGACTGAAATGATCATGCGTAAAAGCAGCCCGATCCTTTACCGCGTACTCGGAATTTTCCTGCCACTGATTACCAGTAACTGTGCGGTACTCGGCGTGGCACTGCTGAATGTCCAGGAGCAACACAACCTGCTGCAATCCGCCTTGTATGGCTTCGGTGCCGCTGCCGGCTTCGGACTGGTGCTGGTCATGTTCGCTGCCATGCGTGAGCGCATTGCGACCGCCGATGTGCCACTGCCGTTCAAAGGTGCGCCCATCGGCCTGATCACTGCCGGTTTGATGGCACTGGCATTCATGGGCTTCACCGGCCTGGCAAACCTGTGACATGCTGACGGCCGTCGCCACATTGACCACCCTGGGGCTGGCATTCGGGCTCGGACTCGGCTGGGCGGGCATTCGCCTGCGGCTCAAATCAGATCCCGCGGTCGACAGAATCGATGCCCTGCTGCCACAAACCCAGTGTGCCCAGTGTGGTTTCCCCGGTTGCCGCCCTTATGCAGAGGCCATTGCCAAAGAGGAAGCTGATATCAACCAGTGTCCACCGGGCGGTGAAGCCGGTGTCCGCGCGCTGGCTGATTTGCTGGGCCGCGAAGCCAAACCGCTGAATCCGGATAATGGCGAGGAGATGCCCAAAACCGTGGTTGTAATTGATGAACAACGCTGCATCGGTTGCACTTTATGTATACAAGCCTGCCCTGTCGACGCCATTGTCGGTGCCGCGAAGTTGATGCACACGGTCATCGAATCCGAATGTACTGGCTGCAACCTGTGCCTGCCACCCTGCCCGGTTGATTGCATAGACGTGGTCGGGGTTGCAGCCGATATCCAACAGTGGCGGACCCCCCGGCCAATGACACAGCAAACGCTGGCGGCTGCGCCATGAATTTCGCTGACCCGATTGATATTGCACGCGATGCAGGCAAACGCACCCACCATTTTCATGGCGGGCTGCGACTCCGGCATAACAAGCGTATTTCCTGTCAGGTCCCGGTAGAGCGGCCACCGCTGCCGGATATCCTGGTAGTACCGTTACTCCAGCACGCCGGTGAGACTGCCGAGCCCCTGGTTAAAGCCGGTGACCGGGTCCTCAAAGGCCAGCAAATCGGGCACTGTGAGCCATGTGCAGCGGTGCACGCCCCGACTTCCGGGACCGTGGAGGCCGTGGAGGACCGGTTGATGACGCATGCTTCCGGCATGACCGGCCCGTGTGTGATCATCAGGCCCGACCGAAAAGAACAATGGGTGGAGCTTGAACCCATCCATGATGTGCTGACAGCCAGCCCTGACAGCCTGATCATTCGGCTGCAGGAATGCGGCCTTGCCGGCCTTGGCGGTGCGGTGTTCCCAACCCATGCCAAGGCCCTGGACGGACTTGAACGGAAAATCCATACGCTGATACTGAACGGTGCAGAATGCGAGCCTTACATCAGCTGCGATGAAATGCTGATGCGCGAGCAACCGGATAAGATCATCCTCGGTGCGCGTATTTTGAGACGCGCGCTGGGTGCTGAGCGGGTAGTCATCGCCATAGAAGACCAGATGGGCGCCGTATACGCCGCACTCGCTTACGCCGCAAAATGCGCTGAGTGCAAAAGTATTACGGTTGTCAAAATCACCAAGATCTATCCTGAAGGCGGTGAACGGCAGCTGATCCAGGTGTTGACCGGGCTGGAGGTGCCTGCCGACGGCCGGCCTTCGGATCTCGGCCTGGTGTGCCAAAATGTCGCAACAGCCGCTGCAGTCGCTGAAGCTGTTACCGAAGGCAAGCCATTGATCGAGCGTTACGTCACGGTCACCGGCAACGGTATTTCTCAACCCCGTAACCTGCTGGCCCTGATCGGCACACCCTTTTCTCACCTGGTTAAAGCCTGTGGCGGCTATACCGCACATGTCGCCCGCCTGGTTGTCGGCGGGCCCATGATGGGATACGCGGTTTCCAATGACGCCACACCGATGGTCAAGGCTGCCAACTGCATCCTCGCGCTGACACAATCCGATATCGCCGCGCCGCAGGTAGAAATGCCATGTATCCGCTGTGGTGAGTGTGCACGCGCCTGCCCGGCGACCTTGCTGCCACAACAACTGCATATGCAAATTAAAAACCGCTTGTGGGACGAGGCCGAAGAATACGGACTGACAGCCTGCATAGAATGCGGCTGTTGTGATTTTGTCTGCCCCAGCCACATCCCGCTGGTGGAATGGTTCCGTTATGGTAAGGGCGAACTTCATCAGCGGGCGATTGAAACACAGGCAACCCTCCTCGCGCGCGAACGTTTTGAGGCCCGCGAAGCCCGCCTGACGCGTAAAAAGCTGGAACTCGCGGAAAAAATGAGCCGGCGCAAACAAATGCTGAAGGATAAAGCTGCACACAAAGAAGCTGCGGAAAAAGCCCACGGGAGTTCAGCTGATGCGTAGCTTCCAGACCGGCGCCGCCCCGCATATGTCGCCACAGATAACCGTGGCTAAAGTGATGTTGCAGGTACTTGTTGCCCTGCTGCCGGGCATCGTGGCTTACACATGGTTTTTCGGGCCGGGCATGCTGATACAAATCCTGCTGGCAATAGTATTTGCGCTTGTGTTTGAGTCATTGATGCTGCGCATGCGGGGCCTGCCGCTTAAGCCGTTCATCAATGACTACAGCGCGGTGGTCACGGCAGTTCTTTTTGCTTTGTGCATACCGCCACTCGCGCCATGGTGGATCAGCTGCATCGCCATGTTGTTCGCCATTGGTTTTGCCAAGCACCTGTATGGCGGTCTGGGACAGAATGTATTCAACCCGGCCATGGTGGGTTACGTGGTGGTGCTGATCAGCTTCCCGCAAGCCATGACTGCCTGGTTGCCTCCATTGGCTTTTGCTGAACACAGCCTGGGACTGTTCGACAGCCTGCTGGTCATCTTCACAGGCCACGTACCGGTTGCAGGCGGCTGGGACGCCATCACCCAGGCAACCCCGCTGGACACGCTGAAAACCGGTGTTGACTCCGGTCGCATGGTATCTGAAATCCGCCAGTCTCCGTTGTTCGGCGACTTCGGCGGAATGGGTTGGGAGTGGACTGCAAACTGGTTTGCATTGGGCGGTTTCTTCCTTTTATATAAACGTGTCATCAGTTGGCAAGTGCCGGTGGCAGTGATCGCCAGCGTAATCCTGCTCAGCCTGCCTTTCTGGCTGGCCGACCCGGATAGCAACCCGTTCCCGATGCAACACGTTTTTTCCGGTGCGCTGGTGCTGGCTGCCTTTTTCATCGCCACCGACCCGGTCAGCGGTTGTGTCAGCAATACGGGCCGGCTTATTTTTGCTGCCGGTGTCGGCACCATCACGCTGGTGATCCGGCGCTGGGGTGGCTACCCTGATGGGGTTGCCTTCGCCGTGTTACTGATGAACATGGCAGCACCATTGATTGACCGCTATACACGTCCACGGGTGTACGGTAAGTGAGGGCGGCGAATGAATAAGGGTTGGCATCCGGTCATTCGCAGCAGTCTGCTGTTGGGCATTATCGCCCTGTTAGGCACCGCTTTGCTGGCAGGCGTGAACGACCTGACGCATGACCGCATCGTCGCGCAGGAAAAACGCCGCATGCTGCAGCAACTCAATGAAATCCTTCCAGTTGCTTCATACAACAATGATCTGCTTGCGGACGTGATTAAAATTGAAGACCCGGGCTTTTTCCGGCATCCCACAGCGGTTACCGTGTATCGGGCCCGCCTGGATGAACGGCCGGTGTCCGTTATGATGATGGTCACGGCAGCCGATGGGTACAATGGTGATATACGGCTTTTGGTCGGCATCAACGCCGCCGGGACGATACTCGGTGTGCGGGTTGTTTCTCACCGGGAAACCCCCGGTCTTGGTGACCCGATTGAAGCTGAAAAGAGTGACTGGATCTTTGGCTTTGCACAAAAGTCGTTACATGATCCGGAAGAAAAAGGCTGGGCGGTAAAAAGGGATGGTGGCGGGTTCGATCAATTTACCGGCGCCACGATTTCGCCCCGGGCTGTGGTCAGGGCGGTACACACCACATTAGTATACTTCCAGGCAAACAAACAAGCGCTGTTTGATACACCGGCAGCTATGATAGACCAGGATGACTGAGCCAAAATGACTAATCCAATATGACTGGCAATGGCTTAAAGAAAATACTCACAGACGGCACCTGGCAACAGAACACCGGACTGGTGGTTTTGCTGGGCTTGTGCCCGCTATTGGCTGTCACCAACACTGTGATCAACGGCCTTGCGCTGGGGCTCGCGACCATGCTGACCCTGATGCTGTCCAATCTTTCCATTTCGATACTGCGTGGGTTGTTGCGACCCGAGATACGCATCCCTGCATTTGTATTGATCATTGCCTCGGTGGTCACAGTGATCGAACTGCTGATGCATGCCTTTTTCTATGACCTTTACCGGACGCTGGGTATCTTTATCCCGTTGATTGTGACCAATTGCGCCATCATTGGGCGTGCCGAGGCATTTGCCTCAAGAAACAGCCCGCTACCATCCGTGCTGGATGGTTTTGCGACCGGTCTCGGTTTTTGTATTACGCTGGTTTTACTCGGTGCAGTACGGGAACTGACCGGGCGCGGCACATTGCTGTCCGGAGCTGACATGCTGTTGGGGGAGTGGGCCGGCAAGCTCACGCTGACCATTATCCCGGAGCACCCCGGTTTTCTGCTGGCCATATTACCGCCGGGTGCTTTTTTCGGCCTGGCATTATTGATTGCAGCCCGCAATAGCTGGCAAGCCAGAGCCAGCCACAAGCCACTGGAACAGATTCAGGGCGCTCATGAAATCTGAGGACCGGGCAGAGTTCTTCCGGCGTTTAAGGGATATTGATCCACAGCCGACCACCGAGCTTGAATACCAATCCCATTTTGAATTGCTGATTTCAGTCATCCTGTCAGCCCAGGCCACGGATGTCAGTGTCAATCTTGCCACCCGCAGACTGTATAAAAAAGCCAATACGCCGCAAGCCATCGTTGTGCTCGGCGAGCAGGGTTTGAAAGCCTATATCAAGACCATCGGCTTGTTTAATTCCAAGGCGAAAAACATCGTGGCCACCTGCAAGATCCTGCTGGAAAAACATGCAGGCGTGGTACCGTCAAACCGCGCAGCACTGGAAGCCCTGCCCGGTGTCGGACGTAAAACCGCGAACGTTGTATTAAATACCGCATTTGGTGAACCTACAGTGGCAGTGGATACCCATATATTCCGGGTGGCCAATCGCACCGGCCTGGCAATTGGCAAGACACCGTTGATCATTGAGCGCAAGCTTCTGAAAAGCGTGCCTCCGCAGTACCTGCTCAATGCCCACCACTGGTTAATCCTGCACGGGCGTTATGTCTGCAAGGCGAGCAAACCAAATTGCCCACAGTGCATCGTCCGCGACTTGTGCAGAACCGGGAAACAGAAAAGCTGTTGATTCCACTTTTGCAATCGTTCCGGCAGGCAAACCCGCCGCCCCTGAACCCGATAGCGGCGTACAAATCAATTTGTAATAATCCCCACTGGGGGACGGTCTATAGCACAAATACGGATTACTCCTTGGAAAACACCAGCGAAATTGCTAACCTCCGGGATTGATCCGGACAAAGATTGCTTCTTTCAGCTCGCTGAAAGAGATCATGAATAACTCTTAACGGGTTGTAAACAGAGGCGCATTTGCGCCGTAATAACGTTCCCGCACAGAATACCAGCGGGATTTTTTAACTCTGGAGGTTCTACCTAATGGTGATTAAATCAATGATAGTTAAACCTATTGCAGCTGCCGTCGGCGTAGCATTCGTTGCATCTCTTGCTTTAACTTCGATTGCGCTCGCTGATGACAACCCTTTCTCAGCTGTTGACCTGGACGCCGGCTACCAGTTGGCCGAAGGCGAGACTGAAGAAAGCAAGGGCGAAGAAGGCAAATGCGGTGAAGGCAAATGCGGTGGCGATAAAGGCGAAGAAGGCGCTTCTGGCGAGGAAGGTGAAGAAGGCGCTTCTGGCGAGGAAGGCGAAGAAGGCGCTTCTGGCGAAGAAGGCGACAAGGGCGAAGAAGGCAAATGCGGTGAAGATCATAAGAAGGACAACGAAGGCTCTTGTGGCGGCGATAAAGGTGAAGAGGGCTCTTGTGGTGGCGACGCCTGAGATCTGATCCCAATGAGTTACCGTACACACCCGGTGACGGGTGCTGGACTTGGTTTGAGGCGGGCCCTGTTGGGTCCGCTTCAGACTTATGACCCTGAAATCGTTGATGGAATCGTTGATTTCATGGAGATCGCCCCAGAAAACTGGATCAATGTCGGCGGTCAGAGAAGGCAATCTTTACGTTATTTCACTGCACGCCATCCGTTCATCTGCCACGGGCTTTCGCTGTCCATTGGCGGAACGTTGCCGCTGGATCAGACCTTTATCCGCAAGCTACGGCAATTTATGGACCACTACCAGATCCGAGCCTACAGTGAACACCTGAGCTACTGCACCGACGACGGCCACCTTTACGACCTGATGCCCATTCCGTTTACCGAAGAAGCCGTTAAATATGTTGCAGGGCGTATCCGCCAGGTACAGGACATGCTCGGGCTACGCATGGCCATTGAAAACGTATCTTATTATGCTGCGCCCGGTGCTGAGCTGAGCGAAATAGATTTCATCAACGCGGTTATCAATGAAGCTGACTGCGACCTGTTGCTGGATGTAAACAACATTTATGTGAACAGCGTAAACCACGACTATGACCCGGTTAAGTTTTTAGCGGCCTTGCCTGCCGGGCGGATAGCTTACGGCCATATTGCCGGCCACTACAACGAAGCTGAAGACCTGATTATCGATACGCACGGTGCCGACATTATCGGTGATGTGTGGGATCTGCTGGACAAAGCCTACGAAATTTTTGGTGTATTCCCCACGCTGCTTGAACGGGACTTCAATTTCCCCCCGATCGCTGAGCTGTTGACCGAAGTACAGAAAATCAGGGACATCCAGGACAAATGGAGCCGGGATGAAACCAAAACAGAAGAACATGCAGATGACCGCCGCCGCCGCGCCTGAAGCGCTGGCCAGGTTACAAGCCAGTTTTGCTGCCCATATCCGGGATCCGCAATCCAGGGCTGCGCCCGACGGTATTGAAGACCGTCGTATGGGTATTTACCGGAACTTGTTCTTCAATAACATCAAAAGCTTCATGTCGAGCAATTTTCCGGTGCTCAAGACCTTGTTCAGCAATGCTGCCTGGACCAAGCTGTGTCGTGATTTTTACCGGGAATACCGATGCCACACACCATTGTTCCCCGAATTGCCACGGGAGTTTCTGCGCTACCTGCAAGACCACCGCCAGGCCCGTGAAGATGACCCGCCGTTTATGTTGGAACTGGCCCATTACGAATGGGTGGAGCTGGCTTTGTCGCTGGATGAGGCAGAGCTTGATGACATTGAAGCAGATGCACACGGCGACCTGCTGAACGGTATCCCGGTATTGTCACCACTCGCCTGGCCACTGAGTTACACCTACCCGGTGCACCGTATCCGCGCTGATTTCCAGCCCGATGAAGCACCGGAAAAGCCCACCCGGCTGCTGGTCTGGCGGCAGCGTGACTTCAAGGTGAGATTCATGCTGTTAAACGATATTTCGCTGCTCTTGTTACAAAAAATGAAAGCAAAGCCGCAAAATACAGGTCTGGAGTTGCTGAACCTAATTGCCGGGGCCATCCATCATCCCAAACCGGATGTGGTCATCAAAGGTGGTGCAGCCCTGTTAAAGGACCTGAGAGACAAAGATGTCATACTCGGAACCCGGCCCTGATAAGCACAACACAAAATAAAGGGTATATCCAGCACGGCAATGATCAACTTCTACGACAATATTACCTCCCGTTTGCGAGCGTCCGGCGATTACGTCTGGCCGTTCGTGCTCAGACTGATCATGGCATGGGAATTCTGGGAGTCCGGTGTCACCAAGTTAAACGGGAAAAACTGGTTTGCCGATATCCCCTGGTCGGACTGGCAAAAAGGCTTCCCGTTTCCATTCGACCAGATCCCTGCTGACCTGAACTGGTTTCTGGCAACCTGGGGTGAATTGGTGTTTGCGATCATGTTGCTACTGGGGCTGTTTACCCGCTTTGCTGCGATTTCACTCATCGTTGTTACCGTGGTAGCGACGGCGGCCGTACACTGGCCTGCAGGGTGGGGCAGTTTTGCGGAGCTTTGGAGTGGATACGCCATCACTTCCAGGGGCGACGGCAATTTCAAGCTACCGTTGCTGTTTGTCGTCATGCTGCTGCCGCTGGTGTTCGCCGGTGGAGGCAAGTTCTCACTGGACCATTTACTGCTTCGTATGACCGCTCGCGGTGACCTGGTGGATGATCGCACCGGAGGGCTGCAGTCTGCAGGGCTGGCATTGATAATACTGGGCCTTGTAACTGTCTGGGTTGAACCCTCGTGGGGTATCAGCTTGCTGGCCGCCGGGGCAATGGCGATAATGGTGCCTGAATTTACCGGCCACGCCTGAGCCATTACCAAACCTGTCAATACAAGCTTGTTGGACTGCTGGTGGTCCAATCGTCAATGAACGGCGTATCCAGGGGTTTCAGCACATAGCCATTCTGACGCAACAGGTCCAGCAAACCATCTTCACCGGGCAGATGCAATGCACCAACGGCCACAAACACGCTGTTGTTTTCCAGGTGGGGCAACAATGATTCGAGCATGCGGTGATTACGGGCCAAAATGCCTGCTTCGAAAAAGTAATCACGTTCATCCGTTCCTATGGCCTGAAATTCATCATCGGACAGCGCCTGGAGCCGTAGCAGGTTGTTTTCAAGGTAGGCGTCAACCATCTGGTCATGTGCTTCCCTGACCCGGCCGGATTCCGCAATGGCCTGGTCGAGCAAGTTCAACTGCATCGACATCGGCATATCTTCAAGAAACGACAGTTGCTGCTCAAGTGTTTCCAGACCGACTACCTTCAGACCGTTTCCCGATGCCCGCAGGGACAGTGACAGATCCATGAAAAACCCGGTTTCAGGCGGCGGCGTACTCAAGGTTACCACCGCTGCCCAGGGCTTCATTCGGGTGATGAAATCTGTCGGCACCTTGTACCCAGACAGGGCGGCTACCAGCGCACTGAATCGCTCAGATCCGATCACCGACTCCAGCGTTTGTCCCGGTGGGTAGTGCATATATTCGATCAGCCGCACCAGCGTCAGCTGATCCGGCACTATTTCCATCGCGAATATTTGATTATTGCTGAGTTTGCGCAGAAAATCTTGCGAAAATTCCAGCACCCTCGGATCTTCGCTGTGAATGGTGCCGAGCAAATAGCCGGCAGGCTCACCATCTTTCTCAATGGCCCAGAATAACGCCCGATCTGCATCTGCCAGGGAAATCGCAGAAAACGTAATTAACGCCAATGCCAGAATTAAGCATGAGATTCTGGCCAGTCGGTATTGTTTGCATGGTAATTTGATACGCATTCCCTTATTCTCGCTGCCTTTGTTGCCGGAATCCAATATGCCACGTATTTCTGACCGTTTCAGGGGGTTTTTGCCGGTGGTTGTCGATATCGAAACCGGCGGGTTTAATCCTAAAACCGATGCGATGCTCGAAATCGCCGCGTGTATATTATGCATGGATGATTTCGGCCGCCTCAAGATTGCTGAAACGATTTCTGCAAATATTCAGCCCTTCCAGGGTGCGCGTATCGACCCGCGCTCACTGGAATTCACTGGCATAGACCTCGATGACCCAGAGCGCAATCCCATCAACGAAAAAGAAGCCCTGAGCAATATTTTTCTGCCGGTCAGAAAGGAATTACGTGCCACCGATTGCCAGCGGGCGATACTGGTAGGACACAACCCGTCATTTGACCTTTCCTTTTTAAACGCGGCCATCGAACGCGTGGACTATAAACGTAATCCTTTCCACCCGTTCAGTTCTTTTGACACGGCGACCCTGGGCGGACTGGCTTTCGGTCAAACCGTGCTGTCGCGGGCGGTGCAGGCAGCTGCAATCGATTGGGATGAATCTGCAGCGCACTCCGCTGAGTACGATACCGTCAAAACCGCTGAATTATTCTGTGCCATCGTGAATCGCTGGAAAATTTTGACCGGAATGTGAAAGCGATGGGCTTGCTCAGGACTGTGATCCGCCTTGATGAAATGTTCGGGTTAGAGCCAGGCTCAGTATCAGCGCTGGCAGACTGTCGGTACAGAATGTACGGTTATGTTCAGGCAAACATTTCGATGGTTTTTTGCAACGAATCAGCCAGGATATCGATCTCTTCGAAGGTGTTATAAATACCCAGCGATGCACGCGCTGTCGCCGGTAAGCCGAAGAACTCCACCACCGGCATGGCGCAGTGATGGCCGGTGCGGATGGCGACACCGTGAAGGTCTATGATGGTACCCACATCATTGGCGTGGATATCACCCAATACAAATGACATCACCCCGGCTTTCCGGGCTGCAGTACCAATCATTCTGAAGCCATCGATCTGGGTCAGCTTTTCTGTGCCGTAAGCAAGCAGGCGGGCTTCCCATGCCGCCACATTTTCCATCCCCAGGCCTTGCAGATAATCAACCGCTGCACCCAGGCCGATGGCACCGGCGATATTTGGTGTGCCGGCCTCGAATTTGCCGGGTGCATCATTGTATTCGGATTTTTCGAAAGTCACATGGCGGATCATTTCCCCGCCACCCTGGTAAGGCGGCATGGCAGCCAGGTGCTCCTGGCGTGCCCACAATGCGCCGATACCGGTGGGACCATACATCTTGTGACCGGAGAAACAGTAAAAATCACAGCCCAGCGCCTGCACATCAACTGCCTGGTGCGGCATGGCCTGAGCACCATCGACCAGTATCGGAATACCCTGTTGCTTTGCCAAAGTGCATATTTCAGCTATCGGGTTAACCGTTCCCAGTGCATTGGATATATGCACCACAGCGAGCAATTTTACCCGCTCTGTCAGCATCTCCGCCAAGGCATCCATTTCCAGTTCACCACGCTGATTCATCGGCACAACCTTCAACACTGCGCCGGTTTGTGCACACAGCATCTGCCATGGGACGATGTTGGAATGGTGTTCCATCCAGCTGATCAGAATCTCGTCGCCTCGCTGCAAACGTGCCCGGCCAAAACTGTGGGCGACCAGGTTAATGGACTCTGTGGTGCCGCGGGTAAATATGATTTCCTGCGCTGAAGGTGCATTGATAAAGCCCGCAACCCGGACCCGGGCCTGCTCATAAGCCTCCGTGGCCTCCTGGCTCAGCGTATGTACACCGCGATGAATATTTGCATTGTGATTGCGATAAAAATCGTCAATTGCCTCGATCACTTTGAGCGGGCGCTGGGCAGAAGCCGCAGTATCGAAGTAAACCAGTGGCTTGCCATGCACGCTGCGCTGCAAAATAGGAAAATCAGCGCGAATTTTCTCAACGTCCAGCCCGCGAGCGACAGTCATAGGAGCGGGTAAACTCATCGGATTACGCGACCTGTGCCATGGACCTGCGTCATCAGCCTGCATCATCGGCTTGCGGCATGACATCCATCATACGTTGTGAAATGGCGTCAGCCAGTTTGTCATCGGACATTTTGTAAGCCAGTCTGTCACAGACTGTGCGACAAAAAGCGGTCGTCAATATCCGTTTTGACTGGTCCTTATTCAGCCCCCGGCTGCGCAGATAAAAAATGGCCTGCTCATCCAGCTGGCCCACCGTTGCGCCATGACCGGCTATCACTTCATCCGCATAAATTTCGAGCTCCGGCTTGGTGTCGATTTCAGCCCGTTTTGACAACAGTATATTGGCGTTGGATTGTTTGGCTTCGGCACCATCGGCACCAGGATGAATATACACAGCCGTGTTGAATACCGCCTTAGCGCTGCCACCGATAACGCCCCGGAAATACTGTTCACTGAATCCGTCAGGCCCTATGTGCTCCACCTTTGCATGGTTATCCACGTGACGTTTTCCATCCAGCAGATATACCCCACTCAGACTGGCCTTAGCAGCACTGCCGATCAGGCTACAGTGCAGATCGTGGCGTACCAGGCCGCCGTCCAGATCAAATCCGTAATAGGCATACTCACTGTCTGTTTTTTGCGAAACTTCAGTGCGTGTAATCAGACTGGCTTCAGGAAACTCCTGCACCAATCGCACATGATGCAGGGACGCGCCTTCGCCCAGGTCAGCCTGAATCACGATATTGCTGGTGTTTGCATTGGCGTGTGGGGTTTCAAACTGCTCCACCAATTCCAGCCTGGCGCCGGCTTCCAGAATCAGGCAAATGCGGGAATTAAACAAGCGGGCCCCGCTGCCTGTATTGCCGCCAGCGGTGGTGGACCAACGTAACAGAAAGCGACCACCATCAATACCCGCAGCAACATGAATAACCATGCCGTTTCCCAGTGTGGCGGTGTTTAAAGCGGTGAACCCGTCAGAAGAAAGTTTCTTCTGTGCTGATTGTGGTAATAACTCCAGTAGTTCCTGCAAGCCATTGATACCACCGCACAGCGCTTCATCGAGTGAAAGCAAGGTAACCCCTGCCGGCAATTCAGCACAAGTATCCAGCATGCGCCCATCCAGCATATCAATCTGATGCCTGACTTCTATAAGCGGTGTTGCCGCAGATGAAAGGGTGGCCTCGACCCCGTTTGCCAGCTGTGTCCCATGTTGTTCGAGCACCGCCAGCCCGGTGTACTTCCACGCCTCATCTTTACGCGTCGGCAAACCGTGGGTGCGAAACTGTTCCGCCCCGGCATGACGCAAAGCCCTGAACCAGTCCGGCCGGGAACCGCTGTCTTGCGGTAACTGAGCGGCCAGCTGTGTCGACCATTCGTTCATGGCATTTGCGCCTGGCCAGCACTTTGATTACCAAGGGTCTCTATGCCGCCACCTTCAAGCCAGGCATAGCCCTGCTCTTCAAGTTTCAGTGCCAACTCGGCACCACCGGTGGCAACCAGCCTGCCATCCGCCAGCACATGTACTTTGTCCGGCACAATGTGATCCAACAGGCGCTGGTAATGGGTGATAACAATCATTGCGCGGTCTGGAGAGCGGAGGCGATTTACACCTTCGGCAACGGTTTTCAATGCATCAATGTCCAGACCCGAATCTGTTTCATCCAATATCGCCAACATCGGTTCAAGCACTGCCATCTGGAAGATCTCGTTACGTTTTTTCTCGCCGCCGGAAAAGCCTTCATTGACGGCACGGTGCAGCAATTCATCACCGATATGCAGGATTTTCAGTTTTTCCCTTACCAACCGCAGAAAGGCGACCGAATCAAGTTCTGACTGTTGGCGGTATTTTCGCTGTGCGTTCAAAGCAGCACGCAGAAAATAGGTATTGTTGACGCCCGGGATTTCGACCGGATACTGAAAGGCCAGAAAAACGCCTTCACAGGCACGTTCTTCCGGTTCCATTTCCAACAGGTTTTTGCCATTGAAAACGACCTCGCCCTGGGTAACCTCATAGCCTTCGCGGCCAGCCAGCACATAGCCAAGGGTGCTTTTCCCAGCGCCGTTAGGTCCCATGATGGCGTGTATTTCACCGGCCTTAACTTCCAGATCCAGGCCTTTGAGAATTTCTTTGCCTGCAACTTCGACGTGCAGGTTTGTGATCTTTAACATGGTTGGCTACTCATTAATTTAATTCCTTAAGCAACTTGTTTCCTTAACCCACCGCACCTTCGAGGCTGACTTCCAGCAAAGCCTTGGCTTCTACCGCAAATTCCATCGGCAACTGTTTAAATACCTGTTTGCAAAACCCATCGACAATCATCGAAACGGCATCTTCTTCAGATATCCCGCGCTGCAAGCAGTAAAACAGCTGGTCTTCACCGATTCTCGAAGTGGTCGCTTCGTGTTCAACCTTGGCGCTCGGGTTGCGAACCTCGATGTAGGGAAAGGTATGCGCGCCACAATTTTTACCGATCAACATGGAATCGCACTGGGTGTAATTGCGTGCGTTGTCAGCACGCGGCGTCATCCTTACCAGCCCACGGTACACATTTTGCGCGTGGCCGGCGGAAATGCCCTTGGAAATAATCTTGCTGCGCGTATTTCGGCCAATATGGATCATTTTGGTGCCGGTGTCCGCCTGCTGGTAATTGTTGGTCAGTGCGACTGAATAGAACTCGCCTCTCGAATCATCTCCGCGCAGGATGCAACTGGGATACTTCCACGTGATCGCAGAGCCGGTTTCAACCTGAGTCCACGAAATATGTGAACGTGCGCCGCGGCAGTCGCCGCGCTTGGTAACGAAATTGTAAATCCCACCCACGCCGTTTTCATCGCCCGGATACCAATTCTGGACCGTCGAGTACTTGATGCTTGCATCATCGAGCGCGATCAGTTCCACCACCGCAGCATGCAACTGGTTTTCATCACGCATCGGGGCCGTGCAACCTTCGAGGTAGCTGACGTAGGCACCCTCTTCTACGATGATCAGGGTGCGCTCAAACTGGCCGGTTTCTGCCGCATTGATACGGAAGTAAGTAGACAGTTCCATTGGGCAGCGCACACCCTTGGGGATGAACACAAAGCTGCCGTCAGTGAAGACCGCAGAATTCAGGGCGGCGAAAAAATTGTCGCGTTGCGGGACCACGGTACCGAGGTACTTTTTAACCAGCTCAGGATGTTCCTGTACGGCTTCAGAGAACGAGCAGAAAATCACGCCCGCTTTTCTCAGCTCTTTCTTGAAAGTCGTACCAACGGAAACCGAATCAAATATTGCATCAACGGCTACCCCAGCCAAACGGGCGCGTTCGTGCAACGGCACACCCAGCTTTTCATAGGTTTCCAGCAGTTTGGGATCAACTTCATCCAGGCTTTGCGGGCGGTCTTTGTCTAATTTAGGGGCTGAATAATAGGAGATCGCCTGGAAATCGATGGCCTCAATCTTCAGGTGCGCCCAGTCCGGTTGCTGCATCTTAAGCCAATGTGCGTATGCTTTCAGACGCCACTCCAGCAGCCACTCCGGCTCATTCTTGCGTGCCGAAATGCCACGGATAACATCCGCTGAAAGACCCGGTGGCAGCGTGTCAGATTGGATATCCGTGACGAAACCGTGCTGGTATTTCCGTTCAACCAGTGCGTCGATCGTTGATATTCCATTACTCATGTGTTGATTTCCGAATTCATATATCGATCTCTTTTCAGGCATTCAAGGTATTGATACGCAAAGGTAATACAGTTGGCTTCAGCGGCCGGGCCATTTCTGCCAGCGATACACCGGCCATTGCTTTCGCAATCGCGACACTGATGCGCTGCCAGTTACCGCGCAGGCTGCAAACCGCCTCCTGCGCGCACAAACCTTCTTCAACACTGCATTCAGTCATGGCGATTGGGCCTTCAATGGCTGCAATGATCTCAGCCACGCTGATCTCTGACGCTTCCCTCGCAATACTGTAGCCGCCACTGGCACCACGGAAAGATTCCACCAGATTTGCTTTTACCAATGATTTCAGAACCTTGCTCACGGTCGGCAACTCCAGGCTGGAACGCTCAGTCAAAGCTACAGCACTCAGGACTTCTCCCCTGGATGCATGTATTTCAACCATCACCATGATGGCGTAATCGGTCATTTTGCTGATGCGCAACATACCTCTCGTCCAGCTCCATAACAGCAACAAACTTTGCTAATGGGGATATAGTACCACATTAGTCCTGTTTAAAACGACAAAAAAATAACGACGCTATTGGCTTGTTTGCGGCAAAATCCCCTGCATGGAAACTTCCGAGCCAATCCTTGTGCCAACTGACCAGCGCCTTGAACAGGCGCAAAGCTGGTTGCAATCACTTGACGTTGACCTGCGGTCTGAGTTAGCTGGTGTTGTCGGCGACGCGAGTTTCCGCCGCTATTTCCGGGCCAGGGTTGGTGCCCAGTCACGTATTTTGATGGATGCGCCAGCACCCGGCGAAGACATCGGGGCGTTTATTGATATTGCCCGGCGTTTATCGGCGGCGAATCTTCACGCGCCGGAAATTTTCCAGGCTGACCAGGAAAAAGGCTACCTGTTACTGGAAGACCTTGGCGATGACCTGTACCGTGGCTTGCTGGACAAGCACACGGTTGATATCCATTTCGCCAAACTGTTTGAGGTACTGAAGAACATGGCGCTGGCCGTTAATGCCAACGGCCTGCCGGAATATGATGCCGGATTGTTGCGCTCCGAAATGGAACTATTTCCGGAATGGTATCTGGGCCATCACCGCGGCAGCATGCCACGCGGGCAGTTTGATGCCGCATGGGGTGATTTCTGTCATCGCATCATCGCCTCGGCCCTGGATCAGCCCCGTTGTTTTGTCCACCGCGATTATCATTCGTCCAACCTGCTCAGGACCGCCGATAACAGTGTCGGTATCATTGATTTCCAGGATGCGGTAAAAGGGCCGGTCAGTTATGACTTTGTCTCGCTGATCTGGGATCGCTACATCAACTGGCCACGCGAGCGGATTGAAGACTGGATGGAGGAGTTCAGACAGATGCTCGGTCAGGATGTCAGTCAGAATATTGGGCCGCAACAGTGGCAGCGTTATTGCGACCTGATGGGCTTACAGCGCAATTTCAAGATTGTCGGTATTTTTGCCCGACTGCATTACCGCGACGGGAAAAATGGCTATATACAAATGATCCCCCGTTTTTATCAATACATTACCGGCACGCTGGGCCGTTACCCGGAGTTTGCGGAGATGTTGAACATCCTGGAACAAGATTCATGCGTGCCATGATATTGGCTGCTGGACGTGGTGAGCGCCTGCGGCCGCTGACAAATACAGTACCAAAGCCATTGTTTGAGGTTGATGGAAAACCTCTTATCGAACGCCACCTGGAAAAACTGGCACAGGCCGGTTTTCGTGAAATCATTATCAACCTGGCCTACCTGGGTGACATGATACGCGACACGCTGGGTAAGGGTTCTGCCTGGAACGTGAATATCCACTATTGTCAGGAACCCCCGGGTGCATTGGGTACCGGTGGAGGTATTCAGCAGGCGCTGCCGCTGCTGGGCGCAACACCCTTCGCGGTGATTAATGGCGATGTGTTTACTGATTACCCCCTGGCACGACTCAGAGCGATCAAGTGCAACTACGCACACCTGGTGCTCATTCCCAATCCGGAACACAACAAGAATGGTGATTTTGCATTGCAAGCAGGGCGCATAGACCCCGCCGGACAGCCGCGTTACACCTTTAGCGGCATTGGCGTGTATCACCCCCGCCTGTTTGAATCCTCACTTCCGGGCCGCTTTTCAGTGGTGCCGGTACTGATCGCCGCTGCAACCGCAAAGAAGGTAACCGGTGAAATCTATCATGGCAACTGGCATGACATTGGCACAAAAGAGCGGCTGGATACCCTGCGCGGTCGCTAACCCACATATTCATTGATCCAAATCAATAGTTTTCGCCCTGATGCCCTACAATGCCAAACGTTTATGGAGGATAATACCGCGATCTGAAATACCGGTGCTCAACCGGCGAAAAAACCATCTCTTCACAGGGAGAACTGCTGATGTCTTTGACCGTAGCGGTGCTGAAGGAACAAGCCGAAGGCGAGCGCCGCGTGGCGCTGGATCCTGTAAGTGCCAACAAATTAGCCAATAAGGGTTTCCAGGTCCTGATTGAGAAAGGTGCCGGCGATGCCGCTGGTTTCTCAGACGAACAATACTCAGACTGCGCATTGCTGGATGATGCCGAGAGCATCCTGACCATGACCGATATCTGGCTATGGGTACAGGCGCCGGCAACAGAGCGCCTGGCTATGCTGCCTGACGGCCACCTGTGTATGGGCATGGTTTTCGCCCACCGCAATCCGGCGGTTGTCGACACGCTCAGACAACATGGTCTGGCCTGTATGGCAATGGAACTGGTGCCACGCATAAGCCGGGCCCAGTCTATGGACGTACTTTCCTCGCAGGCAACCGTGGCCGGCTACAAAGCTGTGTTGCGGGCTGCCACGCTCGCGCCCCGGCTGTTCCCAATGCTGACCACAGCCGCCGGAACACTAAGACCGGCCAGTGTGGTCATTATCGGCGCCGGCGTCGCGGGTTTACAGGCTATCGCCACGGCCCGACGGCTGGGCGCCCGCGTAGAAGCCTATGACATCCGCGCCGCCGCGCGGGAACAAGTTGAGTCTCTGGGCGCGAAGATGATCGATACCGGTATTAGCGCAGAGGGTGAAGGCGGTTACGCACGCGAACTGACTGACGAAGAAAAACAGCAACAGGCAGACAAGCTGGCGGAACACCTTGCCAGGGCAGATGCCGTGATATCAACGGCAGCTATCCCCGGCAGGCCTGCACCGAAAATCATCACCGAAGCCATGGTTGAAGGTATGGCTCCAGGTTCAGTTATCGTCGACCTGGCAGCAGAATCCGGTGGCAACTGTGTGCTGACCGAACCTGGCAGCACCGTTATGCGCAACGGCGTTATTGTAGACGGCCCGCTGGATCTTGCCTCTCAGGCTGCTATCCATGCCAGTGAGATGTATGCACGCAACTTGCTCAACCTGTTGGAATTACTGGTTGAGGACGAGGAGGTGAAAATTGACCGTGAAGACGAAGTAGTCAATGGCACACTGCTGACTTATGCAGGCGAGCTGGTTCACCAGGCTACCGCCGAGCTGCTTGCAAGCAGCTCATCAAACGAAACGCCAGAAAATGAGAACCTGGCAAACCAAACACAGGGAGATTGATATGGAAGGCTTTGTCGCCCTATATATTTTCATGCTGGCCGCGTTTACCGGCTATGAAATCATTTCCAAGGTGCCGACCATTCTGCATACACCGCTGATGTCGGGCTCTAATTTTATTCACGGCATTGTGCTGGTTGGCGCTATGGTTGCGCTGGGCCGTGCTGAAACCAGCGTCGAGATGATCATCGGTTTCATCGCCGTGCTGCTCGGTGCCGGTAACGCGGTCGGCGGCTATGTGGTCACCGAGCGCATGCTGGAAATGTTCAAATCCACCAAGGACAAGGATTGATCAGCATGAACTTAAACATTGAACTGTTAATCCAGGTTGTCTACTTCAGCGCGGCCATCCTGTTTATCATGGGCCTGAAAGCCATGTCATCACCGGTCACTGCCCGCCGGGGTATCATCTGGGCAGGTATCGGTATGCTGGTGGCAACTTTGATCTCTTTCACCCATCCCGGCATGCATAATTTCATCCCAATGACATCCGCCATCTTTGTCGGCGGCATCATCGCCTGGTGGACTGGCAAGCGTGTTGCGATGACCGATATGCCGCAGATGATTGCGCTGTATAACGGTATGGGCGGCGGTTCGGCCGCAGCCATTGCAGCAATCGAACTGGTGCGCCTGTCCGGCGGCGGTGAACTGACCCACCCCGGGACTGTCAGCCAGGTGCTGGCCGTACTCGGCGCCCTGATTGGCACCATTGCCTTCTCCGGTTCCATGATCGCCTTTGCCAAGTTGCAAGGCTGGATGCGAAAAGTTTACCGCTTCAAAGGCCAGCAGATATTTAACCTGGCGGTGTTCGCCACGCTGTTATATTTCGGCTGGACCCTGACAGGCGACAGCTTTGGCCCGAATGAACTGATGATATTTTTTGCCCTGGCGCTGCTGGTCGGTGTACTGATGACAATCGGCATCGGCGGCGCTGATATGCCGGTCGTGATTTCCCTGTATAACGCGTTGACCGGTCTGGCCGTTGGCTTTGAAGGCTTCGTGCTGCAAAACCCGGCCATGATGATTGCCGGTATTGTGGTAGGTTCCGCCGGCACCCTGCTGACCCAGTTGATGGCAAAAGCCATGAACCGGTCGCTCGCTAACGTGCTGTTCTCAGGCTTTGGTACCGGCGATGATGGCACCGGCGGCGATGTCGAAGTTTCTGGCAGTATGAAGGCCATTGATGCAGCCGATGCGGCCATCACCATGGCGTTCGCCGAAACTGTGATCATCATACCGGGTTACGGCATGGCAGTTGCCCAGGCCCAACACAAAGTCTGGGAGCTGACCAAAATCCTGCAGGAAAAAGGTGTACGCGTCAGTTTTGCCATACACCCCGTCGCTGGCCGTATGCCTGGCCACATGAATGTGTTGCTGGCTGAAGCCGGTGTTCCCTATGATCTGATCTACGACCTGGAAGACATCAACAGCCAGTTTCCGACCGCTGATGTGGCACTTGTGATCGGTGCCAACGACGTGGTCAACCCGGCAGCACGCAAAGATACCTCCAGCCCGATTTACGGCATGCCTATCCTGGATGCAGATAAGGCCCGCAACGTCATCATCATTAAACGCGGCCAGGGTACCGGTTTCTCCGGCATCGAGAACCTGCTGTTTTTCGAAGACAACACACGCATGTGTTATGGCGATGCCCAGGATGTAGCGCAGAAGCTGATTACCGGCGTTAAATCGCTCTGATCTTGTCAATCCCATCCCCCTGATGAAGTTCTCATCACGGGGATGGTGAGTGTTGATTCTTTTTGGAATAGTGCTATTTGACCCGCGGGTATGGGAACCTACCGGACGGAGCGGGGATACGGGGTACCTACCCTCTGAGACCGTAAAAAACATGGATGTTTTTTCCG
>ENA-OSCG01000050-OSCG01000050.1-marine-sediment-metagenome-genome-assembly--contig:-NODE-50-length-21272-cov-7.555309_pt1 | contig 21272 bp, 22 predicted proteins | sample MGYA00237880_ERZ529332 | MGnify/ENA primary metagenome ERZ529332 (study PRJEB26373, sample SAMN05710708) | marine sediment metagenome | biome: marine; feature: ocean trench; material: sediment... | reverse complement strand
AGCGATTTCCTGAAGTTACAGTTTGTCCTATCCGGTTGTGCACAGCATCTGGCTTCACATTTCGGCAAGTCCTTCTCAAACCATAGCTATCGCTATGATTTTTCGAACGATTTACCGAACTGTTTCGCCAGCTACTGCGCACAACTGGATCCTTGGTGAATTATGCAGGTTAAAGAGTGGCAGCAAAGCGTGTAGCTTCGAAGGCCCGAGAGAAGGGATTCGACGGCAAGAACTATGCAGGCCGCCTGCCGACTGGCCCGGGCGTTTACCTGATGCGTGATGATCAGGGGACCGCTTTGTATGTCGGCAAGGCCGCCAACTTGCGCAAGCGTGTCGCCAGCTATTTTGACGCCCGGCCCAGGATTGAACGGATCATGCGCATGGTGGCGCGCATCCGGTCGATCGAGGTCAGCCTGACTCGCAGTGAAGCCGAGGCCCTGCTGCTCGAGAATGAGTGGATCAAGTCTCTCAGGCCCCGTTACAACGTGCTGTTACGCGATGATAAAAGCTACCCATGGGTGATGCTGGGAAAGGATCACGAGTTCCCGCGCATTGCATTCCATCGTGGCGCAAAGGATAAGGGCAGGGAGTACCTGGGACCTTACCCGTCGGCCAGTTCAGTACGTGAAAGCATCAACCTGATTCAGAAACTTTTCATGCTGCGCAACTGTGAAGACAGTTATTTCAGCCACCGCCGCCGGCCTTGTTTGCAACACCAGATAAGGCGCTGTACCGCACCCTGTGTGGCTAAGGTCAGCAAGCACGATTATGCCCGTCAGGTTGAGGACGCCCTGCTGTTTTTGCGTGGCCACAGCCAGAAAGTACTTACCCGCCTGATCGGCAGAATGGAGGATGCCGCCGATTTGCAGCACTACGAGCAGGCGGCACAGTACCGGGACCAGATCAACCACTTGAAGCAGATGCAGGCCCGCCAGTTTGTTTCGGCCGGTAGCGGTAACCTGGATATCATCGCTTTGGCGAGCTTGCAAAGCAGTTGTGCCATCGAGGTGATGTCGGTGCGGGGCGGTCGCAGCCTGGGCCAGCGGGATTATTTTCCCACCCAGTCAGAGGGCTACGCAGAAGCGGATATCTTGCACGCCTTCCTCGGCCAATACTACCGCCAGCGCTTGCCACCTGCGGAGATTATCATTTCCCATTCTGTGCCACAGCAGGGCCTGTTCGAAGCGCTCTTCAGCGAGCGCAGCGGGCGCAAGGTGCGTATCCAGCCGCACCCCCGCAGCCATCGACGGCAATGGTTGGAGCTGGTCGGCAGAAACGCTCTGAATGCTTTGCACATGCGTTCGGCGGAAAACTCACGGATCAGTAACCAGTTCGAAGCGTTGGCCGAACTGCTGAAGCTTGAAGAAGTACCAGGAACCATCGAATGCTTCGATGTTTCACATACATCCGGCCATAAAACAGTGGCTTCATGTGTGGTATTTGATCATGCAGGCCCAATTAAATCCCGCTATCGCAGATACAACCTCAAGGGTTTTGAGCCCGGTGATGACTATGCGGCGATGCGCGAAGTTCTCAGCCGCCGGTATCGAAAGCTTGCAGCGGAAGATGGCCATCTTCCAGACCTGATCGTGGTGGATGGCGGCAAGGGTCAGCTGGGCATAGCCATTGAAGTGCTGGCCGAATGCGGCCTGGGCGACATAGCGCTGATGGGTGTGGCCAAGGGTCCGTCGCGCAGGGCGGGTTATGAGGAGTGGGTATTGCCGGTTGCACCACACAGCCTGCGACCCGGACCGGAATCCGCTGCCTCCCATTTAATCCAGCAAATCAGGGACGAGGCACATCGCTTTGCCATTACCGGCCATCGCGGGCGCCGCCAGAAAGCTGCTGTGCATTCGGTGCTCGAAGACATTACTGCTGTCGGGCCACGCCGCCGCCGTGCGTTGCTGACCCATTTTGGTGGCATCCAGGGTGTGCGTAAGGCCGGAGTGGAAGAGTTGGCAAGTATCCCCGGCATCAACCGGCAATTGGCCAACAGGATATACAAAGCGTTGCACTGAGGATGCATACACTCATCGGCCATTAAATATCTGCGATAATGGCCGCATAACACCTGCTGGGCCAGATGCATGGAAATGACGTTTCCGCTTTTTCTAACACTCATGCGCATTGCGCTGATGCCCGTGCTGGTGCTGTTTTTCTATTTGCCGTACACGTGGTCCAGTCTGGTCGCAGCCGGTATCTTTATCCTGGCGGCAATCACAGATTGGCTCGATGGGTACCTGGCGCGGCGCATGGGATTGATATCCAGTTTCGGCGCCTTCCTGGACCCAGTCGCGGATAAGTTGATGGTAGCAACGGCTCTGGTGCTGCTCGTTTCGAGAAACCCCGCGGTACTTTTCACCCTGTCTGCTGCGATCATTATCGGGCGCGAGATCGCCATTTCATCATTGCGTGAATGGATGTCAGAAATGGGTATGCTCGGCCATGTGAAGGTTAGCGGCCTGGGCAAGCTCAAAACTATATTCCAGATGACCGCCATCAGCTTCCTGCTGTTTGAGCAGAACCTGCTTGGTATTCCGATCTCGTTCATAGGCTTGATCCTGTTGTACCTCTCTGCAGCACTGACCCTGTGGTCAATGTGGGTTTATTTGCACGCTGCATGGCCAACGATGAGTAAGGCACAGCAACCATCTGCTGACAACAGCGAGTCAGGTCAGGATCAGTAACAGACATGGAAACGGAAATAGCGCGCAGGAAAACGCCAACGGTTCGGGTTGGCGGGGTCGCCATCGGCAGTTGCCACCCGGTCGTGGTGCAGTCCATGACCAATACCGATAGTGCAGATATCCGGGCAACAGCGACGCAGATTGCAGAATTGGCTCGCGCTGGTTCAGAGCTGGTTCGTATCACCGTCGATACAGAAGCAGCTGCAGCATCGGTGGCAGGCATAATGGAGCGCCTGGACATGATGTCCTGCGATGTCCCCGTTATCGGTGACTTTCACTACAACGGCCACCGCCTTTTACAGCAGTATCCGGAGTGTGCACGCCTGCTGGCCAAATACCGTATTAACCCGGGCAATGTAGGCTTTGGCAAAAAACGTGACGACCAGTTTGCCACCATCATCGGCCTTGCCATTGAGCACGATAAACCGGTTCGCATCGGTGTGAACTGGGGCAGCCTGGACCAGCGCTTGCTTGCACGGCTGATGGATGCCAATGGCAAGCAGAGCACACCGCAACCGGCAGATGTTGTCATGCGCGAAGCATTGATCCATTCTGCACTTGAAAGCGCCGGGCAGGCCGAAAACCTGGGACTGGCGCATGACAGGATCATCCTCTCCTGCAAAGTGAGCGCAGTGCAGGATCTGATCCTGGTTTACCGGGAGTTGGCGCGGCGCTGTGATTACCCATTGCATCTCGGCTTGACCGAAGCCGGCATGGGAAGCAAAGGCATCGTTTCTTCCACAGCAGCACTGGCGGTTCTGTTGCAACAGGGAATCGGTGACACGATTCGCATTTCACTGACACCTGAACCCGGCCAGGCGCGGACCGACGAAGTGGTTGTTGCGCAGGAATTGCTGCAAAGCATGGGCTTGCGGGCATTCGCACCGATGGTAATCGCCTGTCCCGGTTGCGGACGGACCACCAGTGCTTTTTTCCAGTCCCTGGCGCTCGCTGTAACCAACCATGTACGCAGCCAGATGCCACAATGGAAGCTCCGCTACGCAGGTGTGGAAAACCTCAGTCTTGCGGTTATGGGTTGTATCGTCAACGGTCCGGGTGAAAGCCGCCAGGCCGATATCGGTATCAGCCTGCCTGGCACTGGCGAGTCACCGGTGGCACCGGTGTTTATTGATGGAAAGAAAGCGGTGACCTTGAGAGGTGATAGCCTGACCTCTGATTTTCTTGCCTTGATTGATCGTTACGTCAACGAAAAATACCCGTCTGTTCGTGAAAAATAAAGCTGAGCCCAGCCTGGCAGAAATGGCGGATCGCCATCTGCTGTATCAACAGTCGGTTCAGGATGTTGAGTCTGAAATTGATTTTGTTGAGCAGACCTGGTCCGAGTTGCGCCGGCGTCCGGCCAGATTGTTAAGAGAGGATTTTTGCGGTACGGCCAAAACCAGCTGTGAATGGGTCAGTCGTGATGCAGGCCATTACGCAGTTGCAGTTGATCTGGACGCAGATGTGCTTGAATGGGGCAGCCTGTACAACCTTGCAAAACTCACCGAAGATCAATCGCAGCGCATTGAGCTGCTGCAGGAAAATGTGCTGCATGCGCGGCCCAGTCCGGCAGATATCATCCTGGCGATGAATTTCAGTTATTACCTGCTTCTGCAGCGGCGGGATTTGCGCGAATACTTTGAAAATGTTCTTGATGGCCTGGTTTCTGACGGCATACTGTTTCTGGATGCCTATGGCGGCTTTGAGGCACCGATGGTGTTGACGGAACTGCGCGAATGCCGGGATGAGGACGGTCAGGCGTTCACCTACATTTGGGAACAGGCATCCTTCAACCCAATCGATTCCTGTATGACCTGTCATATTCATTTCGAATTCCCTGACAAGTCCCGGCTTGACAACGCGTTCAGTTATCACTGGCGTTTGTGGACTTTACCGGAGATCCGGGAAATCCTGTCTGAGGCCGGCTTCTCACGAGTAGATGTTTACTGGGAAGGTACGGACATAGAAAAGAACGAGGGTAATGGTATCTACACGCCGTCAGAAACCGGTGATGCCGACCCGGGCTGGGTATGTTATATCGTTGCCCAGGCCTGACGGGATAGCGCAGCAGCGTCCTGGTTAAAGCAGGGGAGCTATCTGACCCTGGTATTCGATCTGTTCAGCAGTCAAATCCGGATCCATGCGGGTGATGACATACAGGTAGCCACCGCTGTCTTCGCGGGTTGCGTAATCTGTAACGATCGCTGCATATGACTTGTCATTGCCAAGTATCTGGATCTTGTCCAACGGGTCTGGGCAAATTACAGCGCTGGTACACAGCAGGCGGGGGTGGCGTTTTACTTTGCCCAGGTAGTGCGTACGCGCGATAATCTCCTGACCGGGATAACAACCCTTGCGAAAGTTAACCGCACCGAGGCTGTCATAGCCCAGCATTTGCGGCAGGAATTGTGCGCTGGTTTCGGGACCCAGCCAGGTGATTCCCCGTTGCAGTTCTGAGACCTTCCACGCATTCTCCAGGGCAGGATCCGTTTTGTACACTGCAGCACCAGTTGTAAGCGTTAACAGATCACTGCTGCCGGGTACTTTAACGATGGCAACAAGGGCAGGCGACTGTGGTGCTGCCTCCTTTGAACGCAAACCTGACACCGTACATTCGTCCAGCGTCTCAACCGTAACCTTTGCGCGCATCACGTAAATACGCAGGCGTCCGGCGACTGAGGACAGCAATGATTCGGACATGATGGCGTAATAGTCATCGCCGCGCCGGCTGACCAGCATCAGTGCCAGCACCCTGCCTTTGGGCTCACAGTAGCAAGCGAAAACGGACTCGTCGGGTGCCAGAGCCAGCACATCAGCACTGAGCTGATTGTGCAAAAAATCACCCGCATCGGTACCGCTGAATCGAATTGCTGACAGGTAGGTGAGTGCAATCATCAGCTTCAATATCCTGTTGTGTGCTGAAAAAGCTTCGCCCGCGCATTCTAACCTAATTTCAGCCCGTTGTAGCCTGATAAAAAGGGCAAAAGTGACTCGCGCAATAATGCCGTTGGCGTTACACTTGGTAGATGAAAAACAGCCAGCCAAAAGAACCCCCGGTGCAAGCCGAAAGCATCGTGAAAACACCAAAGCAACAAGCTGAAACTGAAACAAACAACCCTAAACCGGTTGAGGTGGGTGGACCCAGGGGTCCGGAGCCCACCCGCTATGGTGATTGGGAACAGGGCGGTCGCTGCACCGACTTCTGATTTACGGGATTCAAGGTCATTGTTGATGAGTAGCGCGAAACGCCCAATGTCACCCTATATGCTGGGGCCGTATTACAAGTTCCAGATCACTTCAGTACTTTCCATTCTGAACCGCCTGACGGGTGTCTTCATATCTCTGGTAACAGCGCCATTGTTACTGTGCTGGTTGATTACACTGGCTGCAGGAGATGCAGCCTTCGCAATTCTAAATACCTGGCTCGGCAGCGGCCTGGGCAAGCTGGTTATTGCCGCCAGCGTATTCAGCTACAGCTTTCACCTGTTTTGTGGTATCCGTCATCTGATTTGGGATGCAGGCTGGATGATGGAAATGCAGCAGGTCAACCTCTCGGGCTGGCTCGCCGTTGTCAGTTCGGTCGTGCTTTCATTAATCATTTTGGGAGCAGCCTTATGAATACGCAGACTCCACTGGCCCGGGTGGACGGCCTGGCCAGCCCGGGAGGCGGTATGCGTCACTGGCGTGCTCAGCGCTATACGGCGCTTGTGCTTTTATTATTGAGCGTGTGGATATTGTGGCTGGGCGTTTCCCTCACCGGGGCCGATTACGTCACGGCCAGGGCAGCCATGTCAACGCCGTTTAATGCGGCTATGACCATATTCCTGGCAGCAACCATGTTCTATCATACCCAGCTGGGTTTACAGGTCGTGATCGAAGACTATGTGCATATCGCGGTGATGGAGTCTGTGCTGCTGTTAATGGTTCGCCTGGGGTGTATTGGCGCATTTCTGATCACTGCCATCGCGGTTTTGAAACTGCTGTCGGGAGCCTGAATCATGCGCAATGATTACTCGCTAACCGTGCATAAATATGATGTCCTTGTGGTTGGTGCCGGCGGAGCCGGATTACGCGCAACCATGGGCCTGGCCGCCACCGGTCTGAAAACCGCCTGTATCTCCAAGGTGTTCCCGACCCGTAGCCACACCGTTGCTGCACAGGGCGGCATGTCGGCGGCACTGGGCAACATGGGTGAAGATGACTGGCGCTGGCATATGTACGACACCATCAAGGGATCGGACTGGCTTGGTGACCAGGATGCCATCGAATATATGTGCCGGGAAGCTGTTCCGTCAGTCATTGAACTGGAACATTACGGGGTGCCATTTTCACGTACCGAAGACGGCAGGATTTATCAGCGTCCGTTCGGGGGCATGACCACGAATTACGGTGAAGGCACGGCGCAAAGAACCTGCGCAGCAGCAGATCGTACCGGCCATGCCATCCTGCACACGCTGTATCAGCAATCGCTGAAACACAATGCAATCTTTTTTATTGAATACTTCGCCCTCGACCTGGTGATGGATGCCGATGGCGTTTGTCGTGGCTTGCTGGCCTGGGATCTTGCGCAAGGTACGCTGCACCTGTTCCGGGCACATGCGGTGATCCTGGCGACGGGTGGTTATGGGCGCAGCTACTTTTCATGTACATCAGCACATACCTGTACCGGTGACGGCAATGGCATGGTGCTGCGAGCCGGGTTACCGCTGCAGGATATGGAGTTCATTCAGTTCCACCCGACCGGGGTTTATGGTGCGGGTGTGCTGATTACGGAAGGGGCTCGTGGTGAGGGCGGTTTTCTGACCAATTCGGAAGGCGAACGCTTCATGGAGCGGTATGCACCAAATGCCAGGGACCTGGCCTCGCGCGATGTGGTCAGCCGTTCGATGACGATTGAAATACGTGAAGGCCGGGGGGTCGGAGCAAAGAAAGATCATATCCACCTCAACTTGCAACACCTTGGCGCGGATGTCATCAATAAACGCCTGCCGGGCATTGCTGAAAGTGCGAAGATTTTTGCCGGGGTAGATATAACCAGGGAGCCAATCCCGGTCCTGCCGACTGCACATTACAATATGGGTGGCATACCGACCAATTACCACGGCGAAGTGGTGCGCCTGAAAGACGGCGATCCCGACGCGATTGTTGCCGGTTTGTTCGCCATTGGCGAGGCCGCTTGTGTCTCCGTTCACGGTGCCAATCGTCTGGGTTCAAATTCGCTTCTGGACATCATCGTGTTTGGCCGGGCCGTGGCGCACCGTTGCGCAGAAGTCATCGAGCCCAGCCGACCGCATGATCCCCTGGAGCAGGGAATTGTCGACGCACTGGTGGCTGATTTTGATCACATGCGCCATGCAAGTGGTCGTAACAGCACGGCTGAGGTCAGGGAGAAAATGCAGCTGGTTATGCAAAACAATGCGGCTGTTTTCCGTACCGGCGAGATACTGAAGGAAGGCTGCAGATTGATTTCAGATGTGTTCGCGACTTTTGCAGATATCGGGATCAGTGACCGCTCGATGATCTGGAATTCTGACCTGGTCGAGACCCTGGAACTACGCAACCTGCTTGGCTGCGCGATGGTGACCATGTACAGCGCTGAGAACCGTAAAGAGAGTCGTGGTGCGCACGCCCGCGAGGATTATCCGGATCGGGATGACGAGGTCTGGATGAAACATACGCTGGCCGGCCTCGATGAGTCCGGCAGTGTATCCATCGATTTCCGGCCGGTACATTTGTACACGCTGACCAGTGACGTCGAAGTCGTACCGCCCAAGCCACGTGTCTACTGACAGGCAGCGCAAAAGGAAAACCCCATGCTCGAGTTAAGATTGGCGCCTGAATCCCGTCCGCTTAAAGGCCGGAAGTTTGCTGCACCGGACAGCGTAGCGAACAGCAAAACATTTCATATTTATCGATGGGATCCGGACAAGGATGAGAACCCGCGTATCGACAGCTACGGAGTGGATCTGGATGATTGTGGTCCGATGGTGCTGGACGCCATTATCAAGATCAAAAATGAAATTGATCCATCACTGACTTTCCGCCGGTCCTGCCGTGAAGGTATCTGTGGTTCCTGTGCGATGAACATCGACGGCACCAATACACTGGCGTGCACCAAGCCAATCAGTGACATCAGGGGTGAAGTTAAAATCAATCCATTGCCACACTTGAAAGTGGTCAAGGACCTGGTGCCGGACATGACCCATTTTTACGCGCAATACGCCAGCATCAAACCCTGGATTCGCACCCAGAGCCTGCCGCCACCAGACCGGGAGCAGTTGCAGTCGCAGCAAGACCGCGAAAAACTGGACGGTCTGTACGAATGTATTTTGTGCGCATGCTGTTCTACTGCGTGCCCAAGTTACTGGTGGAACAGCGATCGCTATCTGGGACCGGCTATTTTATTGCAAGCCTATCGCTGGTTGGTAGACAGCCGTGATGAGGCCACCGACGAACGCCTGAAGGAACTCGATGACCCGTTCCGCCTCTATCGCTGCCACACCATCATGAACTGTACTTCGACCTGTCCCAAGGGCCTGAACCCAGCCAAAGCAATCGCTGAAACCAAGAAGATGTTGCTCCGGCGTGGGGGTGCTTAGTGCACCTTACCGGGCAAGACAGGGTAAAAAAACTCCGCTGGAGAGCCCGGCGTGGAATGAAAGAACTGGATGTGCTGTTTGAGGTATTTTTTGCCAGCCAGGCCGCATCGTTGGCTGACGGTGGCTGGCCGCAACTCGAAGCGTTGCTGGCCCAGGAAGATAATGTGTTATTTGATTGGATTTCCGGCAGGGACTTGCCGCCAGATCCAGAGATGTTGAATTTGATCAATACGCTTACCAATGCTACATAACAGATATCTGACCCTGAGAATTGCAACAAAGAAGGATTTTTCCATTCTGATCCGTGTGCTCTTTTTGCTGATCCTGCTCTCAGCTGTGCTGAGCCCTCAGCCGGTTGCATTGACATTGATCGCCGCTTTGCTAATCGGTACGGGATGGATTTCGCGTACATTAGGTTTTTCTAAAGTAGATGACATAGATACGACCCTGAGCATTTTTGCAGATGGTCGGGTCAGCTTAAGCCCGGCATGTGGAAATGTAGTTGAGGGCTGTCTGGACGGGCAGCAGTGGTGTACTCAGCGGCTTTCGGTGTTAAGAATCTCCACTGGAGACGGGGTCCGAAACCTGATTGTATTGTCCAGGCAACAGGCCACGGACGAATACCGGCGTCTGAACGTGTGGCTCCGACGGAATATTTCCAGTAACACCGATTTGCTATTAAAAAGCGAGGGAAGAGTTCAATCATGACCTACAACGATAAAGTTGTTCGGCAATTCGTCATAATGACCATCGTCTGGGGTATTGTCGGAATGCTGGTGGGGGTCATTATTGCTGCGCAATTATGGCTGCCGATGCTGAATTTTGACATACCCTGGTTGACCTATGGCCGGTTACGCCCACTGCATACCAATGCGGTCATTTTCGCCTTTGGCGGTAGCGGCCTGATAGGCACGTCTTTGTACGTTGTGCAAAGGACCTGCCATGTTCGCCTGCTGTCCGACAAGTTGGCAGCCTTTGTCTTCTGGGGTTGGCAGGCAGTCATCGTAAGTGCCGTGTTGACATTGCCGCTGGGCTGGACCCAGGGCAAGGAATACGCCGAGCTTGAATGGCCGATTGATATCCTGCTCACAGTGGTCTGGGTTGCTTACGCGGTGCTGTTCTTCGGCACAATCGGCAAACGGCGTGTCAGCCATATCTACGTCGCCAACTGGTTTTATGGTGCATTCATACTGACCATTGCCGTGCTGCATATCGTGAACAACCTGTCAATCCCGATCACCATTGGCAAGTCTTACCCGATCTATTCGGGTGCGGTCGATGCGATGGTGCAGTGGTGGTACGGCCACAATGCGGTGGGCTTCTTCCTGACCGCCGGCTTCCTGGGAATGATGTATTACTTCGTACCCAAGCAGGCAGAGGGGCCGGTATATTCCTACCGTTTATCCATAGTGCATTTCTGGGCGCTGATTGCCATTTACATGTGGGCCGGCCCGCATCACCTTCACTACACCGCCTTGCCAAACTGGCTGCAGTCCATCGGCATGGTGTTCTCACTGATCCTGCTGGCACCCAGTTGGGGTGGCATGATCAACGGCATCATGACCTTATCGGGAGCCTGGCATAAGTTACGTACAGACCCGGTGCTGAAGTTCATGATCGTGGCCTTGAGTTTCTATGGCATGTCCACCTTTGAAGGTCCAATGATGTCAATCAAGACCGTCAATGCATTGAGCCACTACACAGACTGGACCATTGGTCACGTGCATGCAGGCGCATTGGGCTGGGTCGCCATGATGACCATCGGCTCCCTGTATTGCCTGATTCCGCGCTTGATCGGCGAGAAGAAAATGTACAGTATCAAGGCCATTGATATCCATTTCTGGACATCGACAATCGGCGTGGTGCTGTATATCTCCGCCATGTGGGTTGCCGGTGTTATGCAGGGCCTGATGTGGCGTTCATTTAACGCTGACGGCACCCTGACATACAGCTTCATTGAAAGCCTGGTTGCAACCAAGCCTTATTACATCATCAGGTTGTTGGGTGGCATGCTGTTCCTCAGCGGTATGTTCTTCATGGCCTGGAATACGTGGAAGACACTTGGCAGCAAGGAAATGAAGCCGATTCGTGCCTCAGAACCTGCAGATTGGGGAGTGTAAGCATGAGCAGCGGACATAAAAAACTCGAGACCAATATCAGCCTGATGGCGATATTCATTGTCATCGCGATCAGTCTGGGTGGACTGGTTGAAATTGTTCCACTGATTTTCATGGACCAGGTGACGGAACCGGCCGAAGGCGTGGTCCCTTACCCGGCGCTGGAACTCGCGGGCCGCGACGTATATGTGCAAGAAGGTTGTTACGGCTGTCATTCCCAGATGATCCGCCCGTTGCGCAGTGAAACCGAGCGCTACGGACCGTATTCGATCGCCGGCGAATCTGTTTACGATCGCCCTTTCCAGTGGGGCTCCAAGCGTACCGGGCCTGATCTGGCCAGGGTGGGCGGGCGTTACAGTGATGAATGGCATTATATTCATATGGCCAACCCGCGTGATGTGGTGCCGGAATCCAATATGCCCAATTATGGCTGGTTGCGGGACAGGATGGTGGATGGCGAGATCGTGCAGAAGAAAATGCGCGTCTTGAATATGCTTGGCGACCCGTACTCAGATGAAGATATTGCTGCGGCGCCGTCCGTGGTTGAAGGGAAAAATGAGATGGATGCCATCATTGCCTATTTGCAGAGCCTTGGTCACGCAAGGAGTGGGCGTTGAAATGGACATCAATGTATTCCGTGGCATTATTCTCATCGTCATGATCACATCTTTCGTGGGTCTTTGGGCCTGGGCCTGGAGCCGCAAACGCAAGCCGGCCTTCCATCAGGCAAGTCTGCTTCCGCTGGAAGAAGACGACGGTCGAATTCCGAGTGACGAGAACCCGACTGACGAGAACCCGACTGACGGGAAGGGAAGTGAATCATGTTAAGCAGTTTCTGGAGTTGGTATGTCATTATCATCACCATTGGCACCATCCTGGCCTGCTTCTGGCTGTTGCAGTGGACCAAAGGTATTTCCAACCGGGACGAAGACGGAGGCACGGGTACAACCGGACACGTCTGGGACGAGGACCTGGTGGAACTCAATAACCCGTTGCCGAAATGGTGGCTGCAGCTATTTTATATCACCATCGTATTCGCCTTCATTTACCTTGCGTTGTACGGTGGCCTCGGCAATATCGGCGGCCTGCTGGGCTGGACCCAGGAAGGCCAGTATGATGCAGAAATGGAAGCCGCGAACGAAGCACAGGAAGTCATTTTTGCACGCTACAGGCAATTGGATAATGATGCCCTGATAGCGGATGCTGAAGCCAACGCAACCGGGCGGCGGCTGTTTGCCAACAGTTGTGGAATGTGTCATGGCTCAGATGCCGGTGGCGCCCGGGGCTTCCCGAACCTCACCGATGGTGACTGGTTGTACGGCAACAGTTTCGACACGATCATGCACAGCATCACCAACGGCCGCAAAGGATTAATGCCGGTGATGGTTGGCGGCCTGGATGATGCGGAGATCAGGGACCTGGTTGTGTATGTACAAGGCATGTCCGGAATGGAAGCAGATGCCGGCATGGCTGCCAAAGGCAAAGCGCATTTTGACACCTTGTGCATCGCTTGTCATGGTGTTGACGGCAGCGGCAATCAGGCACTTGGCGCTGCAAGGTTGAACGATGATATCTGGTTGTACGGGGGCGACTCTGAAGCTGTCACAAAAACCATCACCGAAGGCCGCAATGGCAATATGCCGATGCACAAGAACCTGTTAAGTGAAGATCGACGCAGGTTGTTAGCCGCTTACGTGTTGAGCCTGTCAAACTAAATAACGGATAGGAATAAGGCACGGATGAGTACTGAGCACCCGGTTGAGCACCGCTGGAGTATGCGGCAGCGTGATTGGGCTGTCGCACTCTGGATCGCCTTCCTGTCAGCAGCGGCCAGCGCCTTTGTTCTGTTTGGCTTGATCAGCCCACTGGATATCCTCAGCGCCTGGGTTGATCAATATAGCATCGGTGTACGGCTCGCTTATGGTTTGGTGTTTGCTTTTCTTTACCTGATCTGCCTGCTGGCATCTGCCTTAACCGTCTTCATGATCCGTACCGGCCCCCGGCGGGGCCATGTTAAAGGCCAGGGCAGGCGGCCGAAAGCCGAGATTCATCATCATGCAGAAGCCAATCCCGACCTGACTGAAGAGGACTGGCCGTGAGCCAGGCTGAAGGCACAGACGATTCACTATATCGCAAAGACCCCAAGGTTTATCCCCACGATGTAAAAGGCACATTCGCGAGCCTGCGTAAGCTCGCAATGGTGGTTCTGTTAGGCCTGTATTATATCGTTCCATGGATCAACCTGGCCGGACGCCAGTCGATTCTGTTCGATTTGCCGGCGCGGAAATTCTATGTCCTCGATCTCACGTTTTGGCCGCAGGATTTTATTTACCTGAGCCTGATGCTGATTATTGCCGGTCTGTTATTGTTTTTTGTTACCGCAGTTGCCGGCCGTTTGTGGTGCGGCTATGCATGTCCGCAGACGGTCTGGACCGAGGTTTTTTTATGGCTGGAACGCCTGGTTGAAGGTGACCGTAATAAACGCATTAAGCTGGATGCTTCGCGCTGGAACGGCAATAAAATTCTGCGCAAATCTGCCAAGCAGGTTCTGTGGGTCAGCTTTGCACTGTGGACCGGTTTTACCTTTGTAGGTTTTTTTACGCCGATTCGTGAATTGGGCCATTCCGTTGTCAGCTTGCAACTTGGATCCTGGGAAACCTTCTGGTTGTTGTTTTACAGTGTTGCTACTTATGCTAACGCAGGCATTTTGCGTGAGCAGGTATGCAAATATATGTGTCCATATGCGCGCTTCCAAAGCGCCATGTTCGATATGGATACACTGGTCATTGCTTATGATGAACTGCGTGGGGAGCCACGTGGCGGTCGTCGCAAGAGCGCAGTGCCAGTTGAGCTGGGCCTGGGAGACTGTATCAACTGCACGCTTTGTGTACAGGTTTGCCCGACTGGCATTGACATCCGTGAGGGTCTGCAAATCGAATGTATTGCCTGTGCTGCCTGTATTGATGTCTGTGACCAGGTCATGGATAAAATGGGTTATGACAAAGGCCTGATCAGATACACCACAGAGCACAATCTCAACGGCCAGGAAACGCACGTGTTCCGACCACGTATCTTTGTATACTTCACGTTGTTGTTGGCGCTGGTGGTCGGCGTGGGGTGGTCCATAAGTCAGCGCATATTATTGCGTGCGGATCTGCTGCGGGATCGCAACGTCCTGTACCGGGAGTTGCCGGATAACATGATCGAAAATGTCTATACACTCAAACTGATCAACATGGATTCCAAACCACACAGGTACCGGATCGAGGTCGTGGACAATGATAATATTGCCTTGCTGGTCTCGCCTGAGCCAAAACTTGAGTCGGAGGAAGCAGGAACCTTTATTTTGCGCATGCAGACGCTTGCGAGTACCGGTCGTGGATCTATGCAGGTCGATATCAGGTTCTCAACCATAGATGAACCCATCATTGAACGCACCATAAGTACACGTTTCCTGCTGCCATTTGGAGAATATTCAAGGTGACATCTCAACAACAGTCTGGCACTAAGCTGGTGCCCGTACCGGTGCTGCCATGGTATCGGCAGTTCTGGCCATGGTTCATCATTGCACTGCTTGCTTCAGGGGTCATCGCTTCTCTTGTCTTGTTCTACCTGGCGGTAACCCGACCGGATTACCTGGTCATTGAAGATGAGGAGTACCGGCGTTTGAACAGTGAATTGAAAGCACAGGTACCGGTGCGGGAAATTGAAGAAAACGGCCCTGGCGACGCCGGTTCGCGTGCCGACTGAAGGGTGTAATGATAAAATACGCCCGGTTCTGCTTCCATTGCGGGGAACCCGTACCACCCACGTGCGAGCTTACAGTTGTTGCTGAAGATCAGGCACAGCCGGTTTGCTGCAGCGGTTGTGAGGCTGTTGCCAGGCTGATATTGCAGTCCGGCCGGTCTCGCTATTATCAATTCCGTACAGAAAAAGCCAACAAGCCTGCAGATGATGATGCCGGGCTTGAGCAAGCGTGGCGACGCTTTGATCAGCGCCAATCATTGTGGGGCTGTGCGTTAAAGGACGGTCGTTACGAACTATTGCTGCAAGCGGAAGGCCTTCACTGCGCAGCCTGTGCCTGGCTGATCAGGGGGCAGCTGGAATCACGTCAGGGGATCAACCAGGTGCAGGTGGATGTCGCCACGGGTTTTGTGCGTATTAACTGGCAACCGACCAGGCTTCGTCTCAGCAAAATCGCCGCTACTCTTGCCAGCATAGGTTACCGGCCACACCTGCCATTGGCTGGTGCAGAGGCCATGGGCAGGCAGGAGGAGCGCCGTAGTGCACTCAAGCGTCTGGGGGTAGCCGGCCTGGGTATGATGCAGGTGATGATGTATGCGGTGGCTTTGTATGCCGGTGAAGTCACGGGTATTTCCGAGGGTTCCGAGCGCTTTTTGCAGTGGGTCAGCCTGATCGTTACGACACCGGTGCTGTTCTACTCCGGCCGGGTTTTCTACACCAGCGCATGGCGTAGTCTACGCAGCCTCAGGGTCGGTATGGATGTGCCGGTCGCGCTGGCAATTTCCATTGCGTTCATCATGAGCTGCATCAATTTCCTGACAGGTTCAGGGCATGTCTATTTTGACTCCGTGGTGATGTTTATTTTCTTCCTGCTGCTGGGACGATATGCCGAACTGGCCATTCGCCACCGCAATCTGCAGACCGGACTGGCGCTGGCGCGGTTATTGCCGGAGTGGGCAGAACTGATTAAAGACGGGCAAACAGAGCAGGTACCTGCGACAGATTTACGCACCAATGACCAGGTCAGGGTCAGGGCAGGGCAGACGTTCCCCGCTGATGGGCAGATCATCAACGGCCATACCGAAGTCAACGAGGCTCTGTTGACCGGAGAGTCACAGCCGCTGGTGAAACGTCGGGGTGATGATGTCATTGCCGGCAGCATTAACCTGTCACAAACGGTGCTGGTGAAAGTGAGCACAGACCCGGCTGATTCAACCGTATCTGTGATGGGCCGGATGCTGTTGAAATCACAAACCCAGCAAAGCCGCCACGCCCTTCTTGCAGAGCGCTATGCCGGCTGGTTTGTGGCCGTTGTGTTAACGCTTGCCGGTGCTACCGCCCTGTGGTGGCTGCGCCATGATGCGGCCATGGCGTTCCCCGCTGCCCTGGCGGTGCTGGTTATCAGTTGCCCATGCGCCTTATCACTGGCAACACCCGCGGCCATTGCTTCATCCAGCCGGGCTTTGCTTGAACGTGGTGTGCTGTTAACCCGCGGCGCCGCACTCGAGATGCTGGCAAGTGTAGACACCATTGTGTTTGACAAAACCGGAACATTGACCTCCGGACAACCATTTATACTGAAAACAGTCATCAATCCTGTACGCGAAGGGTTTGATGATGCGTCCGTGTTGCGCATCGCAGCCCTGTTGGAAATCGACTCTTCCCATCCCGTATCCAGGGCATTTGCAGATGTCCAGGTGAGCCGTGCCGAGGTTTGCGCTGTTGTTAACCATGACAATGGCATCGAGGGCAGAGTGGATGATACTGAATACAGGCTGGGCAATGCTGCGTTTAGCGGCGTAGATGTTACTGACCTGGCGGGCATCGGGGGAAAGTTATGGCTTGCTGATCATGCAGGGTGGATTGCGCGTTTTGAACTGGATGATGGCTTGCGGGAAGGCGCTGTTGCTACCATGGCCGCACTGCGATCCAGGCGGCTGGAATTGATTATTCTTTCCGGTGACAACCCACAGGCCGTTGCTTCGGTCGCAGAACGTGTCGGTATTGATGCATGGCATGCTGAACAGAGTGCAAAAATGAAAATGGAATTCCTGCAGTCCCTGCAGGCAAGCGGTAAAAGTGTGTTGATGGTGGGTGATGGCGTTAACGATGCCCCGGTACTGTCTGCGGCCACTGTGTCCATGACAGTCAGCGGGGCGAGCGAACTGGCCAACAGCACGGCGGATTTTATCCTGACCGGCAAATCGCTGGCGCTGGTCGAAGACACCTTGGCTGCCGCTGCCAAAACCCGCAAGATAATCCTGCAAAATCTGGCGTGGGCGCTGGCTTACAATCTTTTCGCCGTACCCTTTGCCGCAGCCGGGTTTATCGTGCCATGGATGGCCGCCCTCGGCATGTCCCTGAGTTCGTTGCTGGTGGTGTTGAATTCCGGTCGTCTGGCCAGGCAGGCTGCACCGCATCGGCCGGTTTCACACACAGGAGTGCCCGCTTAATGGCCATGTTATATGTGTTAATACCGCTGGCTGTCGTGCTGTTGGGGGTTGCGATTTGGGCAATGCTATGGGCGATCAGGAGCGGCCAGTTTGACGATCTGGACTCGCAGGGCTGGAGTGTTGTCCTGGATGATGACCAAAAACCACCCCCCATGGAAGATGACGAGGGCGAAAACTCTGACGGCCGATCAGTTAGTGACAGCGGTGACAAATGAGCCCACTGCTTGATTTCAGCGTGCTGTTCACCGTATTTATGGCAGGCTTGCTGGGAAGCGGGCATTGCTTTGGTATGTGTGGCGGAATTGCGGCAGGGCTGGGAAGTATACCCGCCCTGGGAACTGACCGGCACCCGGGTCAGCGTCGCGCACGAGCCATATCCGCACTGCTTTTTAACCTGGGCAGGATGCTGAGCTATGCCGTTCTGGGTCTTGTTTCGGCGTGGTTGCTGGTGCAGGCGGGGCAGGCTCTGAATGTGCCGAAATGGGGCATGATATTGCGCCTGTTAACGGCCTTTATGATTCTTATGATTGGCCTGCAGTACCTGTTCAACTGGCACTTACTCGCAGGTATTGAACGTGCCGGTGCAAAGCTGTGGAAGTTAATTTTGCCACTGGCAGTGCGTGCATCCAGCCTGCCGGGCGGGACAGGGCGCCTAATGCTTGGGCTGTGTTGGGGATTGCTGCCATGTGGGCTTGTTTACAGCATATTGCTGACTGCTTCCGCCGCAGGCTCGCCACTTTCCGGCGCGCTTGTTATGTTCGTATTTGGGCTTGGAACGCTACCGTCCATGTTGGGTATGAGCCTGTCCGCACCGGCACTTGCAGCCTTGCTAAGTGATCAATGGACCCGCAGATTTATGGGTATCGCAATGATATTATTAGCAATTCTAAGCGTAACACTGATCTCCATAAATCCCCAAAGTCAACATCATCACACTTCAATGCTCAATGCAGGAGGAGCGAGCCCGCTCACGGCGCTCTCGCAAGAAACAGTATGACAAATCATCTCGTTACCTTAGGCTTGCAGATCGTACCCCAGAGTGACCATCACAAAACCTACTGGCTTGTAGATCAGGCTATCAAGGTGATTCAACAATCGGGTTTAAAATACATGATCACGCCGTTTGAAACGGTACTGGAAGGTACCTACGAGCAGACGATGGAAGTGGCAAATGCGGCACAGCTGGCAGTTCTGAAGGCTGGTGCTGAAGAGTGCCTGGTGTATTTTCGTATTCATTACCGCAAGGACCGGGACGTCACATTTGCAGAAAAACGCCTCGGCCGATAACCAACACCCACAGAATAGAGCAAACTTAACAGTAGGGAGTGGCAACTAAAAGACACCCTCTATTGCGTATAATGTATATTATGTTAAATAGACAATGTAATCAGGTCACGTTGGATCTTGTAGGAGGGATCAGCTCCGCTGATCGCGAGCCCTTCAGTCGCACCCGAACACATGCACTCTGACCCTGTCGAGCCCTCGGTCATAGTTATTATCAATACTTATTGTTAATTCTTTTATAGAGTGTTATCAATATATTATAAGATATAGTTAATTTATAGTTTAAGTCTTCCGGTATTGCGGTAACAACATGCAGGCATGCCCTGATCACACTTTGAACCAACAAGGTTGCATAAATACCTGCCTCAGTTACCATGCTCCGATGTTTACAGTCCTGTTGTTGTCAATTTTGTTGCAAAGTAGCGTGGCCGGCACCGCTCGAGCGGAGGAACCCTTAGAAGTTACACCGTCTGATGACGCGACTTCGGCGCAGGACACCAAAGCCCTCGAAACCATCAAAGTACGCTCCCGGCGCTACATGCTCAGTCATTCCGTCAATAGCAGCCTCAACACACTCAGCGCGGCTGACATTGCACTGGAAGCCCCACAACACCCAAATGAGGTGTTCGATCGCATTCCAGGCGCGTGGATCTCGCGTGGCTCAGGACAGGAGCACCTGACGGCCATCCGCTCGCCAGTTTTAACCGGTGCAGGTGCCTGCGGCGGGTTTTTGGTGCTGGAAGACCAGGTCCCTACACGCCCATCCGGATTTTGCAACGTTAATCAATTATTTGAAGTAAATATCTCACAGGCGCAGAGAATTGATGTGCTACGTGGCCCCGGCACCGTCACCTATGGCTCAAACGCATTGCATGGTGCCATCAGCGTAACAACCCCGGGTCTCGCAGCACAATCGTATTCACAATTGGCGGTAGAAGTTGGCAGCAATAATTACTACCGCGGCCAACTGGCTTTATCCGGCAATCAAGTGGCATTGCAGGCGAGTTTTACCGATGCAGGCAGTTTCAGGGACGATGAGCAATATCAGCACGGATTGGTTAATCTGCAGTTTTCGCACTCCACAGGCAAGGCCTCAGGACGGACGTCGATCGCATATGCCAGCCTGAAGCAGGATACCGCAGGCTTCATACTTGGTAAATATTCCTATAAAGACAATAGCCTACGAACAAAAAACCTCAATCCTGAGGCCTTTCGTGATGCCTGGGCAGCGCGCATCTCCAGCCGCTGGAACTGGCAAACAGACACAGGAAGTTCGCTTGAAGTCATTCCCTACGCACGCAGCAGCCGGATGGACTTCCTGCAGCATTTCCTGCCCGGTAAACCATTAGAGATAAATGGTCAGGATTCATTCGGTGTCCTGATGAGCTGGTCGAATGATCGTTCACTTTCTGCTGGAGTTGACCTGGAGTGGGCTGCGGGTGAATTGACCGAGTATCAGGAAAACCCTGTCGACACGGGCTCTGCATTCCTCAAGGAAACCCGTCCACAAGGTTTTCACTATGACTATGCTGTGCGCTCTTCGATGCTCGCCGGCTGGCTGCAGTGGCAGCATGAGTTGCCGTCCGGTTTGGGGCTGACCGCAGGATTGCGCGCAGAATACCTCGGCTACGACTATAACAACCGCATGCTCGACGGCAATACCCGCGATGATGGGACGGCATGCGGGTTTGGCGGTTGCCTGTACACGCGCCCTGCTGACCGCAGCGACAGTTTCAGCAATGTTTCTCCGGAGTTGGGGCTTGCATACCGGCTGAACGGGCAGCAAACCCTGTATCTCCGAGCCGCCAGGGGTTATCGCGCACCACAGGCTACCGAGCTTTACCGCTTACAGAAAGGCCAGACGGTTGCTGACCTGGAGCCGGAAACGCTGGATTCATTGGAGCTGGGCTTGAAGGGTCATACAGATAAGCTTGTGTATGAAATCACCCTCTATGCCATGCGCAAACAGAATTTTATTTTCCGCGATGCCAATGGTTTCAATATCAGCAACGGTAAGACGCGTCATGCAGGCATAGAGTCCCTGCTCCGCTGGCAGTTTGCCGAGCAGCTGGCCATCAGTGGCAACCTGTCCTGGGCGCAGCACGAATATGATTTCAATCGCGCTTTGGGTCGTGGTGAAGTTATCGTTAAGGGTAATGAGATCGATACAGCACCACCCTGGCTGGGTGGTCTGCGTCTGCACTGGCAGCGCAGCGCGAATTGGGCGGCGGAAGCTGAATGGGTTTACCAGGGCAGTTATTTTCTGGACGCGGCCAATAGCCACCGCTATCCCGGCCACAGCCTGCTAAACCTGCGTGGCTGGATGGTAATCGCGGACAGTCGCCACACCGTGTCACTGCGCCTGAGCAATCTTTTAAATAACCGTTA
>ENA-OSCG01000049-OSCG01000049.1-marine-sediment-metagenome-genome-assembly--contig:-NODE-49-length-22165-cov-7.396201_pt1 | contig 22165 bp, 18 predicted proteins | sample MGYA00237880_ERZ529332 | MGnify/ENA primary metagenome ERZ529332 (study PRJEB26373, sample SAMN05710708) | marine sediment metagenome | biome: marine; feature: ocean trench; material: sediment... | reverse complement strand
ACCACTTCCCAGCTCGCTGAACTCGCAGTTATCACATTGAAGGAGCACTGGTGATTTATCTCCTTTCATGCCGTAACCGAAAGACCGGAGGCCCGGTGGTGCCGGCATACCTGGAAGTGGGGATCGGGTTGGGCACGCTCGATCAATTGCGACTCGAAACCCGGGTCACCGTTTTGCTGCATGGGTTTAATGTGAATCGACCGGAAGGTCGACAAAGCCTGTTGAAGCTTGCAGACATGCTTGCCTCAGTCAGTACTGGCAGTTTGCTTGCAGTGTTGTGGCCTGGCGATCACTGGCTCGGACCATTGAGTTATTCGTTTGAAGGGCGTGATGCAGACGATACTGCGTTTGAACTTTCACGTTATCTGAACGACAATTTATTGACAGGTGCTGAAATTAGCTACATTGCCCACAGTCTGGGTTGCCGGGTCGTAATGGAGACGATAAAACGCCTGGCATCCATGGGCAGGGATGTCGGGCAGGTGTGCCTGATGGCGGCGGCCATGGACGACGACAGTCTTTCTGCTCCGAAGGTATACAAGCATGCCGGTAGTCAGGCTCAGCGCGTGGCTTCACTGTCATCGAAAAAAGACAAAGTGCTGCGTTTTGCCTATCCTGCCGGGGACTTGTTACAGGCATTCTTGTTCTGGCGGGATTCCAGAGGGCTGGCGCTGGGCTATCACGGGCCTCGCAAGCACCGTAGAAGCAGCACAGCTGTGCCCGCTAACGTACTCGACGAGCGCATTCAAAAAAACAGGAAAGTCGGGCATGGCGACTACCTGCCGGACCCATCTCCCAGCCAGGAACAACAAGCCGCTGTGAGGTTCGCTGGTGAGGTGATTGGTGGGGCTGTCAGTCCTGTCTATGGTTGAACAGGAAAAAAGCCGGAAAAAGCCTGCACAGCTACAATGTCCCTATGGTTACAAGGTTGACACTACACTGGTTAGTTGCATGTTATATTCTGTGCTGGCATACCAGCAGCGGGAGTTTCCTGGATGGATCTACTTAACATAGTTATTGTTCTTGCCTTGTTCGCGACCATCCTGGTCATGATGATAGGTTTGTTTTCCATGGGCCGGGGCGGAGATCTGGACAAAATAATTAGCACACGTTTGATGTGGGCCAGGGTTGGCATACAGGCTTTTGCGATCTTGTTGCTGATACTCGCTGTGTACCTGCGCCAGTAACATCATTATGTCCCAGGACTATGATGAGGAAGATATTGTTCTGGCAGAACTTGATGACGAAGAGCTGACAGAACAGATGCGGGATGACTTGTATGACGGTCTCGCTGATGAGATTGCTGAAGGCACCAATATACTGTTGGGGCGTGGATGGGGTGCCAGGAAAGTACTGGATGAGGTACTGATTGGCGGCATGAAGATCGCAGGCGAAGATTTTCGTGATGGTATCCTGTTTGTGCCCGAGGTGTTGCTGGCAGCCAATGCGATGAAAGCCGGCCTGGCCATCCTTAAACCCATTCTCTCAAAAATCGGTGCTGAGCCGGTCGGAAAAATGCTGATTGGAACCGTCAAGGGTGATATTCACGACATTGGCAAGAACCTGGTTGGTATGATGATGGAAGGTGCCGGCTTTGAAATCGTCGATATTGGTATCAATATCGACGCGGACACCTATATCGCGGCACTAAAAAAAGAAAGACCGGATATTCTCGGTATGTCTGCCTTGCTGACCACCACCATGCCTTATATGAAGGTCGTCATTGACCGCATGAAAGAGCAGGGGATTCGTGAGGACTTTGTTGTGTTGGTGGGTGGTGCGCCACTTAATGAAGAGTTCAGCCAGGCTGTGGGTGCCGATGCCTATTGCCGTGATGCGGCAACGGCTGTCGAAATCGCCAAGCAACTGATGCAGGCGCGCAGGACTTGCTGATGGCTGACGGCAATGAATGCGACAGTACTGATTATCGGCTGCGGAGCGCTTGCGCACGAACTGGTCGGGCTGCAACGCCGTAATCAGTGGACACATGTACGTATCCAGTGCCTGCCGGCAGACCTGCACAACACCCCCGACCTGATTCCTGACGCAGTGCGCAAGGCACTGGACAGGTATTCTTCTGGTTATGCGCACGTTTTTCTGGCTTATGCAGATTGTGGCACCGGCGGAGCGCTTGACCGGGTGCTTGAAGAATATGGTGTTGAACGTTTGCCTGGTGCGCATTGTTATGAGGTGTTTTCCGGCTCCAGGCTATTCGCGCAGCTCAGTGACGAAGAGATGGGTACCTTTTACCTGACTGATTTCCTGGTGCGGCATTTTGACCGGCTGGTTAAAAAGGGCCTGGGGCTTGATCGTCATCCGGAGCTGATGGCGACCTATTTTGGTAATTACCGGCGAGTCACCTATCTCGCGCAAACACACACGAACGAGCTTTCAGCGATGGCTCGCCAACATGCCAAATACCTGGGGTTGGAATTCAGGCAACAATATACCGGCCTGGCACTCCTCGACCTGGCGGTCCAAAAAAGTTGTATTAATGGGTTCAGCGAGTTGTGAAACGGTTGAGCGTTAGTTTTGAAGGAGCAATCTGAATCATGGCAAAGTTGACTTGCATGACCGATACCGTTATCAGTTCGCACAGCAAGGAAGTCATCATCGGGTTTGAGCGGCCATTTGTAGTGATTGGTGAGCGGATTAACCCCACTGGGCGCAAACTGCTGGCAGAGGAGATGAAAAACGGCGATTTCAGCCGCGTTGAAGCTGATGCACTCGCACAAGTGGCAGCCGGCGCACAGGTTCTGGACGTCAACGCGGGTATCCCGCTGGCTGATGAGCCGGCCATCCTGGCTGAGTGCATTCGATTGATTCAATCCATCACCGATGTACCCTTGTGTATTGACTCCTCCATCGTCGCTGCACTGGAGGCCGGGCTGGAGGCTTACCAGGGCAAAGCCCTGTTAAATTCAGTTACCGGTGAAGAACATCGTCTGGAGCAGATCCTGCCCCTGGTCAAAAAATACGGCTGTGCTGTCGTCGCAATCTCGAACGACGACAGCGGTATTTCTGAAGATCCTGAGGTGCGTTTTGCAGTTGCCAAAAAGATCGTGGAAAGGGCAATGGATTACGGTATTCCAGCCAGCGATGTGGTGGTAGATCCGCTGGTCATGCCCATCGGTGCGATCAACACGGCCGGTCGTCAGGTGATGCAACTCGTCAAACGCCTGCGTGAGGATCTGCACGTGAATACCACCTGTGGTGCATCCAATCTGAGTTTTGGACTGCCTAACCGCAGCGGCTTGAATGCCGCATTTATCAGCATGGCCATTGGTAGTGGCATGACATCCGCCATCACCAATCCCCTGCATGCTCAACTGATGCAGGCAGTGCGTGCTGCCAATGTGGTGATGGGCCAGGATCCGCAATGTAGCGAGTGGATCAGAAATTACCGTGAACCAGCCGTTGCAGGCGGGCAAGGGCGTGGCCGTCGTGGTGGGCGGCGCAAACGCCGGGCCTGAGTCAGGATTGAGTGCATGTCTGAGCGAACCACAGCGGATGCGTTGATCGTGTTTTCCCCGGCGGGGAAACGCGGCCGGTTTCCGTTGGGTACACCGGTGTTGCAGGCTGCGCGCAGCCTGGGTGTGGATCTGGACTCAGTCTGTGGTGGAAGAGCGATTTGCGGTCGTTGCCAGGTGGTGGTGACCGAGGGCAAGCTTGTCAGGCACGGTATTGTATCCCGTGCTGAAAATTTATCGGCAGCCGGCGATGCTGAAGCACACTATGATCGGACAAAAGGTCTTAAAGCAGGCCACCGCCTGAGTTGCCAGGCCACTATCCAGGGTGATATTGCGGTTGATGTCCCGCCCGGCAGCCAGGTGCACCGCCAGGTGGTACGCAAACCGTATCAAGTACAGGATATCAACCTCGACCCCGTGGTTCATCCCTACTATGTTGAGGTACGCCAGGCGGATATGGGCGACCCCAGTGGTGACCTTGAGCGCCTGCGGGAAGCCTTACTGAAAGAATGGGGTATTGAGACTCAATACTGGGATTTGCGGGTTACGCAACAGCTGCAGAAAGTCCTCCGTGAGGGTGACTGGAAAGTCACAGTGGCCATCCACGGTGGTAATGAAATCATCGCGATCTGGCCGGGTTTCAAAGGCGATCTCTATGGTGTCGCGGTCGATATCGGCACCACCACCATTGCAGCATACCTGTGCGACCTGAGCAGTGGCGAAGTACTGGCCAGCGCCGGCAGAATGAACCCGCAGATTCGCTATGGCGAAGATCTGATGAGCCGGGTTTCCTACATCATGATGAATGAAGGTGGTGAAAAGGATCTGACAAGGGTGGTGCGGGAGGCCATCAATGAACTGGTGATTGATGTTACCGCCGGGGCAGACTTGCAGGCAGAGGATGTGCTCGAGATGACATTGGTCGGCAACCCGGTCATGCTTCACCTGGTATTGGGTTATGACCCGCGTGAACTGGGCCAGGCACCCTTTGCGCTGGCCAGTGACTCGGCCGTACACATTCCGGCCCGGGATCTGGGTATCAAAATCCATCCAGGCGGGTATGCATTTGCACTGCCTTGCATTGCCGGTCATGTCGGTGCCGATATGGCAGCAGTGTTACTGGCAGAAGCACCCTATAAATCCGACAAAATTTCGTTAATTATTGATATCGGCACCAATGCCGAAATGGTGCTGGGCAACAGCGAACGATTACTGGCAGCATCGAGCCCCACCGGCCCGGCATTTGAAGGTGCACAGATTGCATCCGGACAAAGAGCGGCACCCGGTGCGATTGAGCGCGTCCGTATTGACCGCGAAACTCTGCAGCCACGTTTCCGTGTCATCGGTAGCGATCTGTGGTCAGATCAAGCGGGCTTTGAAGAATCTTTACCGGCTGGCGGTGTAACCGGCATCTGCGGTTCGGGCATTATTGAGGCTGTGGCCGAGTTATTCCTCGCCGGTGTCATCGACACGGATGGCAAATTTAACTCTGCCATGGCCGCACGTTCTGCGCGGGTGATCAAAGCAGGCAGAAGCTGTTCCTACCTGCTGAGCGCCGGTGAGCCAGGCATCTTTATCCAGCAAAGTGATGTACGGGCGATCCAGCTCGCCAAGGCGGCGCTGTATGCCGGTGCGCGTCTGTTGATGGAAAAACTGGGTGTTAAAAAAGTTGATCGTATCCGCCTGGCCGGCGCCTTTGGTGCCCATATCGACGTCAAATACGCAATGGTTCTGGGCATGATTCCGGATTGTGCCCTGGAGCAGGTGTCATCCGCCGGAAATGCAGCCGGCACCGGTGCCATAATTGCGCTGCTGGACTGCAATGCGCGCCGGGAAGTACAGCGGCAGGTTGCTCGCGTGGAGAAAATCGAGACTGCTATGGAAGCGCGTTTCCAGCACCATTTTGTTGCTGCCATGGCAATACCACATAAAACCGATGGCTTTGATGAACTACGAAAAGTTATCGATTTGCCAGCGCAAACCCACTTAAATACCACCACTAAAAGAAGACGCAGAAGGAGATGATCAATCTCCAAACCGAAGCACAAAAATCCGCCATGCTCAAGACCCTCGGTGCGGCCTACATGGAGGTGTTTCCTACCTCGACCATTGAAGACCAACTCAGGGTTCTGGAGCCCAATTCATATGTGGCAGTCACCTGCTCGCCGACCAGGGGTGTTGGTCAGACCATCGAATTGACCGGGTATTTGGCAGCCAGGGGCTACAACATCATTCCACATATTTCCGCCAGGGCCGTGCGCAACCGGACCCATTTGGTTGAAATTCTTGCTCGTTTGGCGGATTTGCCAGTGGACAGTGTGTTTGTCCCGGGCGGTGATGCAAAAAAGCCGGTGGGTGATTATGCCACGGCCTATGAACTACTGCGTGACATGGCGGATATCGGCCACAGCTTTACCGATATCGGTATCGGTGCACATCCGGAAGGTCATCCCGATGCGGATGCAGAAGTTCTGTTCTCTGAACTGGAGAAAAAGCAGCAAATTGCGACATACCTGGTGACACAGATGTGTTTTGATGCCGATCTGTTGGGCAGATGGCTGAGCAATATGCGTGACAGGGGAATCCATCTGGATGCCTGGTTGGGTGTTCCCGGCGTTGTAGACCGCGGAACATTGTTAAAAACGTCATTGCGCATCGGTGTCGGTGATTCGCTGCGATTCCTGCGCAGAAGACCTGATGTTGTTACCCAGTTGATGAAGCCAAAAACCTATACACCCAGTCGCTTACTTGAAGGTATTGCACCACTGCTGACAGATTCTAAAATGAAAATATCCGGTTACCATATTTACTGCTTCAACCAGGTGGCCAGAACCGAAAACTGGCGTCAAAAAGCGATATCATTGCTCCAGCAGGATTAAAAATTCCTTGAGCAGAATATGCCACAACCCCAAGCGTAATACGGCGCGATCACATAGTTGCCGGCAGCGCAAACTGATTGAATGAGGCAAAAACATCATGCGCCCAGGTTTGAATGTACTCAGTAACGAACTGATCACAAGAATTCTCGATGAAGCCAAACGAATCATGGCCGAAACCGGCATGGAGATCCGTGGCTTGAAAATGAAACAGCGATTACTGGATTGCGGCTTGCAATCAGATGGTTCTGGTAAACGGATATTTTTTCCAGCCGAGGTAGTGGACAAGGCTATTGCTGATGCGCCGAAGTCCTTTACTCTTCATGACCGGGACGGCAATCCATATACTGAGATCGGCGGCGACAACGTTCACTTTGTACCCGGCTCCAGTGGTCTGAAAATCCAGGATCACCGCAGCGGCGAAACACGTCTGGCCGATTCCAGGGACTTCATCGAATACGCCCGCTTGTGTGACGGTCTGGACCATATCGCCTACCTGGCAACAGCATTTTCGACCAACAAGGACATTGAATCGCAGGTGTCTGATGTCTGGCGCTTGTACATGACGTTAACAACCTCTAAAAAACCGGTGGTTACCGGCGCGTTCAGCGAACACGGCGTAGCGCGGATGGCAGACATGATGCAGATGTTCCGCGCCAACCACGCCGATCTGATCGCGCGGCCCATGTCGATTTTTACCATCACCGCAAGCGGAAACTTCCGTTACGGAGAAGATTCCTGTCAGAACATTCTGGATTGTGTGGAGGCGGGTATTCCGGTTGAAATTGTTCCGGTCACACTGATGGGTTTGATCGCACCGGTGACGCTGGTGGGTGCACTGGTTTTTCATTGCGTGGATGTGCTGACCGGTATCACCATGGCGCAGATTGTCCGTCCTGGCGCACCGGTGCTGTTTGGTGGGGCACCGGCAACCTTCCATATGAAAGCGGCCAGCTCACCGATGGCAGCGATCGAAACCCTGCATCTGAATGTGGCCTATGTCGCGATTGCCAAATCACTGGGTCTGCCTACCCAGGCCTACATGGCCTTGAGCGACAGCAAGTTGCTGGATGCGCAAGCCGGTGGCGAGAGTTTCAGTGGCGCATTGCTTGCCGCCATCGCCGGTGTAAACTCAGTTTCCGGTCCCGGCATGCTTGATTTTCTGCTGACCTTCAGCCTGCCCAAACTGGTGTTTGATAATGAAATCTGTGGCCAGGCGCTGCATTTTGTACGCGAGCTGGAAGTGTTGGATGATCTGCCCACGGAACAATTGCTTACCGACCTGTTGCGTGAGGACCATCTGATTACCTCACCCCATACACTGGAGTACTGGCCCAAAGAACTCTACCTCACAGACGCGGTGATTGACCGTAAGAATCGTGAGGCCTGGGAAGAATCGGGTTCACCTGATCTGCTTTCCCGGGCAAGCGCCATCGTTGATGAGAGGCTCGCTTCCTACACACCCATCGAAACCGACCCTGAAATCGACGCCGCGATGAGGCGGTTAGTCATCGACGGCTTTGAAAGCCAGGAAAAACTCCCGGACCTGCCACCACCCCCGGATTCCAGGGCGGTTGTTCGCCCGCCAGGCCGTCGCGGTCGTAGCAGAAGGAGACCTCGCTAAATACTGTATTAAGCGCCAATTACGGGCCTCTTAAAAACTCACAACGCTTCTTTTTTCGCCTTTTTTTGGAGTTTTTCAATCACCAGGCCCACGCTCTGCAGCAGTTTCCGCAAAGGCATCGGCAAATCCTCCCAATCCATGGCATCCATGGTATTTTTGAGACCCAGTCCAAGCTCGGTATCGCCTTCTATTCGAATCCTGCGTTGAAAGAAAAGCGTGTCGGGATCAGCCTGGCGGGTAGCCAGCAGGATAAAATCCGGGCTCTCGCCACTGATGCATACATCGTCTTCCAATTCGCGCTCTATCGGTGTGAACCTGCCGTTGTCCATACTGATCAGCCAGTCAAAGCACAAATCTGTGACCTTGATCCTGACCCTGGCATTTTCCAGAAAATCCAGCTCGCCATGTTGCAATGGGTCCCGAAACGCACGGTTCAGGACAACGGAAAGCACCTGTTTCTGCGCTGAGTAGGGGATGGATCGTCCCAGCAAACCAATTGCTCTTTTGGCCATCGGGCGAACGTAAGCAGGAATTTGCAGCATGGCGTGCCTTAATTTGGACCAGCACCAGTATATTTCCTGATTTCGGCAATGTGTTGATGCAGATCAATGTGACGATAAATTCTGCGCCTAGAATGTGTAGCCAATAACCCGCAAACTGGAACAACTATGGAATTGGTGTGCCCCGCGGGGAACCTGCCTGCATTGAAAGCTGCTGTCGATAATGGCGCTGACGCTGTTTATGTCGGTTTTAAGGACGACACCAATGCACGTCATTTTGCCGGACTGAACTTTACCGAACGCAACTTTGAAAAAGCTGTTCGCTACGCACAGGACAGGGGGCGGAAAGTATACGTGGCGATCAACACCTTTCCCCAGCCCAGTGGTTTCGAACGCTGGAAAGCGGCCGTGGACCAGGCAGCAGACTACGGGGTCAATGCGCTGATACTCGCAGACATGGGGGTACTGGACTACGCCAGCGAGCGCTGGCCGGAACTGCGACTGCACTTGTCCGTGCAGGCATCGGTGACCTGTGCAGAAGGCATCAGGTTTTATCACGAAAACTTCGGGATTCGGCGTGTTGTTTTACCCCGTGTGTTGTCGGTCAGCCAGGTCGCCCATGTCATCACAGAGTCACCCGTTCCAGTCGAGGTATTCGGGTTTGGAAGCCTGTGCGTGATGGTCGAAGGCCGCTGTCTGTTATCCAGTTACGCCACCGGCAGGTCACCCAATACTTATGGAGCCTGTTCGCCGGCATCACATGTGCGCTGGGAGGAGACCGGAGACGGCACCAATATCCGGCTCAATGGTGTACTGATCGACCACTACCGTGAAGGCGAAAAAGCGGGTTACCCGACATTGTGTAAAGGCCGCTTTCAGGTCGGTGAAAATACTTTTTATGCCCTGGAAGAACCTACCAGCCTCAATACTTTATCCATCCTGCCGGAACTCAGAAAGATAGGTGTCAGCGCAATCAAAGTTGAAGGTCGCCAGCGCAGCCCCGCTTACGTGGCGCAGGTAACCGCCGTCATGCGCGCAGCAATTGATCAATGCATGTCAGACGCGGATGCTTATCAGCCGAAAGACCAGTGGATGCGGGAACTGGCCAGCGTTTCGGAAGGTTCCCAGACCACCCTGGGCGCTTACCACCGGCCCTGGCAATAGATGTTGTATACGATGAAGTTATCCATAGGTCCCATTCAGTATTTCTGGGATCGCCGGCGCGTGCTGGATTTTTATCAGCAGGCAGCCGACAGCAGTGCGGAGATCATTTATCTGGGTGAAGTGATCTGCTCAAAACGGCGGGAAGTAAAATCCGAGGACTGGCTTGCGATTGGAAACGAGCTCAAACAAAGTGGCAAGGAGGTCATACTGTCCTCTCTGACTTTACTGGAAGCCGCTTCCGAGATGGGTTCGTTGAAGAAACTCTGCCGCAATGAGTCTTTCATGGTGGAAGCCAATGACATTTCGGCCGTACAGTTGTTGTCTGCTGCCGGGAAAAACTTCGTCACCGGTCCCAGCTTTAATATTTATAACGGTCGCAGTTTGCGACTGCTCGCCAGCAAAGGACTGAAGCGCTGGGTCCTGCCCGTGGAGCTTGGCCTGGAGGCGCTAAAGGACTTGCAGGCGCTGCGACCTGCAGGGCTGGAGACGGAAGTATTTGCGCTGGGACGATTACCACTTGCATACTCGGCGCGCTGCTATACGGCGCGTTCCCACAACCTGCCCAAGGATGATTGCCAGTTCAAGTGCCTCGACTATCCAGACGGGCGCCTGCTGGAAACGCAGGAAGATCAGGGGTTTCTGGTTCTCAATGGCACCCAGACGCAATCGGCACTGACTCACCAGGTACTGGAGCAACTACCTGAACTGAAAGCGCTTGGTGTTGATGTACTCAGGATCAGCCCTCAGTACAGTGGAACGCTGAGGATTATTAATATCTTTGATGCTGCCCGTAAAGGTAATGAATTGGGATCATTGGGCGAGGAATTACTTACTTTGCTGCCACTTGGCGCTTGCAACGGCTATCTGGTTGACAAGCCAGGAATGGATTACTTAAGGGCGGCAACACAGTGACCTGGCAGCACTGACAGGGGTTGCTGATGTCACTCAACAAGCTGTTTGATCACCATCGTCGCCAGGTGAATAGAAAATCCTGGCACGATCTGCGTCAGTTTTCCGATGCACTGGCGACAGCCGGGCAGCTAAAATCTGTCCCCCAGCAGGTATCGCCGTATCTTCAGGTCACTGAGCTTTGTCACCGTAGCCTGGTGAATGACGGCCCGGCGCTGTTATTCGAACAGCTGAAGGGCCATAGCATGCCGGTGTTGGGTAATATTTTTGGCAACCTGCAAAGGGTACTGGCTGCGCTGGAGTTGGGAAGCAGGCAGGATTTATATGAACTGGGACGCGAACTCGCCTTCCTGAGGAATCCCAGGCTACCCGACAGCGGGAAGTCGCTACTGGAAGTTGCACCGGGGTTCGCCCAGCTGGCGTATATCAAGTCCGTCAAGATGGACACGGCACCCTGGCAGGAGCATGTGACCGAGGGCCCGGATGTTGACCTTGGGATGCTACCCATATCAACCTGCTGGCCTGAGGACGTCGCTCCGCTGATCACCTGGGGCGTGGTTATCACGCGCGGCCCCAATAAACCGCGGGTCAACCTGGCCATATACCGTCAACAGGTTATCGGCAAGAACAAGTTGATCATGCGTTGGCTCCCCCACCGTGGCGGAGCCCAGGATTTCCGTGAATTCCAGCAGACTAACCCGGGCAAACCCTTCCCGGTTTGTGTTGCAATCGGTGCTGACCCGGCAACGCTGCTGGCCGCTGTAACTCCGATTCCAGACACACTGTCGGAATACCAGTTCGCTGGTCTGCTACGCGGGCGCAGGAGCCGGATCGTCAAATCCGCTGTGACAGGTTTGCCTATCCCGCACGGCGCTGAAATCGTACTTGAAGGGCACATCCAGCCTGGAGAAATGGCCACTGAAGGCCCGTTTGCCGACCATACCGGCTATTACAACGCCACGGCGGACTTCCCGGTTTTTACCGTGGAACGTATCAGTCACCGCGCTGAGCCAATCTACCTGACCACCTACATGGGCAAACCCGGAGAAGATGAACCCTCCGTGATGGCTTCAGCTCTTAACGAGATGTTCATACCACTGTTGCAGGAGCAATTCCCGGAGGTGTTTGATTTCTACCTGCCACCCGAGGCTTGTTCCTATCGGGTGGCCATCGTCAGCATTCGCAAGCAGTATCCGGGCCATGCACGCCGGATCATGTTTGGGATATGGTCCTGGTTGCGCCAATTTACCTATACCAAGATCATCATCGTCACGGATGAGGATATCGATATACGTAACTGGAAAGAAGTAATCTGGGCCATCAGCACCCGCGCCGATCCTGTCCGCGACACCGTGCTGGTCGAAAACACACCCATTGATTACCTTGATTTCGCCAGTCCCAAGCCTGGCCTGGGTGGGAAAATGGGTATTGATGCAACCAACAAAATCGGCTCAGAGACCGATCGGGCCTGGGGCAGGATAGCCAAAATGGACAGCACCACCAAGGACGAAATCGAGCATATCGCGCAAGCTCTGGGGTTGTAGCTCTTTTGCAGCGAAGCGCCTTTTTGTTCTGGCACAATGTGCAGGCTGGATTTGATCAGTTGCGAGCTAACCTGCCGGTACTCCACCCACACCATCATCGACAGCAGCATGATGAATACGGTCATGACCACTACGGGCAGCCAGAGACTAAGATTCGCTGAGCGGATCAATCTCATTGCATGCTGCCTGGCACACCTCGCCCAGGTGTCCACGGTACACCGGCATCATTCAGTGCTATGCGCAGCGCAGGCATGTCAGTGTTAAATATTCGCTCCAGTGCGACCTTGATGCCAGCAAATCCCTGCTCGCCAATTTCCAGGTTGCGTTCATGCATGGGCGTTGGGCCGTAAGTTGAGAATGCGGTGCCAAGTCGGGCGGTACTGGTCCGGCGTGCCACGGATAACGGCCCGGTGGCGCCGGCCAGATCGCGGTTTTCATCTCCGGACAATTGCAATTGTAAGTCCATGACTTCCAGTTCCAGTGTCCTGGTCCGGTTACGGAGTTCGTTATCGGCACCGGAGCGGAGCAGGGTCTGCTTGATGGCACCCAACTCGGCCAGCAGGGCCTTCATTGCTGAGTCGGCTCCGGAGCTCTCGCGCAGAAGCTTGTCCAGACGCAAACCGAATGCCACTACCGCTTCCGGGCCGGCAACTGCCAGGCTGTTCTGGCGCATCAATTTCACCTGTATCGTGGTTTGCAGGCCTGTGTCATGCAGCACGCCGTTGATCCGGGTTGCCATGCTGACCGTGTAGTCACCCGGTGCGGCCAACGGGCCAGAAAATACAATGTAGTCATGCTTTGTATCTTCCGTCCACGGGCTGGATTCCGGATAGCGTAAGTCCCAGGCCACCCGGTGGAAACCGGCCTTGGCGGAACCCTCGATTTTCCGCACCAGTTCACCATTGCTGTCGCGTATCGTCAGCACCACCGCCGGGTCTTCTTCTGATTTCTCTGCACGCAGTGCCTGCCAACCGGGGTAGGGCGTATCGCCGCCTTGTTTTTCGATCTCTTTTTCAGTTTCCCGGCGTTTCTCTTTGGTGGTCAGGATGGATTCGGGCAGGTAGTAGGTGATCACCGCGCCAAATGGTGGATTGGCGGCAACAAAAAATTCATCGCCCTGCGATGCCTTGCTGCCGGTGCGAAATTTACCCAGCGGCCTGCGCTGCAGGTACCAAAGTGCATCGCGCACCGGGAACAGCATGGTATCGGATTTGAGGTTTTCAGCTGTCAGGCTGCGCAGTGGCGTGTAGTCATCAAAAACATAGAAACTACGGCCAAAGGTGGCGCCCACCAGATCGTTCTCGCGTTTCTGGATGGCTAGATCGCGGAAAGATATGTTTGGTACGCCGCCGGATAACTTGGTCCAGACCTCGCCGCCAACGGTGAAAAAGACGCCAAATTCAGTAGCGGCGAACAACAGTTCGGGATTGACATGGTCCTGCACCAGCCGCCAGACGACATGACGTTCTGGCAGGTTTCCGCTGATACTTTTCCAGCTTCGGCCGCGGTTGGTGCTCTTGAGGATATACGGTGAGAAATCACCGGATTTGTGGTCGTCCACCACCACGTAAACCGTATCCGCATCATGCAGATCGGCCTTGATGTCGTTGACGAAGAAGCCTTCGGGAATGCCTGGCAAGCGGTCAATGGCACGCCAGCTCTCACCGCCATTTTCGCTGACCTGGATACGGCCGTCATCGGTGCCTGCGTACAGCACACCCTCCACTATGGGCGACTCCGACAGCGACGTGATGGTGCCGTACTGGGACATGGCCATCAGATCCCAGGCCGAGTCATAGCTCCATACCCGCCCCATCATCGGTAATGTCATGCGATCGCGTGCGTGGCTGAGATCACCACTGATGGCCCGCCAGCTGTCGCCGCGATTATCGCTGCGCCAGACCCTCTGACTGGCAAAGTACAAACGTGCAGGGTCATGCGGGCTGATCAGGATGGGGGAATCCCAGTTGAAGCGGTCAGATTCCTCGTCTGCGCCGGGCTGTGGCTGGATATAAACGATTTCCCCGGTTTTGCGGTCATAACGCACCAGGTTGCCTTTCTGCCACTCAGAATAAATGATGTCCGGGTTGGTCGGATCCACCGCAGGCTGGTGGCCGTCGGCGAATACGGTAATAAACCAGTCGCTGTTGCGGATGCCATGTACATTGTCGGTGCGTGACGGACCGCCCTGGGTGTTGTTGTCCTGGGTGCCGCCATAGATGTTGTAGAAGGGCTGGTCATAATCGACTGCTACTTTGTAGAATTGGGTAATCGGCATGTTGGCGAAAAACTTCCAGTTAGCCGTGCCATCGAAAGATTCGTAAACGCCACCGTCAGTGCCCACCATCAGGTAGTCCGGGTCATCCGGATCGAACACGATGGCGTGGTAGTCACCGTGTACGGAGTCATTTTTTACCGGCTGCATGGTCTTGCCGCCGTCTACCGTTCGATACAGCGTTGGTGCAACCTGATAGACCGTGTCTACAGCATGCGGGCTGGCGAAGATTTCCTGGTAATAATGCGGGCCGGTGCCGCTGTAGACCTCATCGCTGCGCTTTTCCCAGCTTTCCCCGGCATTGGTTGAGCGCCAGAAACCGCCAGTGCGCTGCGCCAGTTCAATGGTTGCGTAGATCACGTTGGGATCGACCGGCGAGATAGCCAGACCGATCTTGCCCTTGTCTTCGGAGGGAATGCCATTGGTGAGTTCACGCCAGGTTTTGCCGCCGTCGGTGGATTTGTGAATGCCAGATTCAGGGCCGCCGTCCATCAGCGCAGCGACATTTCTGAAGCGCTGGTGGGTAGAGGCGTAGATGATGTCGGGGTTGCGCGGGTCCAGGTGCACCTCATTAACCCCGGTGTACTCACCAGCCGACAGAATGAGCTTCCAGGTCTCCCCCCCGTCGCTGGTCTTGTACAGGCCCCGATCGCCACCAGGCGACCACAGTGGCCCTTGCGCGGCCACGTAAACTACCCTCGAGTCACGTGGATCCACCACGATCATGCCGATGTGCTGGGAGTCTTTCAGCCCCATGTTGGTCCAGGACTTGCCGCCATCCAGGCTCTTGTAAACACCGTCACCGTAAGCAACGTGGCGACCGCTGACGTTTTCACCGGTTCCGACCCACACCGTTTCGGGGTTGTTGGGATCAATGGTGATACAGCCAATGGAGTACGAACCCTCTGCATCGAAGATCGGATTCCAGGTCGTGCCGCGGTTAATTGTTTTCCACACCCCGCCACTACCGACACCGACATACCAGATACTTCGGTTCAACGGATTAACAGCGATATCTGCGATTCGCCCGGCAGTCAGCGCGGGGCCGATGCTGCGCCACTCAATACTTTTCAGGGTGGCCTCATTCAGACCGGGTGCGGGTTTTTCATCTTTCTCTGCTGAGATTGCAAAGTCTGCTATAGATAAATATAGTAAAACCAATAAAATACGGTTTAAAGGTGACATTGTTTCTCCAAGTTAAGCAAAGGCGAAAATGTGAGAATCAAGAACAGGAAGATAAAGCCGAGCACATTTTTTTTATCATCCTACATGACTTAAAGCCAAACCGCTTAATATGGTCGGTTCAGGTACCACAAAAAGTTTGTTTGACTACTTGCTCAGGGCGCGGGGGGCTGGCGTAGCGGTTTTTGCCATCAACAAATTCATAAGGCTGCGCCAGAACATCAACAAGTGTATGAAAGGGCCTGAAATCCTGTTGCTTAACAGCTGCTTCGATCGTCTCCTCAACAAGATGATTGCGTGCAATATAGGCTGGGTTGACCGCATACATGCCGGTTTGGCGCGCACGGTCATCCTGTGCATCGCTGCAAAGCCTTTGTCGCCACCGGGACAGCCAGGGGGCAAAGGTTTCCGGTAATTCGAATACCGGACTGACACCACCACCTGAAGCTTTCTCCGGGTCAGCGAGGTCCGACAGCCGGCGGAAGGTCAGGGTGAAATCTGTCTTTTCTTCCTGCATGAGTCTCAACAGATCCTGAATGAGCACCTCATCGTCAGCATGAACCCCGGTGAGCCCGAGTTTTCTACGCATACCGTCCTGATATGCAGCCGTATACAGATCCGGAAAAGCGTCAATTGCAGCCTGGCCCGCTGCGATGGCCTTGCCCTGGTCGTCATCAAGAATCGGCAGCAAGGCCTGGGCAAGCATGCTCAGATTCCAGTGTGCAATGTGAGGCTGATTGCGGTAGGCATAGCGTCCGCCCTGGTCAATGGAGCTGAACACCGTGGCGGCGTCAAACGTATCCATAAAGGCGCAAGGCCCGTAGTCAATGGTCTCGCCTGACAGCAGCATGTTGTCCGTATTCATAACACCGTGAATGAAACCCAGTAACTGCCACTGGGCAATGAGGCAGGCCTGTCGTGCGACCACCCCGTCCAGCATTGTCCGCACCGGGTTATCGGTCTGTGCCGCTTCCGGGTAGTGACGCTGTATAACGTGGTCCACGAGAATCTTGAGGGCTTCATTGTCCTGCCGGGAGGCAAAAAACTGGATGGTGCCTATACGGATATGACTTTGAGCGACACGCGTCAGCACAGCGCCTGGCAGTTGGTCTTCGCGCATCACTTTTTCACCGGTGGTGGCAGCAGCCAGTGCGCGGGTGGTCGGCACGCCCAATGCCGCCATGGCTTCACTGACAATGTACTCGCGCAGCACCGGACCCAGCGGCGCGCGGCCATCGCCACCGCGGGAGTATGCCGTGCGGCCGGACCCTTTGAGTTGGATATCGTGACGCACCCCGTCGCCGTCAATCACTTCGCCCAGCAAGATTACCCGGCCATCCCCCAACTGCGGATTCCAGCTGCCAAACTGGTGGCCGGCGTAGACAGCGGCGATGGGATCGGCAGCTTCGGGTATAAAGTTGCCAGCGATGAGTTCCACGCCTGTTTCGGATTCCAGCCAGTCCGGGTCAAAACCGAGGTGGTCGGCCAATGCATGGTTCACACGAATAAGTCCGGGTGTGGATACTGGCTCTGGCAGCTGACGTGTGTAAAACCGCTCTGGAAGTCGTGCATAACTGTTGTCGAAGGGCGGGCAGGGTTTGGGGTTCATTGCAATCTGTCCATACTATCAGGCAAAAAAAACCCTGTGGCAACGAGGCCACAGGGTTCTTTGCAAAGCACAATAATCAGTAGTTGAAAGTTACTTCGAGACCAACTACCTGTCCCTTGGTCAACGTTGAGAACGAGCCCCCCAGCGGTACCGGTCCCAGAAAAGATGGCAATTGCGTATCGCCGCCATGATTTACGCTGTTCAGCAGGTTGCGACCATACAGGGAGAAAATCCATTGGCCGTTGGCGGTGCGATAGTCTACGCCTGCATCCACTATGTCCTGTGAAAGTAAAAAGCCGCGGTTGTTATCGTTGTAGAACGAATCATCCCGATAAGCGTAATTGATCCGGCTGGTCAGCTCGCCACCATTCGAAAACGTCGCGCTATACGACAAGCCAACGCTGTAGGTCAACTTTGCTGCGCGAGGTAATTTAAGATCCTTGTCGGCCTGGTCGAGCACGCCATCACCATTCAAATCAAATATTACCGATGTGTATGATGGGTCAATCCAGCCAAGTGATGCCATCAGGATGAGGTTGTCAGTCAAGGCAAAAGTGCCGTCAAGCTCGATACCGAAAATTTCGGCATCTGCGGTGTTCTTGATCACCTGCACTACCGCGGAGATGGGATCAGTAAGATTGATTTCACGCTGCATATTATCGATCTGATTGTAGAATACGGCGGCATTAAAGCGGCCGCGTCCATTCAGCTCGGATTTGAAACCAATTTCAAAATTATCCACTGTTTCCTCGTCAAACGGACCAGGGCCCAGGTTGACCGTGTCGGTCGCTGTGTTGCGCAGGTTGTAACCACCCGAGCGCTGGGCCCGTGACCAGTGAGCATAAATTCGCCTGTTGTCGGAAATAACATAGGTGGCACCCAGTTTGCCCGACCATGCGTTCCAGGTTTCGGAATCAATGAAGTCAAAGGGACAGGTGCCCTCGGTAACATTGCACGCAGTGAGGTTAGGGAAAACACTGACATTACGGACCAGTGACGCAATATGGGCTTCTTTTTTCTCATGGGTGAAGCGAATACCCGCGTTCAGCGTCCAGGTATCGCTGATTTCACGATCAACCGAGAAAAATGCTGCCAGTGAATCTACAAAATAGTCACCGCCGCCGTCTTGCCGCATGAACGGGATGCCGCCGAGTGAAGGAGGCAGCGCAATACCGAGCAGGTTGCGGCGTTCGGAATAACTGACGTCATTGGTGAACCAGTAAAGCCCGGCGGTTATATTGGACTTGTCAAATAAGCCGTTGTAACGCAGTTCATTGCTGTATTGCTCTGCGATGCTCCAGAAATCCGCATGGAATATTGACAGCGGTACCGCGTCGATATCACTGGTGCCACTGGAAACATACTTCCGCCAGCCGAAAATGTTGGTAATGGTGCCATTGCCAAATGCCACATCGATGTTGGTTTCCCACGTGACCAGATCGTTTTCGATATCAAAGAAACCCCCTTCGTCAATTGCGAAATCGAAGCTGTCACGATCGAAATCAGTCCAGAACGAAGGAACGCCGTGACCGTTGGTGTGGCTTTGTGAAGCCGGTCCGTCGCCATCCGATTCAAGGTGCTCCCAACGCAGGGTCATGTCCATGGTTTCGCTGACCTGCCAGGTCAGCATCGGTCGGAAGATGGTGGTATTTGCCTTGCCGAAATTCTTGCCGTTGGCCTGGTTCACAAACCAGCCATTGTCCTTGTTCTGATAGACACTGACCCTGACCCCAAAACTGTCGCCGAGAGGGCCGGAAACACTGGCCATCGCATAACTGTTCATGCCGCCGTCGCCTTCGGGGTTACCTTCAATCGCCACCCGCGCTGAAAACGCCAACTCATCGCCAGGCCGCTTGGTGTTAATAAGAATGGCACCACCAGTTACGTTACGGCCAAACAGGGTGCCCTGCGGGCCACGCAGAACTTCGATGCTGTGGATGTCAAACATGTCGACTACAACACCGGCGTTCTGACCAATATAGACCCCGTCTATAAACACGCCTACGGTGGGATCAATGGACGGAATAGAACTGTTAATGCCCAGGCCCCGTATGGAAAAATTGGCCGTGCCCGGGGTGGTGCCGATGTCATCCAATGCAACGTTTGGCATGCCGACAGTCAGATTACCCAGATCGCGTATTTTTAAAGCCTCAAGCTGTTGCGATCCGTAAGCGGTAATGGAAAGCGGCACGTTTTGCGCCGATTCCTCGCGTTTTCTGGCCGTAACCAACACCTCTTCCAGCAGCGCCGATACTGTGCTACTGGACTCATCTTCGTCCTCAGCCATTGCGGGCGCTGCCAAACTCAGGAGCATGAGGCTGCTTATGGTAAGTCCAAGTGCAGATAACTTCATAGTTTTCATGTGTTTCTTCCCATATATTATTAACTGGTAGTGCCTGTTTATTTTATTATTATCGGTATGATATGTTTTTATCTTAGTTGAACGCAAATACAAATGATTTTTGTACGCAGACAGGTGGACAAATTAGCCCGAACATTTCATCAAGGATCCGGTTGTGCGTAGCAGCTGGCGCTCTCAATCATTGAGAACGCCCCCTGGGTAGTTACTGATAGTACAATGTCGGTCTTTGGTATTTACCTGGAATCTATTCATGTCAGTAAGCCGTTCTGCAATGACAGGTAAAAATGAAACTTCGCTTGTGGGTAAGCAGGCAAGGGTGCTGGTAAACAGCGACAGGATTCGGTTGAAATTCGGAAATTACGGGATTGACGTGCTTGAGAATGGTCCCGGAATACGGGTCTCAAATCTGTATAGTACCCATGCTGGTGTTAAAACAAGCCGAACCTTTGCGGTGGTTGCGTATCCTGCCGTTATTGAGTCGGCATTCAGACCGGAACATGATGCAATAATCCGTGGACAATCAATCGGCATAGTGTTTAGTAACAATGGCTGGCTTATTGATAAACGCCATCAATATTTTGGAAAGATGCAAGCATCCCCTGACTATCCGGATATTTTTTCAGTTTTCGGTGACATCGGCACATTCCAACCAGCCATTCATGTTTACTCGCTATTGGTTACCAAAAATAGTTCTGAGTTTCAGTATGCTTTTATCACTGAGGTCCATCACCCGGAGTATCTCAAGCTGGAAGACCTGAAATCTATCTACGGGAATGAATTCGACGCCAAACTGGCGATAAACAGAAACGTCAGCGACTTTCTCAAGATTGTAAAAACCAAAATGCAAAGCACATATGACAGGTAAAACAAACCAATCCGACAGACTCCCAGTACCATCCAAACAGATCAACACACGGCGGTGAAACTTAAAGTTGCGGCCTGATCAAAAACTTTTCCCCGGTTGCTCGCTTGCTGTATGCAGCAATTGCCTGCAATGACAGTGTTTCTGCGAGGGAAATCTCCCGTGTATAGTGGCTGGCAAAGGTAGTTTTAAGCCCGGCAGCAACCCTGGCCCGCATTTCGATCACTTTCTGTGTGCCGGCCTTTTGCAGGAATAGCGGCAATAACCAGGCAGACAGCCCCCAGCAGAAGCCGAAAGTGCGTGAAAGGATAGTGGGGCCGGTATCCAGCATGCCATAAACATACACCTGCTTGTAAACATCTGAGCCGTAGCGGTTGTATCCAGTCATTGACTGAACTGCGACCGCTTCCATACAGGTCAGAATATGGCTGGCCAGCTTGCCACCGCCGGTTGCATCAAATGCCAGCGTCGCGCCGGTCTTTGTCAGTGCGCTGGTCAGGTCTTCAAAAAATGTGTCTGCAGTTGAATTACAAACATAGATGGCACCGAGGTCTTGCAGGATTTCTACCTGTTCCGGTCTGCGCACGATATTAACCAGGTCGATACCGTCTTCAATACAGATGCGGTTGAGCATTTGGCCGAGATTAGAGGCTGCTGCCGTATGCACCAGAGCCGTGTGACCCTCTGCGCGCATGGTTGCAACCATAGCCAGTGCGGTCATTGGGTTAACGAAACAGGAAGCGCCTTGTGCTGCGGTGGTACCTTGCGGTATCTCCATGCACATTAATGCATTCACGCAGCGGTATTGGGCATACATTTCACCGCCGGCCATACCCACTGTTTTACCCATCAGAGCCTGGGCAGCAGCGGATGAGCCTGCCGCAACAACAACGCCGGCACCCTCGTTGCCGACGGGTAGGGACTGTCCCAATCGTGCAGCAACCATCCTCATCGACTTAGCCGGAATATCAGCAGTAACCACCGGCTGTTCCGGTGTGCCGCTCAGCCGGGCGGTACTGATATCTGCTGGCCCAAGCAACAAAGCAAGATCGGAAGGGTTAATGGGTGTCGCTTCGACCCTGACCAAGACTTCGTCGCTGCCGGGCCTGGGCATATCCACCTTGGTCAGGGAGAGCTCAAGCGTATTGTCATCCCTGATCAGGGTGCGTAGTTGCATACCTGTGAATGTCATAAGATATCCTTCTTCTGGTTGCGTTTGTCAATCTGCTTCAACAGCATTATCTTGTCTTTTGACACACTGATCAAACGTTGCTTGTACAGTGCACCAAGTGCCTTTTTGTAATTGCGCTTGCTGACACTGTATTGTTTATATATCGCCCCGGGCGGGCTGTAATCGGTCAAGGTAGAAGCGCCCTCATTGGATTCAAGATAGGCGAGAATGCGGTTGGTTAATTCCTGCCGGGACCTTTCGTTTTGGCGTTGCAGGCTCAGGTCGATTTTCCTGTCTTCCCGTATCGTCTTGATATATGCACTGGTCCTGTCGCCCGGTCGCAGAGTCTGGAAGACTTCATCCCGGTAAAGCAGTCCAAGGTGCGTGCCGTTGACCACTGCTTTGTAGCCGAGGTCGGTTTTTCCTACTATCAACAAATCAACCCGTTCACCAACCGCCATATTTTTGGCGCGTTCATCAAGGAATTTATACAACTTGCTGCTGCCAATGATACGCTGCCGGGGGTCCAGATACAGGTACACCACGTAGGACTCTCCCTCCACCATTGGGGTAATCTGTTGGCTGACTGGCACCAGCAGATCTTGCCCATCGCGCCA
>ENA-OSCG01000048-OSCG01000048.1-marine-sediment-metagenome-genome-assembly--contig:-NODE-48-length-22514-cov-8.769135_pt1 | contig 22514 bp, 19 predicted proteins | sample MGYA00237880_ERZ529332 | MGnify/ENA primary metagenome ERZ529332 (study PRJEB26373, sample SAMN05710708) | marine sediment metagenome | biome: marine; feature: ocean trench; material: sediment... | reverse complement strand
AATTCAATGCTTGATTGTAGCTCGGAATCTGCTTCGTGTGCGTTCAATATTACAATCGAAAGGTGCTGGCCTTGCCGGCCGGCCGCCTTGTGGATTTGACGCATAGAGATAATGTCGTCAGTACATTTGCGATCGCAGTTCTCCGGCATCACGTACAGCAACAGCCATTTTCCTTCTTGCTGTATTGAACCAAGGGGCAACTGCACCGGTGGGTGCACCAGTTGGCCAAGGTTTCTGAGCCCCTCGGGCCGATACTCCCACCAGGATGAGCGCATCATCAAAACCAGCAGCACTGGAGCAAGGAAAAGGGCAAAAATGCCCAGTAGAGTGACTTGCTGACGGGTCATATTCATTCAGGGCCTGGCTGAGCTCATTGGTGGTCCTCTCTTGATCTCCTGATGCCATTTAATACCCACAGCACGACACTGACGCCCGCCAGAGCGAACCACTGGAAGGCATAGGCTTTGTGCTTGTCTGAAGTCAAAAATACCGGTTTCCACTCACGTCCATCGAAACCGGCTTGCTCTGAATCTGATAGTTGCACGATCCATTCTGCCAGTGGCGTGTCGAGAGCAACAGCAATATCCACAATATTCAGGTACGTTACCAGTTGTGGCCATTCATTGCTGACCAGCTTATCAGACGGGCCGAGGATTCGGCCGGGTACAGGAAAGATATTAAGCATCCCCCGTAACACAGTTTGCCGTTGCGGGGTTGGTATTTCAGGCAGGGTCCGGCGATCGGCGGATAAGGGCAACCAACCCCGGTTGACCAGGATTACCAACCCTTCATGTGTGTAGAAAGGTGTAAAAACATGCACACCTGCACGGCCACGCCAAACCTGGTTATCCAGCAGGATATGACGTTTGCTATCGTAGTGGCCGCTGACATCAATCTGCGCAAACCGGCTTTTTTGCGTGATTGCCTGTTCGAGCAATAGTGATTTCGCGGTTGCAAACTGCTGTTCTGTTGCAGCCTTTCCCACACCACGTTGCAGCTGCCACAGCCCCAGTTTTGCGAATAGAATCGTAAGCAGGGAAAGCACCACGGTGGCGATTATCGAAGGCTTGAAAAACCCGGATACTTTGAGGGTTCTCATTGCTTATACTGGGACCCTTTCACCAAGGGTATCGGACATGCTTGTCAAAGTCGCCATTATCGTTTTTCTGCTCGTCATCGTGTACACACTGGGATCTTCATTTTTCTTCATGCTCAAAGATAAGGGCGATAGCGACAGGATGTTAAAAAACCTGATGTGGCGGATAGGGCTTTCCATATCGCTGTTGCTGGTCCTTTATGTCATGTTCTTGCTGGGCTGGATCGAACCTTCAGGGGGGCCGGTCAATTATAGCGGCTGAGGCTGGCAAGCCCCATCATTAAAATGGCAAAGCCCGCAGTCTGCGGGCTTTGCCGGAGTACTTAGCTTGGGTTATTCCAACCGGTCTGTTTCAGCAGGCCCGTTTCACAGCGCATAAACGAAAATAAACAGACCCAGCCACACCACGTCAACGAAATGCCAGTACCATGCAGCGGCTTCGAATGCAAAGTGATTCCGGGGTGTAAAATGCCCTTTCATGCAGCGAATCATAATGACCGTCAACATGATGGCGCCGAGGGTGACATGCAGGCCGTGAAACCCCGTCAACATGAAGAAAGTCGCACCGTAAATACCCGAGCCCAGCGTCAGACCCAGTTCGGTGTATGCCTCTATATATTCGAGGGCCTGCAGGTAAACAAAGAAAAAGCCAAGGGACACCGTTGCCGCCAGCCACAGCACCAGCCATTTACGATTATCGTTCTTCAGCGCATGGTGGGCCAATGTGACGGTCATGCCGGACGAGAGCAGAATCAACGTGTTGATAAAGGGCACACCGAAAGCTGGTATGGTGCCGAAATCACCGCCGACATTGGCCGGGCCGTTGGTTGGCCACACTGGCAGATATCCCTGCCAAAGCACTTCGTTGGTAATGGCACCCGTACCTTCTCCACCCAGCCAGGGAACCGCCAGCGTGCGGACATAAAACAAGGCACCGAAAAATACCGCAAAAAACATGACTTCGGAGTAAATGAACCAGGACATGCCGAGGCGGAATGAGCCATCGACCTGGGCGTTATACAAGCCGGCCTGGCTTTCACGGATCACTGTTCCGAACCAGCCAAACAGCATGAAAATGAGGATTGCCAGCCCCAGCCAGAAGACCCACTGGGCGGTTGCGGAACCATTCAACCAGTTGGCCGCGCTGACCAGCATGGTAATCATCCCCACTGACCCTATGATCGGCCATTTGGTGCCGTGGGGTATGTAATATAAAGTTTCAGCGTGTTGTGCCATATCGAATTCTCGTTTTTCCCTAAGGCGTATAAGTGATATTAGTGATGCGCCATGCTATCCGCCGGCCTATAACCATGCCGGTAGAAAGTGTAGGACAAAGTGATATCCTTTATATTTTCCGGCAAATCCGGTTTGATATAAAAATAGACGGGCATCTCCCGGCTTTCGCCGGCCTGCAGGATTTGCTCTGTAAAACAGAAACACTCGGTTTTGACAAAATACAGACTGGCTGCGGGCGGCATGACGTTATAAGTAGCCTGTCCGGTGATCGCTTCGCTGCCGGGGTTCATCGCCAGGTATAAGGCCTTGCTGGGCACGCCCAGCTTATATTCATTGACTTTTTCTTTTGCCTGGAATAGCCAGGGCAGAGATGAATTGACCGTCGCATCAAATCGAATACGCACCACCCGCTCTGATGCGACTGCCTGGTCATTGTTCTGTGCCACCTGGATCGCCCGACCGCCCAGACCTGTGACCTCACAAAAGACGTCATACAAGGGCCACAACGCAAAGCCAAAACCAAACATGCCGACTGCCACGAGTACCAGGCGCCGAGCTGTCTTGCGGTTTTTCTGCCGTCGATCCATATCAACGCCCAACGATAACAGCGCCGATAAACGCTGCAAAAATCGCCAGCGCTACAAAGCCGAGCGCCCAGGCAGTTTTTACTGCCCGGGCCCGCTTGCGTTGCTGTTCGCTTGATTGAAGACGGTTATTCATCCCAGGGCCTGCTGCACTGATTACTCTGCGTGCTTGAGCATATTACGAGTCACTACAGGGGGCGTGGTGAAACTATGGTAGGGAGGCGGCGATGAGAGTGTCCACTCCAGTCCGCGTGAACCTTCCCAGACCTGTGCCGTTGCCTTGACCTTGCTGCGGAACACGCAATGCAGAACGACGGCTACAAAAATCAATTGTGTTGCGCCAAACGCAAACCCGCCAATGGAGGAAATCATATTGAAATCCGCGAATTGTGGTGAATAATCCGGGATTCTGCGCGGCATGCCGGCCAGCCCGAGATAGTGTTGCGGGAAGAACAGCACGTTGACAAAAATTGTCGACAGCCAGAAATGAATCTTGCCCCACTTCTCAGAGTACATATTGCCGGTAAATTTGGGCAGCCAGTAGTAAGTCGCCGCCATCAGCGCAAACACTGAACCGGGTACCAGCACATAGTGGAAATGGGCGACCACGAAATAGGTATCGTGATATTGGAAATCAGCGGCTGTAATGGCCAGCATCAGCCCGGAGAAGCCACCGATGGTGAACAGAACCACGAAGCCGATAGCAAATAACATCGGTGTCTCGAATGTCATTGAGCCCTGCCACATGGTACTGACCCAGTTAAACACTTTCACGCCGGTCGGTACAGAGATCAACATGGTCGCGTACATAAAGAATAACTCGCCCTGCAAGGGCATACCGACGGTAAACATGTGGTGTCCCCAGACGATAAACGACAGGAATGCGATGGTGGCCGTGGCATAAACCATCGAGGCATAGCCGAATAATGGCTTACGTGAGAAGGTCGGCAGAATTTCAGAAATCACACCGAAGGCCGGTAATATCAGGATATAGACCTCAGGGTGTCCGAAGAACCAGAAAATATGCTGGAACATGACCGGGTCACCGCCACCTGCGGCATTGAAGAAATTGGTGCTGAAGAAATGGTCTGTCAGCAACATGGTGACGGCGCCGGCAAGTACCGGCATAACGGCGATCAGCAAAAACGCTGTGATCAGCCAGGTCCAGACGAACATCGGCATGCGCAGCAATGTCATACCCGGCGCCCGCATGTTCAGGATGGTCGCAATGATGTTGATTGAGCCCATGATGGAGGATATACCCAGCATGTGAATCGCGAAGATCACAAAGGCCAGACTGGTGCCGGTTTGCAGGACCAGTGGCGGATAGAGTGTCCAGCCTGCGGCCGGCCCGCCGGAATCCATGAATAGTGTGGATAAGAGCATCACAAACGCAAACGGCAGAATCCAGAAACTCCAGTTATTCATACGCGGCAAGGCCATATCCGGTGCGCCGATCATCATCGGAACCAGCCAGTTGGCAAACCCTACCCAGGCCGGCATTACTGCACCAAAAACCATCACCAGTGCATGCATGGTGGTCATCTGGTTGAAAAAGTCAGGTTCAACCAGCTGCAGGCCAGGCATGAACAGTTCTGCACGGATAATGATTGCCATCACGCCGCCGACCAGGAACGCCACCAATGACAAGATCAGGTACAGCGTACCGATGTCCTTGTGGTTGGTGGTAAATAACCAGCGATTGAGGAAACCGGTGGGCTTGTGATCGTGATCATCGTGCCCGTCATGGGCCTGAACATGGTCAGGCCGGTCATGACCTGTATGGGTGATAGCGGTATTCATGGTGCTGTTCCCTGATCAGTGCTTTGGCGCTTGATTCCAGCGATGGTGATGGGTTGTATGATATCGCCGGTCTCGTTGCCAAAAGCGTTGCGGGTGTAGGTTAATGCGGCTGCAATGTCGGTTTCTGACAGTTTGTCACGCCACCCGCTCATCGCGGTTCCGGCGAGTCCATTCATGACGATATCGATATGTGCCGCCACTGGGCCGGTAGCAATCTTGCTGCCGGCCAGCGCGGGAAATGCGGGTGTCAGTCCCTGGCCGTCAGGCTGATGGCAGGTGGCGCAGGCGGTTGCATATACACTTTTACCGCGCTGCATTAATTCCTGTCGGGTCCAGAGGCGTTTCGTGGCTTGATGCTGATCCCGTGAATCCGCCCGCTGCGCATTCACCCAGGCATCGAATTCCGCTTGTGGCAGCGCGGTGACGACGATGGGCATAAAGCCGTGGTCTTTGCCGCACAATTCGGTGCACTGGCCGCGGTAAGTGCCGGCTTTATCAATATTGGTCCATGCCTCATTGATAAAGCCGGGAATGGCATCGCGTTTCCAGCCGAAGTCAGGAACCCACCAGGAGTGGATCACATCATCTGCCGTGATCAGGAATTTGATTTTTTTACCGACCGGCAATACCAGTGGGTGGTCTACATCGAGCAGGTAATTCTGCACACTTTCAGGATCGATGCCCGAGTTCAACTGGCGCGCTTCGTTGGATGCGGCTCCCAGCGCTGAAATAAAACTGATATCGTGATCGAGGTATTCGTATTTCCATCGCCATTGGAATGCGGTGATTTTCACCGTCATTTCCGCACCGGAAGCGTCTTCCATTTTTACCAGTGCAGTGGTCGCGGGCACTGCCATGGCAACCAGGATCAGCACCGGGATAGTGGTCCAGATGATTTCTGCCAGGGTTGAATGGCTGAACTTTGCAGCCTCGTAGCCGCGGGATTTCCGGTGCAGCACGATCGATGTAAACATCACGGTAAACACACCGATACCGATCACCACACATACCCACAAAACAATCATGTGAAGGTCATAATGAATCGCGCTCTGTGACGTTACGCCCCGCGGCATATTGATCTCGTTGCCAGTCAGTGCCGGCGCAACCAGCAATAGCCACGTGGCCGCCATAACGGCGGCCAGCACGGCAAGTGCGACGATGACCGTATTTTCTTTTTTCATGAAGACTCAGGCCTCAAAACAGATAGTGTGGTGATTAGAGCTGGTTATTTTTATCGGGTAAATTCACAACCGCCAATTGTAACTTTCCTTCCGTTGCCTGAGCAAGGATTAACATCGTTTTAATTGTCACGGAACCAATATTTTCACAGACGCTTGGAGTTAGGCCAAAGGGTGACTAAACTTAAGGTCCACACATGGGTCTTGTGCTGAGTAGGATGGATTTTCCCAGGGAGTTATTGGGTTGAGTAAAATACAGAAATATAATTTTCTGATTACGGAGCCGTTGGAAAACTGCGCATTGCGGGACGGGATTAACCGTCTTTATCACGCCGATGAATCTGAATTGGTCAAGCAGCTACTGGATTCTGTGCAGCTGGATGCCGCCTCCATTGCGCGGGTTAGCAAGGCAGCGCGTAATCTTATCTCACAGGTGAGAGCACACAGGCACAAGCAGGGCGTGCTTGAGGCCTTCATGCAGGAATATGACCTGTCATCGGAAGAGGGCGTTGTGTTGATGTGCCTGGCAGAAGCCCTGCTGAGGGTTCCTGACGCCGCCACTGCCGAAAAACTGATCGCAGACAAACTGGCCGGCGCTGACTGGGAGTCCCACCTGGGCCTGAGTTCATCCATCCTGGTCAATGCCGGTACCTGGGGTTTGATGCTGACCGGTCGGCTGGTAGGGCTGGGCAGCAACACTAAAAAGAGTGTCGGTAATGCGATCGGGCGGTTGGTGAATCGCAGCGGTGAACCAATGGTTCGAACAGCCATTCGCCAATCGATGAAAATCATGAGCCACCAGTTTGTTATGGGGCGCGATATTGAAGAGGCCATGCAACGGTCGGAAAAAAAGAAAAACCGGGGCTACCGGTATTCGTTCGACATGTTAGGTGAAGCAGCTCTGACCGCCGCGGATGCTGAACAATATTTCCAGGCCTATAAGTCAGCGATCGAGTTCATAGGCCGGCGCAACAGCAATGGTGATATTTTTTCAGCGCCCGGTATTTCAGTGAAATTATCCGCATTACACCCGCGCTACGAGTTTTCTCAGCGTAAGCGTGTTATCAAAGAGTTGACCGAAAGGTTGTCTGTGCTGGCCGGTCTGGCGAAGGACAAGCAAATCGCGCTGACCATAGATGCCGAGGAAGCGGACCGGCTGTTGCTTTCGCTGGACATCTTCAGCGGGGTGTTGAAAGAGCCTGTTCTTGCAGCCTGGGACGGCTTGGGAATCGTTGTGCAGGCCTACCATAAAATGGCTGGCGCAGTTATTTCCATGCTGGCTTCCCTGGCTGAAGAAACCGGCCACCGGATTCCTGTCAGACTGGTCAAAGGCGCCTATTGGGACACCGAAATCAAGCATGCCCAGGTTGAAGGTTTCCCGGGCTATCCCGTATTTACCCGCAAGGCCAACACCGATGTTTCCTACATCGCCTGTGCAAAACGCTTGTTTGACAACCGCCAGGCCTTTTACCCACAGTTCGCGACCCACAACGCGCACACCATTGCAATCGTGGCCGAGCTGGCCGGCGAGCGCCTGGATTTTGAGTTTCAGCGCTTGCACGGCATGGGTGAAAATCTTTATGCCGAAGCACTGAAGGTAAACAAGGGCCATGCATGCCGTGTTTATGCACCGGTGGGCAGCCACGAAGACCTGTTGCCCTACCTGGTCCGGCGATTACTGGAAAACGGCGCCAATACCTCTTTTGTCAATCGCATCATGGATGAAAAACTGCCGCTTGAGGAGCTTGCCGAAGATCCGCTGGAAAAGGTTGCCAACACCACCCCTGTGGCACATCCGTCTATCCCGTTACCGGTGAGGATTTATGGTGATGAGAGACGAAATTCCCGTGGTATTAACCTGGTAAACGATAGTCTGGTGGATAGCCTGGCTGAGGACATGCAGCTGTTTGCCTGCAGCAGGCATAGCGTGAAACCACTGCTTGCAGCATCAGCAGGCGTGGCGGCTGCGGGGGGCAGTGTGCCGGACAGCAATCCGGCTTTCCCGTCTGAGGTCGTGGCTGATGTACGCAATACCAGCGAAGAAGAAACCAACGCAGCTATTACGGTTGCGCGCAAATTTGCCGATCAATGGGATGGTGTTGGGGTAGGTGAGCGAGCCAAAGCTCTGGAGCAAGCCGCAGATTTGCTGGAGGAGTGTTTGCCCGAATTCATGGCTTTGTGTGCGCGTGAAGCAGGCAAAACTGTAAACGATGCCATTGCCGAGGTGCGTGAGGCAGCAGATTTTTGTCGCTACTACGCCGCCAGGGGCCGTGAACAATTCGGCTCACCGCAAGTGCTTATCGGCCCGACCGGTGAGCACAATGAATTGTCTTTGCATGGCCGGGGTGTATTTGCGTGCATCAGCCCCTGGAATTTTCCATTGGCTATTTTTATGGGCCAGGTCAGTGCGGCCCTGGTTGCCGGCAATACGGTACTGGCCAAGCCAGCAGAACAGACCCCGCTGATTGCCTACCGTGCGGTGCAAATATTGCATCAGGCCGGTATTCCACGCGAAGCGTTGCAACTGCTGCCCGGGGATGGTGCCGGCGTTGGCTCATGGCTGACATCAGACCCCCGCATCGATGGGGTGGCTTTTACCGGTTCAACCGAAACGGCCAGGTTGATCAATCGATCCCTGGCCGACCGGGATGCCCCACTGGCTGCATTGATTGCGGAAACCGGCGGGCAGAATGTTATGTTGGTTGACAGTTCGGCATTGCCCGAGCAGGTTGTCTCAGATGTTATCAGCAGCGCATTCCTGAGTGCGGGTCAGCGGTGTTCAGCCCTGCGTGTCCTGTACCTGCAGGAAGATGTGGCTGATAAAATTGAAACCATGCTGGCCGGCGCGATGCAGGAACTGGTCATCGGTGACCCCAGGATGCTCAATACCGATATTGGCCCACTGATTGATTCGGAGGCACTCGGCACCCTGGAAGCTCATGCAGAACGCATGCACAAAGAAGGGCGCCTGATCGCACAGGTACCCATGAATCCTGACTTGCGGGGGTACTTTTTTGCACCGTGCGCGTACGCTATCGATTCTATTGGGCAATTGCAGCGGGAAGTTTTTGGCCCCGTGTTGCATGTGATCCGCTACCGGGCACGCGACCTGGATAAAATAATCGGGGAAATAAACAATACCGGTTACGGCCTCACGCTTGGTGTGCACAGCCGTATCGATAAGACCCAACGGCATATCGCAAGCCGTGCCAAAGTCGGCAATTGTTACATCAACCGCAGCATGACCGGTGCGGTTGTGGGTGTGCAGCCATTTGGCGGTGAGCGTTTGTCCGGCACCGGGCCAAAGGCGGGCGGGCCACACTACCTGTTGCGGTTCGCCACTGAAAGGACACTGAGCATCAACACGGCTGCAGTTGGCGGTAACGCCAGCCTGCTCGGCCTGGGGATCTGAGCCATGTATTTACGCTATTTCGGCCTCAACAAAGCGCCGTTTTCAATCACCCCTGACCCGGCCTTTGTTTTTCTGAGCCTGCGCCATCGCGATGCATTGGCCCACCTGTTGTACGGTATTGGCAAGGGCGGCAGCGGTGGTTTTGTCCAGTTGACCGGTGAAGTCGGTACCGGCAAGACGATCTTGTGCCGATGTATGCTGGAACAAATACCGGAAGGCACCCGTATTGCATTGCTGCTCAATCCGTTGGTCACACCCCGCGAGTTACTTGCCGCCATCAGTGAAGAGTTGGGGATCGACATCTCTGAGACGAGTGACAGCACCCGTTTGCTGGTGGACAGGCTGAACCGCTATCTGCTTGACGCACATGCGCGCGGTGAACGTGTGGTTGTCGTGATCGATGAGGCGCAAAACCTCAGTCCGGAAGCCTTGGAACAGGTCAGGTTGCTGACCAACCTTGAAACGACCAAGGAAAAGCTGCTGCAAATTGTGTTGCTGGGCCAGCCTGAACTAAGAGAGCTGTTGCAACGTCGTAACCTTCGGGCGCTGGCCCAGCGGATCACCGCCCGCTACCACTTGAGCCCGCTGGGACCAAAGGACACCCATTTGTATATCCGCCATCGCTTGCAGGTTGCCGGTGCACAGCGGAACCCCTTCAGGCGCAGCGCTATGAGCGCCCTTTACCGGCGTTCCCAGGGCATACCGCGGTTGATCAATATCATTGCAGACCGATCGCTGGCTGCGGCCTATGCGAAAGAGCGCGCCGATGTGACTGCTGCGATGGTGCATGAGGCGGCCAATGAGGTGCAGTTGGGCGAGCGGCAGGTCAAACACCAGCGCTGGCCATGGCTGGCGGCTGCGGTTGCCGCACTGGCGGTTGTGGCGTTGGGGTTGGCCACTTTTATGGATATACGTTTTCCGGCAGACATAAGCCCGGTAGAAACAAGCCCGGGGCAAGCAGAAAAGGTCCAGCCCATTGAGCAGGCCGCAGCAACAGAGTCGAGGGCATCTCCGGTGGCTCCGAATATTACGCCAGCACTGGATTCAGCCTGGCTCGAGAATCACCAGCAGGAAGTCTGGCAGGAGCTTGCCGATATATGGCATGACAATGGTGCAGCAGATGCTGTGCGGGCGGCATGCAATGGCGAGAACGGCCGTGGTTATGCCTGCTTGCACGACCGGGGTAACTGGTCAAAGATCAAACGCCTGGACCTGCCCGTCGTGCTGGTTCTGCAAGGAGACTACCCGTCCAGGCTATTACTGCGTGGAATGGATGAAGACCGGTTGCTCATAGGCGGTTCTGTGCAGCCATTGACGGTAACAAGGAACGTGGTTGATAGCCGCTGGCTGGGCAGCTATCTTGTGGCATGGCCACAGGCGCCAGGGTGGCCGGCAGAGGTCAGTCGGGGTGACAATGGTGCTGCGGCAGCGACGATTATAGAAATGGCAGCCCGTGTTGATGTACCTTATCAGGGTGGCCAGTCGTTCGATGCTTCATTTGAGCTTTGGCTCAGAAGTTTCCAAATGCGAAATGGCCTGGAACCAGATGGTATCGTTGGCAGGCGTACCCTGCTTTACCTGATGACAGCGTCAATCGACGAGCCACGATTGCTGCAGACCTGGAGAAATTAGTGTCTATATTACTGGAAGCACTGCGAAAGTCTGAACAAAGCCGCCAGCCGGTTGAGGTACCTGTAATTGATGCAGCACAACAGGCTGCAGTGGATACCGGGTCGGTCAGAAAAGGTCCTTTGGCGCTGTTGCTTTTGCTTGCTTTGTTGCTGATCGCCTGGATAGTCTGGCGCCAGTATCAGCCACCGGCTGATGGCTACCAGCCGCCAGTTACTTTGCCGGCCAAACAGGATGGCGCGATAGCCACACCGGTTTCGTCCCTGCAAGTCACCGATTCCGGGACAGATTCAGGCAAAGTTGCCAAGGGTGGTTCAAAACAGCAGAGAACACCGGTTGAGCAATACCAGCAGACTGCCAGGGATACAACTAAGTCCACCGCGGGTCGATCACAAACAGCTAAGCCAAAACCCCGACCGGCAGATGCAGGCGGCAGCAAAGTCAGGGAAATTGCGGCAAAGAAGCCGGCCGGCAAAGCGCGCGTTGCTGACCGGCACCCGGCACCTATCAGCTATTGGGAATTACCCGATGCTGTGCGTGCTGATATTGCGGAAATCAGATTCAGTGTGTTGGTTTACGCCAACAATCCCGCCGATCGTTTCGTGTTGGTGAATGGCCAGCGTCTGCAGCAGGGCGACAGTTACCAGCCAGGGCTTGTTGTGAAGGAAATCCGGCGCGATGGCGTGGTGTTCAGTTACCGTCTTTACCAGTTCCTTGTAGAAAGATAGCACTCATTCCAACAGAGCCGGGGGACACCCGCATTGTCACAGCCTGGCCGCAGCAAGCACCCTGTCCACCATCGGTGACACTGCAGTTGGTTTATACCGTTTAAGGCCCCATAACGGGGGTAGTGGCCTGGTGGATACATATGGCCGGTTTCACACTGGGTTTGATATTTACCCTGCTGGCACAGGCTACCGCCCAAATAGGATTCGTCAGACAGGAATTGGAGGGTACATGGCTAAAAAGGACAAAGAAAAGTTATATCGAATTGCCTTCCATAACCATGGCAAAGTTTACGAACTTTTTTGCCGCGGTGTCTGCACCAGTGGTTTGTTAGGGTTCGTGGAAGTTTCCGGACTGGTGTTTGGGGAAAAAGACTCCCTGGTGGTTGATCCGACAGAAGAAAAAATGCGTGATGAATTTGATGGAGTAGAAGTTCTGCACCTGCCCATGCACAGTGTGTTGCGCGTAGAGCAGGTCCGGAAAAAAGGTCTGGCTGTCATCCGTGATCGCGAAAGCGGTGAAAAAGTAACACCGTTTCCTATTCTGCCAGGCAGTCGAGCACGTCCTTGATGATGGCTGTTGTGCAGTGCTGGAATCAATCAGTAACTGCCTCATCACTGCCGACAGGTGCCAGCAGCCTGGCACCTTTTAACAGGATCAGCGCCTGGTACATTGCATAGTCGTCGGCTGCGCTCACATCAGAAATGAAAATCCCCATGTTGGTCTCAGGTTCGCCATCCAGATGGCGTTCCAGATCAGCTTCACGCTTGTGCGGATCATTGTCTTCAACAATTTCTATGGGTGGGATTTCCACGTCCGGCTGAATGCCCTCAGCCTGGATTGACCGACCTGAAGGTGTGTAATAACGAGACGTCGTCAGGCGGATGCCGGAGCCGTTGCGCAGGTTAAGTACAGATTGCACCGAACCCTTGCCGAAAGTTCTTTCACCGACAATCAGGGCCCGACCGTGATCTTGCAGGGCGCCGGCCAAAACTTCTGCAGCCGACGCAGAACTACGATTGACCAGCACAACGATGGGGGTGTCCTGCAACCACTGGCCCGGCTGTGCGGTATATTGCAGTTGGTTGTTGGCGCGTCCCTGGGTGTACATAATTAATCCCTGCTCGAGGAAGCCGTCGGCCATCGAGATGGCGGGTTGAAGAACTCCACCGGGGTTATTGCGCAGATCAAGCACAATGCCTTGCAGCGAACCGCCGTGCTGGTCTTGCATGTACTCAATCTGTTCCTGCAGCTCTACTGCACTCTGCCGGGTGAAATGGGTAATTTGAAAGTACCCGTAATCGCTGTCCACCAATCGGCTGAAGACGCTGGCAACACGTACATAATCGCGTACCAGCGTATGCTCTGACACTGCTCCGTTCGCGTGTTGGAAAGTGACTTGCACTTCGGTGCCTGCCTCGCCCCGTAAACTGTTGATGGCAGACTGCAGGTTTTGCCCGCGCACGCTGGTGCGATTGATCGACGTAATGATGTCACCCACGACCACACCGGCCCTGGATGCAGCCCCGTCATCCATAACGGCAACCACGTTAATGCGTTTATTCTGGATTGCTACCTCGACCCCGATGCCGCTGTAACGGCCACGCGAATTGTTGTCCAGCTGGCGGAACTCATCTGCTTCCATGTACGAGGAATGCGGATCCAGCTCCGACAGCATGCCCCGGATTGCCGCAATCATCAGCCTGTGGTCGTCCACTTCCTCGACGTAATTGGTACGTACCTGGTTAAAAACGTCCGTGAAAGTACGCAGATCGTCCAGGGATAGTTGGGTCCTGGAGGACAGGTCATCTTCATTGCCTGGTTTATTTGTTGTTTGCTCCGTGGCTACTGCCATTGTGGATAGCAGTGACAGCAGGAATATCAAATAAGGGTAAATATGCTTCATGGTCTTTTCTCGGGCAAGGGTTAACCGGCCCCGGTACTCCTTCATTGTCTTCGGTTCAACCAGGCAGCGGGATCCAGGGCCTTGCCGTTTTTACGGATTTCAAAATACAGCCCGGCACCGCTGCGGGGGCTGGAACCCACCGTACTGATAGTAACACCGGGTTCTACCCAGTCGCCCACCTCATATAATAGGCTCTCATTATTACCGTAAAGACTCATAAAACCATCACCGTGGTCAATGATCATTAGCAGTCCATAGCCCCGCAGCCAGTCAGAAAATGCAACCCGCCCGTAGGCAATGTTGTTAACTTCGCTCCCGGTAGCCGCGCTTATCAACCAGCCCTGCCAGCTCAATCCCGCTGACCTCGGTTGCCCGTAAGCATGTTGAACACGGCCCTTGAGCGGCAACGGCAATCTCCCCTTGAGATCCTGCGGTCCCAGCCGCTTACCCAGGTCTGCCGGAATGTCGGCCAGCACATTCGGGAGTTTTTCCAGCAACGCCTCCAGGTCCCTTCTGTTCCGCAGCAGTTCCGCAAGGCGGGCTTCTTCTGAACCTATCTGGCTGGATAAGCGGTCGATGATGACCTGGCGTTTGGCGCGCTGGTTTTTTATCTCATCCAGTACCATCTGCTGATTCCTTTGAACCACGTCAAGTGCGGACAGCTCTGCGTTGATTCCTGCCTGCATCAGATCAAGCGTCTTTAATACCTGCCTCAACTCAAGAATCTGCATGGCTTGTGAACGGCTGAAATAGTCATAATATGCCAGTGTTCTGGAAAATGTGGCAGGACTGTCCTGATTGAGCACGAGTTTGAGGCGGGATTCCCGCCGCAGACGATAGGCTGCCATGATTTGCTTTGTGAGCGCTTCTTTGCGCTGATCCAGACTGTCGAGATAATCCTCTCGCTCGCCATGCAGACGCGATAACTCCTGCTCATGGCCGTACCTGGTCGAGGCCAGTTTACGCAGCGCCAAAACGCTGGCCTGGATCTCAAGATCAGCCACTCTGAGTAATTTTTGTTCTGCAGAATATGCCTTACGGTTACTTTCAAGGTCCTTTCTCAAACCAGCTATCTCTGTTTGCAGACGTTCGAGCCGGGATTCAGCTTCGGCCTGGGTCAGGCTTGCGTCTGCCGGGGTTGTGACCCAGCCCAGTGTCAGCCAGGTGGCAAGGCCAGTTGTGATTAAGGTTTTGACACTCACCGTTGCTTAGTCTTGGGTCGAATCTCTGTCGGCAAGTTTCAGCAGGGAATGGCCAGTCATTTCAGGTGGCGGTGTGATGCCGAGCAGGTAGAGCATGGTGGGTGCAATGTCTTTCAGTGCACCGCCGGAAACGGTTTGAGCAGCACGACCGTAGTAGACGAATGGGACCGGGTTGGTTGTGTGTGCGGTGTGATTCTGGTTGGTCTGACTGTCCGTCATTTGTTCCACATTGCCGTGGTCCGCGGTGATTAATAGCTCACCGCTGACCGCCTGGATCGCTTTGAAAACGGTAGCCAGACAAGCGTCGACCGCCTCAACAGCAGCGATGGCCGCTTTGAGGATACCGGTATGACCGACCATGTCCGGATTGGCCAGGTTGCAGATAATGACATCAAAGTTGCCATCACGTATGGCCTGGTCCAGCTCATCGGAAAGCTTTTCTATACTCATTTCCGGTTGCAGATCATAGGTGGCCACATCGGGTGATGGCACCAGCAAACGCTGCTCTCCGGGGAAAAGCGATTCTTCACCGCCATTAAAGAAAAAAGTGACGTGAGCATATTTTTCTGTTTCTGCAATTCGCAGTTGTGTCAAACCGTGCTCAGCCAGGCTATCTGCCAGCATTCCTTCCAGGTGTCCCGGGGGGAAGGCAACGTCTACCGGCAATCCATGCAGGTATTGTGTCATGCAGACATAGGCGGAAAGCTGTGGCGGTGTGCGCTGGAAGCCTGAAAAATCATGTTGCGTAAACGCCTGGCTGATTTCACGTGCGCGGTCGGCACGAAAGTTGATAAAGATGACGGCGTCATTGTTTTTGACGCCGGTATATCCATTGATGGTGGTCGGGCCGACAAATTCATCACTTTCACCCCGGTCATACGCAGCAAGCAGCGCGGTTCCCGCTTCATTACTGCTGAATAATCCCCGCCCGTTGACCAGCGCATCCCAGGTTTTTTGTATTCTGTCCCAACGCTGGTCGCGGTCCATTGCGTAATAGCGCCCGCAAACAATGCCGAAGGCGGTATTGTCATAAGCGTCAAGGCATTCCTGCATTTTTTCGATGGAAGGCCCGGCGCTGCGGGGCGGTGTGTCACGTCCATCCAGAAAAGCATGAACCCTGATCCTGTGGGCTCCCTGGGTGGCTGCCATGTGGACAATTGCCAGGAAATGATCCTGGTGAGAGTGTACCCCGCCGGGTGAGAGCAGGCCCATGATGTGTAATGTAGAGGCATTGTCGCGGCTGGCACGTATGGCTTTGCGCAGCGCCGGGTTGCTGGTCAGGCTGCTGTCTTCTACCGCCTTGTTGATACGGGTATAGTCCTGGTACACAACACGACCGGCACCAATGTTCATGTGCCCGACTTCGGAATTGCCCATCTGGCCCGCAGGCAGGCCTACGGCTTCACCGGAGGCCTCGATGGTGGTATGGCAACCCAGTGTGTTTATCTGATCCCAGCACGGTGTGCTGGCCAGGCTTATGGCGTTGTCGGCGGCATCCTCCCTCGATCCCCAGCCATCCAGTATCATGAGCACCAACGGGCCGGCAATTGACCTTTTATTTTTATTGTCGGGCATGAAATCCCCACAAAATTTTTCGACCGGCGCCTTGCAAATTTAAGCTTTTGTCACCACATGACAGTGGTGTGCCGGCGGCATGTTCCAGTCCGCGGAAGGATTGATTTATTCTGGATATTTTGAACGCAAGATACGAATTCATGAGTAGATCAGAGGTTCCCTAAGTGAAAGAACGTTTTTTTAAGCCGGTATAATGGTGGACATATTATTTCACATCAACCGGTTTGTCGCTTTGCAGTACGGCTGCTGCAAATGAACCGGCCAGGTTGAATCGGCCAGGTTGTTTTTCACCGACCGGAAAGAAATCCGTCAGGAGACTAAAACTTTGGAACAGTTGATCGAATTTGCAGGTAACCACGGAATGCTGGTTGCCGCTTTTGCCGCTGTCACACTGCTGTTGATCTGGACAGAGATCGGCCGGCATACGCGGGGTTATACAGAGCTGACACCGGCACAAGCCGTACATAAGATAAACCAGGGCGAAACTGCCGTGGTGGATATATCAACCACCGCCGAGTTTTCCAGGGGCCACCTCAGCGGCGCAAAAAATATCATGCTGTCGCACATTAATGATTCTAATCCGGAAGTAAAAAAGATAAAGACCGGCCCGATACTGGTGGTGTGCAAGAACGGCAAGACTTCACATCAGGCTGCCGCCCGGTTGGTAAAACTGGGTGCATCTGATGTGGCTGTCCTCAAAGGTGGGACCACTCAATGGCAGGCGGACCAGCTCCCACTGGCACGTAAGTAATCCGCCTGGCAATCTGGTCATTCAGACGGCGAAATGAGATAATTTCCCACTGAGTCTGTCGGTTAAACCCGACAGACTCCTGGGAACTCGATAGCGAAAGAGTGGCCGAAACATTCAGACTAAAAGAGAACGACAACCATGGCAGAAGAACAGACCCCGGAAGCAGTTGCAGAAGAAAAGCAGCAAGCACAATTCCAGCTCCAGAAACTATATATGAAGGATCTATCTTTTGAACTCCCCAATGCTCCGCAGATTTTTCAGGATGATGGACAGGTTGAGATCAAGATGAACCTCGCCCAACGAGTGGAAAATCTTGCTGACGGAGTTCACGAGGTGATTTTGACCGTGACGGTTACGGCCAGTCTTGGTGACAAAACAGCCTACCTGGCCGAAGTGCAGCAGGCCGGTATTTTTGCAATTTCAGGCTTGAACGAGAAAGCAACACACGCGGCAATCAACACGCTTTGTCCGCACACGTTGTTCCCGTACGCCCGCCGGGCAATCACCGACATGGTTGCGGACGGTGGTTTCCCGCCGCTGGTATTGCAGCCGATCAATTTTGACCACATCTATGCACAGCGTTTGCAGGAAGCGCAGGCGCAATCCGATAGCGCCGAAGATCTGGAAGTTCAGGGTAACGCCTGATTTGACTGCAAAAGCACCCGTAATCGCAGTGCTGGGGGCTGGTTCCTGGGGAACCGCTCTGGCTTTGCAACTGGATCGCAGTGGTTCCCGCAGCATCTTGTGGGGCCGTGATGCAGAACATATCGCACAGATTCGCTCCAGCCGTTGCAATCGCCGCTATCTGCCGGAGATTGAAATACCGCTGTCAATCGAACTCGAAACTGACATAACCGCAGCCGTGCAAGCAGCCGACCATGTGCTGCTGGCAACACCGAGCTTCGCCTTTGGTGCAACCATCAAAGCCATTCGCGACGTATTGGTGCCCCGGCAGGGTGTAGCCTGGGCTTGCAAAGGCTTCGAGCCGGGTAGTGGTCGTTTATTACACCAGGTGGCAGCTGAACTGTTGCAGCCAGGCACGCCACTGGCCATTGTGACCGGACCTTCATTTGCGCAGGAAGTCGCCATGGACCTGCCTACTGCCGTGACGGTAGCCGGGTCTGACAGCCGTTTTACCGGAATCATGGCCGCTGCCCTGCACGGTGGGCGCTTCCGGGCATATACCAGCGATGACATGATCGGAGCCGGGTTTGGCGGCGCAGTCAAGAATGTCCTGGCGGTGGCGACCGGTATCTGTGACGGTATGAAGCTGGGTGACAACGCCCGCGCTGCGCTGATTACCCGTGGCCTGGCAGAAATGATGCGGCTGGGTGCAGCCTTGAATGCAAAGCCCGAAACATTAATGGGTCTGGCGGGTGCGGGCGACCTCATTCTGACCTGTACCGGTGACCTGTCGCGCAACCGGCAACTGGGTCTGCTGCTTGGGCAGGGAAAAACACTGGAACAAGCGCTGGATGCGATAGGACAGGTCGTCGAGGCGGTCAACAGTGCCGTCGAAGTACAGCGCCTGGCAAGTCAGCATAAAATAAATATGCCGATCTCGGAACAGGTCAATGGCATCATTCACAAGGGCTGGAACCCGGTCGAAGGTGTGGCCCGGCTACTGGCCAGGGAGCAGAAAGCGGAGCATTAGTACTCCCCCATAAACCCCAACTGTCGCCAGGCTTCATATAAACCCACCGCAACGGTATTGGACAGGTTAAGACTGCGTGAAGCGTCGACCATGGGCAGGTGCAGGCAGTGCTCGCGTCCTGTATCAGCCAGCACTGTCGCCGGCAGCCCACGGGTCTCCGGTCCGAATAACAAGCCATCATCTGAGCGGAAGTCGGCCTGGTCGTAGCGCCGCTGTCCACCGGTGCTAAACGCCCATATTCTCATCTCAGGGCATTGCGCCCTGAATTCGTCCCAGTTCACGTATTGCTGCACGCGGGTTAGTTCCGCGTAGTCCAGCCCGGCCCGTTTAACCCGGTTGTTATCCAGCTGAAAACCCAACGGGCCTATCAGGTGCAGCCGGGTGCCGGTATTGGCGCACAAGCGGATTATATTGCCGGTATTGGGTGGGATTTCCGGTTGGTAGAGGATAATATGCAAGCTCATAGGGCATCGGCCCCACATCTTGACCTGAAAATAAAAAAGCCCGGCCGGGCTTTCAGCAGTGTCGATGCAGTCAGGGCAAAAACAGGGTTCAAATAGCGTTTCATGAGTGAATCTCCATGTTTTTCAATTTTTGCGACGAAACGAAAGCCTGATTTACCAAGGCTTGCGTGCCTCGCTTACAGGATGCAGACCGGGGAGGGGAACATCGCTGGCTTTGTAAGCGTATGAATTAGTATAAATATTGCGGGATTATAGCCGATTGGACCATGCTCTGAAGGCCATTTGACAGTACTGGTTCCGGTCGGTATCGTTTACCCCCTCAAACACAAGATATTGTGTTTAAGAGGGGGGGGAGGCACAATAACTTGTGTCTATAATCATATAAAACCAAATAATTACGTGGGATAATTCATGAGCAGTGTTCAGGTTGAGTCCATAAGCACTGATATTCAAGCAGTTCCTTTTCAGGAAGCGTCGCTCGATATCTGGGATAAAAAATACCGTTTAAAGTCCAAACTTGGTGAAAGCATCGATGCCAATATTGATGACACTTATAAAAGAGTCGCGCGAGCCATATCCGAAGTAGAAAAAACCCGGGAATTACGCGAACAATGGTATGCGTCTTTTTTGTGGGCCCTGCGCCGCGGTGCCATACCTGCAGGAAGAATTATATCCAATGCCGGGGCACGTGAGCACAAGCCCGCGACCTCCACGATTAATTGCACTGTTTCAGGAACTATCAAGGATTCCATGAATGGCATTCTCGATAAGGTGCATGAGGCCGGACTGACGCTGAAGGCGGGTTGCGGTATTGGTTATGAGTTTTCAACGCTGCGCCCCAAAGGCGCATATGTATCCGGTGCAGGTGCTTATACTTCCGGCCCCCTGAGCTTCATGGATATTTATGACAAGATGTGTTTCACCATTTCTTCCGCTGGTGGCCGCAGGGGTGCTCAGATGGCAACGTTTGAAATCGGACATCCGGATGCGATGGAGTTCATCCGCGCCAAGCGCGAAGTTGGTCGCCTGCGGCAGTTCAACTGCTCTTTGTTGATTACCGATGAGTTCATGCAGGCGGTGGCAGATGCAAAGGATTGGTCGCTGGCTTTTCCCCTCACGCCGGCGGAAGTCGTTGATCTGGACGTAGATGATCCGGATCAGGTTTTGTGGCGGGAATGGCCCCTGAGCGACGATTATGTAACCCGTGAAGACGGCCTGGTGGCCTGCAAGGTATACAAGAAAGTACCGGCGCGGCGCTTGTGGGACATGATCATGTCATCCACGTATGACTTTGCTGAGCCGGGCTTTATCCTGATCGATCGCATCAATGAAATGAACAACAACTGGTTTTGCGAGAATATCCGCGCTACCAATCCCTGCGGTGAGCAGCCTTTGCCGCCTTATGGCGCCTGTTTGCTCGGCTCCGTCAACCTGACCCGTTTTATTGATCAACCATTTACGGATGCTGCTGAATTTAACTGGGATGAATACCGGAAAGTGGTGAAGACATTTACCCGTATGCTCGATAATGTAGTTGAAATCAATGGATTGCCATTAGGCAAGCAGCGTGCCGAGATCGAGCGCAAGCGACGGCATGGCATGGGTTTCCTGGGCCTGGGATCGACACTGGTCCTGTTGGGTATGAAATATGGTTCGGAAGAATCACTTGAATTCACAGAAAAAATTGCCCGCGAAATGGCCATAGTAGGATGGCAGGAAGCGCTGGAACTGGGTCGTGAAAAAGGTCCGGCACCGGTAATGAAAGAGGAGTTTGAAGTCACCGCAGAGATGTTGCGTAAGCGGCCGGAAATGGCAGAGGACGGGTTCAGGGCAGGGGATTCCATCTGTGGCTCGGTGTTGCATGCAAAATACAGCCGCTATATGCAGCGGGTCGCGGAGATCGAGCCGGAATTGGTCGCAGCACTGGCAAAAGAGGGCGCTCGTTTCACTCATCATACTTCCATTGCGCCCACCGGAACGATATCACTTTCGTTGGCGAATAATGCTTCCAATGGGATTGAGCCAAGTTTTGCCCACCATTACAGCCGCAACGTGATCCGAGAAGGCAAGAAAAGCAAAGAAAAAATTGAAGTGTTCAGCTACGAGTTGCTGGCCTATCGCGAATTTGTGAATCCGGATGCGATGCCGGATTCAGATGATGAGAAAACAAAATTGCCGGAGCAATTTATAGCGGCAGATGAAATTGCACCGACAGAGCATGTTGATGTCCAGGCGGCCGCACAGTTGTGGGTTGATTCATCAATTTCCAAGACCGCCAATGTGCCGACTGACTACCCCTACGAAGATTTTAAAAATGTGTACACCTACGCTCACAGCAAGGGTCTTAAAGGGTGTACAACTTTCCGTTTCAACCCGGAAGTTTTCCAGGGCGTATTGGTCAAGGAAAAAGACCTGGCGAATACTACCTACCGCTTTGTGCTGGAAGACGGCGAGGTGGTTGAAGCGAAAGGCAATGAAGAGATTGAATACGATGGTGAGGTGCATACCGCAGCCAATCTGTTTGACGCTCTGAAAGAGGGTTACTACGGAAAATTCTAGGTTAGGCACAGAACATGACAATTAAAATTACCAAGAAAATTGCCGGCTACGAAGTAGTCAAGCCGGAAGAGGAACAGGCTGCCAGGAAGGTCGCTAAAGAGGAGAAAAAAGCTCGCTCTAAAGCCAAAGTCGTCCGTATGACCGAAAAGGTTATGCGCCCGGAGGGCATGGATGCACTGGAAGGATCAACATACAAAATCAGGACGCCACTTGATGATCATGCGATGTATGTGACCATCAACGACATCATACTCAACCCTGGTACCGAGCATGAGCAGCGCAGGCCGTTTGAAATATTCATAAACTCGAAGAACATGGATCACTTTCAGTGGATTGTAGCTCTGACGCGGTTGATGTCTGCAGTCTTCCGGAAAGGCGGTGACGTGACCTTCATGCCCGAGGAGTTGCAGGCCGTGTTTGATCCCAAGGGCGGTTACTTCAAGCCCGGCGGTAAATTCATGCCATCTATCGTCGCAGAGATCGGTGCAGTCATAGAGCACCATCTGCAAAAGATCGGTTTGATGGAGAAAGAGGCTTTGTCGGAGCAGCAACAGCTGATTCTTGACCAGAAACGCGCAGAAGTGGACGCGCAAGAAAAAACGACAGCTGATTCAGCCGAAGAGGATGCTGAATACCCGGCCTCGGCAACCTTATGCAATAAATGCCACACCAAGGCCGTGATCGTGATGGATAATTGTGCGACTTGCCTGTCGTGTGGTTATTCCAAGTGTAGCTAGTG
>ENA-OSCG01000047-OSCG01000047.1-marine-sediment-metagenome-genome-assembly--contig:-NODE-47-length-22676-cov-6.438840_pt1 | contig 22676 bp, 22 predicted proteins | sample MGYA00237880_ERZ529332 | MGnify/ENA primary metagenome ERZ529332 (study PRJEB26373, sample SAMN05710708) | marine sediment metagenome | biome: marine; feature: ocean trench; material: sediment... | reverse complement strand
ATAAATGGGCAAACCGATTGCCCCCTTACGATAAATAGAAACCCGTAGGGTGCGTGGTTTCCACGCACCGTCCACCATATCAACAAAACGGTGCGTGGGGACCACGCACCCTACACACCGAGAATTGTGATGGTTCGTCGGCCAAAACCGCCGAAAACCGTGGTCGATTGTCCTAAACCGCGTGCTGTCCCGCACCTTGATGCGGGACCTCTTGGAAAACCACGCGGCCCCGGATCAGGTCCAGGGCGCAATCCGCCTATCCTCCCGAACAATAAGCCACGTCATACATCACCGGCTCGAAGTTCTTGCACATCTCGTTGATCCTCCGGCTCCGCGCGCGCATCCCGTCGGAGCGCAGCATTGCCATGAAATCCTCCCGCTTTTCCCATTGGGAATAATTCGCGATCCGCGTCTGTGCGTCGTTCACATGCAAAGCAGCCGAGATGAAACCCGGCTGCTTGCTGATAAACTCGTCACAGGTGGCCCGTAGTTCGTCGAGCAAATCCTGACAGGTGCCGGGGTTCACCTCGAATGTCGTGATAACCGTTTGCAACTTGCGGTCTGTGGAAATAGTCGCCATGGCGTCCTCCTTCGTTGGAACCATCCTACTCCCACAAGCCCCAAAGACCAAACCCTAAGAGGGCAAATCGACCCGCGCGATCAAATGCACCGTGCCTTTCACGCTCGCCCCCCACTTGATCGAAACATTGCTATTCCCCGCCAGTTGCGCTGTTGGCGTGATGTACTGCGCCACCCCGCTGCTGTTCAGGATATCGCCCTGCGGCATCACCGCATCGACGCCCAAGGCCTGCCCTCCGAACGGCAGTTTTGCTGACAAATCCACCGACCAGCTGTTCGAAACTCCGGTTTTTGTTACCCGCACCACCGCAGGGCTTTCCGTGCGCTCCAGCACCTCTTCAAACGAATTACCCTCGAATGTTACCGCTTTCGTGACACTATGGTTGAGCGAGCCCTCGGATGTATCCACCCCCTCAACCCGCGTAATCACACCGCCGCCGATAGTCTTGAACGTGTTCCCGATCACCGAAATTCCGTCGATTGTGTGGTTGTTCCCGAACGGAGCCAGCCGGATATATGTGAACCAGGTCGGCGTATCACCGGCGGTAAAAATGTTCCCCGTCAACGTCAAGGTGCCGAACGGGCGCGTGCTGCCCGTCGCATTGGCCTTAACGTCGTGTTCATTGTTCAGCTCGATCCACGCATTATCGATATAGTTGGCCGAGAACGTCGTCTTGCAATTCTTCTGCGTCAACACAATCCCCGCCGAGCGCTCGCCGTCCACCGACCCATCGCCCTGCCAAAAATGGTTGCCAGAAATAATATGTCCGCCACCGTTCAGCACCCCGAAGTGCAGAAACCGCACCGCTCGGTTGTTACGAATTTTGATGTCATTGCTGTTGGTATTGAACGCAATCGTCGTGCGATACTGGACCAAGGTGTTATATTCATTAGACAAAAATTCGTTGTCGTGAATCGAGATACCATTACAGCCCTTGCCAATCGACGTAATCCCACGGTCGCGCGGCTTCGTGAACCAGCAATCGCGAATATGCCACGCTATCCCGCTCTTGGGCAGCATGATGCCGCTGGCATCGCCAAAACAGCCAAACTCAACGTTCTCTATCTGGAAGCGCTGAAGGCTGGCAAAGCCGGAAAAATCGAGCAGGTATTTGAAGCGAACAAACGTGTATGTCTGCGAACTTGGCGCGGAATGCAGTGGCTGGCTAAGCGTGATCGTGCCCAGCGCCACGTCCTTGTCCCGCACATAAATCTCGCGGCCAACGCCAGCCCCCGTCACCAGCGAGCCGACGGGAATAGACGCAATGTTAACCACATTGCTGAGCACCAACTGGTCGCTACTTGAGTATGTCGCCGTGCTGGTAAACGCCTCGGTATTCCACGCCGAACCCGCATTCACTTCAGGCTGGCCGTTACGCAACACACGGCGGTTGGCGAAGGTGTCCTTGTTGCCAACGGCCGCGTGCACATCAATCGGTTCATCAAGCTGGATACGCATGCCGCCCATGTCCAGCGACTCGTGATCGGTGAAGTTGAACAACGCCTGAAGCGCCTTTTTGAATCCCAAGGTTTCATCCCCGAACGCATCCACATAGGTCGGCAAATCGAAGTTATGCGTCAGTTGCAACCGCTTATTGTCGGGCAGCAGTATCGTGCCCTCAAACCGGCAACGCGCGTTCAGTGTGCAGTGTACCGACAGGTAATATGTGCCAGCCGAGATCAACAACTCGCGCCCGCTCGCCTCCGCCGCCGCATCTGCTGCCTCAAATGCCTTGATGTCATCCGTGACCCCGTCCCCGATTGCGCCGTAGTCCCGCACATCGACCCAGTGCATCAGTTTGCGGTGGAAATACGAGGTCACGTCGTTGATCTCGACCGACTCAATACGCACCACGCTGCCCGTCGCCCCGTCCAGATCCAGCCCGAAATGCCCGTAAACCGGCGCGGTGCCCCACGGCATGTCAACGCCCGCGCGGTTGCCCGAACCGATAATCGCGGAGACCTCGTAAATCCGGCCATAGGTATCCATGGTTTTTACCGACCCGAATTCATCCAGCCCCGCGATATGCACACCGCCAGCCCCGCCAGCCCACGCGGCAATCCGGACGCTTGGAAACGCGCCGCTCATCACTTTGATCCGGACTTTAACCTCGATATAAGCCCCCGCGATCACCGGAACCTCGCCCATATAGCGCAGCGATGTTGGGTCGCTTGTTGTTTGCAGCTCCAGACAAGCCCCGAAATCGGGATCGCTGGCCACGATCGCTGCGTTGGCCGCCCCCGCATAAGTTGGCGAGCCGGGCGTGCCATCCGTGCTGGACCAATCGTCCAAACCATCCACAAACGCAGGTGGCATCAAGTCAATTCCGTCCGTTACAACCATATTCATAATATAATACCCCTTTGATCGGCACGACACCGACAAGCCTGCGGACTCCGCGCGTTGCGAAGTACCGTTTTGAAATTTCTCGAGAAAAGGCCGCGGCAATGGCGGCGGATGCCAATAATTAGCAACAAATTGTTAAGGCGAAGTTAACCAAACGATAATTGTTCCGATTTTTTATTTTACGTGCTATTGCGGATTTTTACTTAATACACATATTAATTTGTATTATAAATCCAATCACACGTTTACGTGTTAATAATATCGGAGCAAGAGAATGAACCCTGACTGGATAAATGCCCTGATAGGCGGCCTGATGATTGGCACGGCCACGGGCATACTGTTGCTAGGTAATGGGCGAATCGCAGGTGTCAGTGACATCCTTGGTCGCTTGATTGCGCGCTCAAAACCCTCCGATTGGGCCGAGCGCACCCTTTTTATCGGTGGCCTACTCGCGGTTCCATTCGTCTATTACGCGGCCAACAGCGTGCCGGAAATCACTGTGACCAACAGCCTACCCTTGTTAATCGCCGGGGGACTGGCCGTCGGAATCGGTTCTCGTATGGGGTCTGGATGTACGTCTGGCCACGGAGTTTGCGGCAATGCTCGCTTGTCCAAACGCTCGATCATCGCGACGTTAACCTTCCTGACGACGGGTGTGTTAACCGTCGCTGCCCTCAACTTTTTGACCTAAGGAAGCATCATGCGTAAACTCACAGCCCTAGCATCCGGCCTGCTGTTCAGCTTTGGTCTGATCGTATCCGATATGGTTAACCCCGCCCGCGTCATCGCGTTTCTGGACGTAACGGGCGACTGGGACCCGACGCTCGCCTTCGTGATGGGCGGCGCTATTGCTGCGGCCTCCGTCGCATGGATTATCGCCCGCCCACGTAAATCTGCATATTTCGGCGGGGCAATCCCGCCAATGCCAACCCAACCCGTCGACCGCAAGCTGGTCACAGGGTCTGCCATCTTCGGGATCGGCTGGGGATTGGTCGGTATCTGCCCGGGGCCCGCGATTGTCGCGTTAAGTTTTGGTAAATGGGAAATCGCCGTTTTCATCATCGCAATGATGGCTGGCATGGCCCTTTACAATTTCGGCCTTATAAAACTGCCCGACCGTCTGCGTTCGACAGTCAAAGTATAAGGAGTGGCCCCTGATCGGGGCCACAAACCATTATTCTGTTACAAATTCGCCGGCCAGTGCTTTTTCGATCAGCGTCACTGTTTCAGGCACACCAAATAGCGCGATGAACCCACCAAAGCGCGGGCCTTGCTTTGCCCCCAGCAGAACCTCGTAAATCGCGCTGAACCATGCCCGTAGCGGGTCAAATCCGTGTTCCTTGCCCACCGCAAAAACGAGGCTTTGTAGTGCCTCGCCGTCAACCGCGTCGTCCCACGCTTTCAAGCGATCGGCCAGATCACTCAACGCGGCACGTTCCTGATCATCAGCCGCGCGGTACACCTTCGTTGGTTTCACGAAATCAAGGAAATAGCGCACCGCATACCCCGCAGCCGCATCCAACCCCGGATGGGTTTCAGGCGTTGCATCGGGCGCATATTTTTGGATGAACCCCCACATCTGATCCTTGTTTTCAGCACTCGATGCCGAAGCCAGATTCAGCAACATCGAAAACGGCACGACCATATCGCTAACCGGTGGTTGCCCGCGATGAATATGCCAAACCGGATTGTTCAGCCGCGCCTTCATGTCCTGCCCCTCAAACGCACGCAGGTGCTGGTGATATTCATCAACCGCCTTGGGTATCACATCAAAATGCAACCGTTTGGCGGTTTTGGGTTTCAGATACATGAAATACGACAGGCTTTCAGCGCTGGCATAGGTCAACCATTCATCAATCGAAATCCCGTTGCCCGAGGATTTGGAAATCTTCCCGCCAGTTTCGTCCAGAAACATCTCGTATACGAAATGTTCGGGGGCACGACCGCCCAAAATCCGGCAGATTTTATCGTAGATGTGGGTGTTGGTGGAATGGTCCTTGCCGTACATCTCGAAATCCACATCAAGGGCCGCCCAACGCGCGCCAAAATCCGGCTTCCATTGCAGTTTGACCTGCCCACCCGTGACGCTCATGGTGATTTCCTCGCCATCTTCGTCGTCAAAGGTGATGGTTCCCTCAGCGGCATTCACCGATTTCATCGGCACATACATAACCCGTCCGGTTTTCTGCGAGATCGGCAGGAAGCAGGAATATGTCGCACGCCGTTCTTCGCGCAGGGATTTCAGCATGACTTCCATGATTTCGTCGTATTTCTCAACCGCACGCAGCAAAATCTGGTCAAACTGGCCGGATTTGTAAAACTTGCTGGCCGAGTAGAACTCGTATTCAAACCCGAATGTGTCCAGAAACCGGAGCAGCATCGCGTTATTATGATCGCCAAAGCTGTCATATTTCCCAAACGGATCGGGAACCACCGACAGCGGCCGTTGCATATGTTCCTGCAACTTTTCAGGATTAGGCACGTTGTTCGGCACCTTACGCATCCCGTCCAGATCGTCCGAAAAACATATCAGTTTGGTCGGAATATCGCTTAAAGCCTCGAACGCACGACGCACCATTGTGGTTCGCGCCACCTCGCCAAAGGTTCCGATGTGGGGCAGGCCTGACGGGCCGTAGCCGGTTTCGAACAGCACATACCCTTTGTCGGGTTTCTGCTTCGCATACCGCTTCACCAGCTTTCTAGCCTCCTCGAAAGGCCAGGCTTTTGAATTCATTGCGGCGTCGCGAAGTTCCGACATGATAGTCTCCATAATGCGCGCCCCGACCATCGGAGCGCAAAATAATCTCCCGCTTCCTATTGTGCAACGGGCCATGCGTCAATATTCTTAGGGAAACGAATATAATCGAGGTTATGAAATGTCTGAACAAGTTCCTGCATCGTTTACCCCCCAAGACGCTCTTGTCGCCGTGATGGTGGCCGAATCTGCGTCGGATGAAAACATCACCACCTCCGAGCTGTTGTCGATCACACGGATCGTCGATCACATGCCGATTTTCGCGGATTACGACCTCAGCCGGATAAAGACCGTCAGCCAGGTTGTATTCGATCTGTTTGAGGTCGAAGACGGGCTGGACGCGCTGTTTGGCATTATCCGCGACAGTTTACCGGAAGTGCTTTACGAGACAGCTTATGCGATGGCTTGCGATGTTGCCGCAGCGGATGGGCGTCTTCGTCAGGCTGAATTGGAGTTCATGGCCGAGATTCGCTACGAGCTGAATATTGATCGCCTGCACGGAGCCGCGATTGAGCGCGGGGCGCGGGCGCGGCACATGCAGTTACCCCAAACCGAAGCGTAAAGGTGCGTGGAGACCACACACCCTACATAGCGTTCCATATAGGGTAATATGTCGACTCGAGACCACGGGTTGACAAGACAGGGCAATGCACACCATGTTTCCGCCCCACACGACTCCCCGTGATTTTGGAGAATTTTAATGGCCGTTGTAGTAGTCGAATCCCCCGCAAAAGCGAAAACTATCAATAAATATCTGGGGGATGAGTATACTGTTCTGGCATCTTACGGCCATGTTCGCGACCTGCCTGCGAAAAACGGTTCTGTTGATACTGAGAACAATTTCGAGATGAAATGGGACGTTCCGGCACAATCCCAGAAGCATATTCGGGCCATTGTGGACGCGCTGAAGGCCGATCCCGACAACAAACTGATCCTCGCAACCGACCCGGACCGTGAAGGCGAGGCGATCAGTTGGCACCTTGAAGAGGTCCTGCGCAAACGCAAAGCCATCAAGAAATCCACCAAGGTCGAGCGGGTGGTGTTCAACGCCGTAACCAAATCCGCAATTCTTGAGGCGATGGCCAACCCGCGCCAAGTGGACCAACCATTGGTGGACGCATACCTAGCCCGCCGCGCGCTGGATTATCTGGTGGGCTTTAACCTGTCGCCAGTGCTTTGGCGCAAACTGCCCGGCGCGAAATCCGCGGGCCGCGTGCAATCCGTTGTCCTGCGCCTGATCGTTGAACGCGAGATGCAGATCGAGGCCTTCAAGAACCGCGAATACTGGACGGTTACCGCTGACCTGACCACGCCACGGGGCAAAAGTTTCGAAGCGCGCTTGACGATCCTTGGCGGCAAGAAACTCGAAAAGTTCAGCATTGAAGCTTCCGCTGCGGCAGAACTGGCCGTAGCCGCCATCGAATCCCGCGACCTGAAAATCGCTTCTGTCGAGGCCAAACCCTCGAACCGCAATCCGTCGCCCCCGTTCATGACATCGTCTTTGCAACAAGAGGCCAGCCGCAAATTCGGCTTTGGGGCCCGCCAGACCATGTCCACCGCGCAACGCCTTTATGAAGCCGGATACATTACATATATGCGAACCGACGGGATCGACATGGCCCCCGAGGCCGTGACCCAAGCGCGCGAAGTCATCAAGGCCCGTTACGGCGCCGAGTACGTCCCTACCAGCCCGCGCATCTATAAGAACAAGGCCAAGAACGCACAGGAAGCCCATGAATGTATCCGCCCGACGGACATGGCGGCGGACCCTTCCACACGGGCAAAACTGGAACCTGACCAGCGCAAACTTTACGACCTGATCTGGAAACGCTCCATCGCCTGCCAGATGGCATCGGCCCGCCTTGAACGCACCACGGTGGATATTTTATCGGCTGACGAACAAATCGGCCTGCGGGCCACGGGCCAAGTCATCCAGTTCGAGGGCTTTATGAAAGTCTATACCGAAGGCCGCGAGGATGCCGTTATTGACGACGACAAAACCTTGCCGCAAATCATGCAGGGTGATCCTGCCGACAAACGCTCCGTCACGCCCGAGCAGCACTTCACCCAGCCCCCGCCGCGTTATTCCGAGGCAAGCATCGTCCAGAAAATGGAAGAACTTGGTATCGGTCGCCCGTCCACCTATGCCTCGATTGTTACAACGATTCAGGATCGCGAATACGTTCGCAAAGAGAAAAACCGCTTGATCCCCGAGGACAAGGGCCGCCTTGTTACGATCTTCCTTGAAAGCTATTTCCGCCAGTATGTCGGGTATGATTTCACGGCCGCATTGGAAAACGATCTTGATAAAGTCAGCGCGGGCGAAGAGGACTGGAAGGTTCTGCTCGGCCGTTTCTGGAAAGATTTTTCCGCAGCTATTGGTGAAACCGCCGACCTTCGCATCACCGAAGTTCTGGAAAAAATTAACGAAGTCCTTGCCCCGCATTTGTTCCCGCCAACCGAGGACGGCTCCGACCCGCGCATCTGCAAAAACTGCGGCAACGGTAAGCTGTCCATGCGAACATCCCGCGCTGGTGGCGCGTTCATCGGCTGCTCCAACTACCCCGAGTGCCGCTACACCCGCCCCATTTCCGGCGAGGTTGAAGGCGGTGACATGGCTGGTCCAGACGGCAAACTGTTGGGTCATAACGACGACGGCGATGTGATTTCGCTTCGTACCGGCCGCTTTGGCCCCTACGTGCAGCTCGGCGAAACCACCGAGGAAAACCCCAAACCCAAACGTTCCTCCATCCCCAAAGGCATGGAGTTGGACACGGTTGACCTAGCCAAAGCACTGGACTTGCTGTCCCTGCCCCGCCTGATCGGCGAACACCCCGAAGGTGGTCGCGTCGAGGCCAGCATTGGGCGTTTCGGCCCCTACGTCGTCCACACCAAGCCCCCGGGCGAAGGCGAAACCAAACAAACCAAGATTTTCGCCAGCATCAAGGACGCCGAAGAAGTCCTGACCATCGGCATGAACCGCGCGGTCGAAATGATCGCCCAAAAAGCCGCCCGTGGTGGCCGTGGCGCTGCCGCAAAACCCCTGCGCGAGCTGGGCGAGCATCCAGATGGTGGCGCGTTGAACGTCATGGACGGTCGCTATGGCCCTTACGTGAAATGGGAAAAGATTAACGCAACCCTGCCCAATGGCACCGAGCCGGATGATATAACGCTGGAAGACGCTATTGAGTTGGTAAACGCGAAGGCCGCAACCAAGGGCAAACGCAAGAAACCGGCGGCAAAGAAAAAGCCTGCGGTGAAAAAGAAGGCCGCCGCGAAGAAAAAACCGGCCGCTAAAAAGAAAGCACCGGCTAAGAAGAAGGCCGCGAGCAAGGAATAACCTCGAATAATAAAACATGACGCCCCGCGAAACCCGTGTTAGAGGGCGTCATGAAAAATTTTCCATCAAAAGACGCGATCCTCGAATGGATCAAGGATAACCCGACCACAACGTCCAAGCGCGATATAGCCAAGGCGTTCGGAATCACGGGGAATGCCCGCATCGAGCTGAAGCAGATCCTTAAGGAACTGCGCGCCGAGGGGCACCTTAGCAAAACCCGCAATACCTACCGCGATAATGACACGCTCCAGAACGTCGAGCTGTTGCAAGTCACCGCGATTGACGACGACGGCGACCTGTTTGCCGAACCCGCCAACTGGAAGGGCGAGAGCCACGCGCCCTCCGTTCTGATCGTCACCAAATCCGGCGATCCTGCCTTGGGCATCGGCGACAAACTACTGTGCCGCATCAGCAAAACCGACGAGGAACACGTCCCCTACGAGGGCCGTTTGATCCGTAAAATAGGTGCCACGGCAGCGACAATCCTCGGGATATTCAAACAGGCTGATTACGGTGGCCGCGTCATTCCGGTAGACAAGAAATCCAGCAAAGAATGGCAGATCGCGCCGGGTGACCGCAACGGAGCCCGCGAGGGGGAGCTGGTCGAGGCCACGCAAATCGGCAAAGCCCGCATGGGCCTGCCAAAGGCCAAAATCACCGCGCGCCTTGGCGATGCATCGGCCCCGAAATCCGTCAGCCTGATCGCCATCCACGAACACGGCATCCCCGTCACCTTCCCCGATAAAGCCGAGGAAGAGGCGCTCAAAGCCAAGCCCGTCAAACTGGGCAAACGCGAAGATCTGCGCCACCTGCCGCTTTTCACCATCGACCCCTCGGATGCCCGCGACCACGACGACGCCATCTGCGCCCTGCCCGATCCTGACCCTAAAAACGAGGGCGGCCACATCGTTTGGGTCGCCATCGCCGATGTGGCCTATTATGTGCGCCCGAATTCAGCGCTGGATCGCGAGGCCCGCAATCGCGGGAACTCGTCGTATTTCCCCGACCGCGTGGTGCCAATGCTGCCCGACAGCCTGTCCGGTGATCTGTGTTCGCTGCACGAAGGTGTGGATCGGCCCTGTATTGCGCTCGAAATCCGCCTGAATGCTGCGGGGCGCAAAATCGACCACCGATTCACCCGCGGCCTAATGCAATCCCCCGCCTCACTATCCTACGAACAAGCACAGGCGGCAGCGGACGGAAACCCTGACAGCGAAGCGGCACCCCTGATGGAACACGGCATCAAACCCCTTTGGGACGCATATTTTTCCGTACGCAAGGAAACGCGCAAACGGCAGCCCTTGCACCTCGATTTACCTGAGCGAAAGATAATCCTTGCCGATGATGGCGAGGTGCTCTCGGTGACGTTTCGGGATCGTTTCGATGCGCATAAACTGGTCGAGGAATTCATGGTCCTCGCCAATGTCTGCGCCGCCGAAACGCTGGAAGCCAAGCGGATCCATCTGCTTTACCGTGTCCACGAAGAACCCAACCCCGAAAAGCTGGAAGCCCTGCGCGAGACGGTTGAATCCGTTGGCCTGACGCTGGCCAAGGGGCAAGTTCTGAAAACCGCGCAGTTGAACAAACTGCTCGATGCCGCCGCGGGAACCGAACATTCCGAGGTCATCTCCATGTCCGTCCTGCGCTCCATGACACAGGCGTTTTATTCGCCGTCAAACTACGGGCACTTCGGGCTGGCCTTGCAACGCTACGCCCACTTCACCTCGCCCATCCGGCGATATTCCGACCTGATCGTGCACCGCGCGTTAATCAAGGCGCACGGCTGGGGCGACGATGGCCAAACGCCTGAAGAAGAGGCCGGCTTGGACGAAACCGCCGAACACATCAGCAAAACCGAACGGCGTTCGATGCTGGCCGAGCGCGACACCACCGACCGGTATCTGGCCGCCTTTCTGGCCGAACGCGTCGGCAATGAATTCGAGGGCAAAGTATCCGGCATCGCCCGCTTCGGCATGTTCGTCAAACTAAACGAGACGGGTGCCGACGGCATCATCCCCATCTCGCATCTGGGGAACGAGTATTTCCACCACGATGCCGACGCGCGGACCCTGACGGGCGAGAAATCCCGCATGGTAATCGGACTGGGGATGAAGGCAACTGTGCGCCTGACCGAGGCCGTTCCCGTCACCGGCGGCCTGTTATTCGAGCTGCTGACGCTGGATGGTAAAGCCATGAAACCTGTGTCCGGTGGGCGATCCCGTGGTGGTCCGAACCGCAAACACAAACGCGCGAAGGTCCGCCGCAGCAAGGATGCCAAACGCGCGAAACGCAAGAAGTAGTTTCGCGCCAAAGCCCTTGCCGTCAAAATTTCCGGCACAACATTCACGGCAAGCTGGCCGCGCGACGATACGCCAATGACCCGCGCAAACCAACGCGAAATACAGGCGATGTCGCAAAAGCGCGGCTTTGATGTCGGTGTGATCGGCCCCAAAGCCATCTAGGCGATACAAGCGTTTCAAGTTTCCGAAGGCCTTCCGGCAGACGGCTACGCAACCCTCAATCTGCTAAACCGATTACGCCCGTAGGGTGGGTGATTCACCCACCATCCCCCACTCGGCCCTTTGCATCTCCTCCAATCGCGAGGTCGTGCGTTTGAACTGCCACGCCCCGCGCCCCTGTTGATACAGCCGATCCGGCACATCGGCAGCCGAACAAATCAGGCGCACTTTTGCCTCGTACAACGTATCGATCAACAGGATGAACCGTTTTGCCTCATTGCCCTTTTCCTTGGACATTTTGGGAATATCATCCAGCAACAGCACATCAACCACCGCTGCAAGCGCCAGATAATCCACCGCCCCCAAAGGCGTTTCGCAAAGTTGCGCAAAGGTAAACCGCCCCGCGCCTTTGTAAAACGACGGAATAACCACGCCCCGCCCTTTTACAATTAATGTCTTCGGAGCCCCCTTTCCGTTCGTCAGAACATCCCAGGCGGCATCCATTTCGCGCCGTGAAACGTCGTCCAGTGGCGTGAAATACAATTCGGGGTTTTTCTGCCCACCAAGGCGATGGTCCATCTCGCTCGCCAGATGATAGACTTCCAGATGCTCTTTGATTTTCTCGATAAACGGCACAAACAAATGGCGGTTCAACCCGTCTTTATAAAGCTCGTCAGGGTGTCGGTTAGAGGTCGCAACGATCACCACTCCGCGTGCGAACAGCTTTTCGAACAGCCGCCCAACGATCATGGCATCGGTAATATCCGCGATCTGCATTTCATCGAAACACAACAGGTGCGCTTTGGCCGCGATGGCCTTGGCAACCGGTTCTATCGGGTCTTTGTTGCGGTTTTTACGTGCCTCGAAAATCCCGTCATGCACTTCCTGCATGAATTCGTGAAAATGCACACGGCGTTTTTTCTCGACGTTAACCGTGTAGAAAAACATATCCATCAGCATGGATTTTCCACGGCCGACTCCACCGTAAAGATAGAGGCCTTTGATTTTGGCCTGCGTGATCTTCTCGCGCCCCCAACCAAACAGCCCAAATCCGGCAAGCGTAGGTTTGGCCGCATTATATCCATCCAGCCGAGTGTGCAGCAGTTGCAGCTTTTCAACCGCGAACCGCTGGGCCGCGTCATCGTTCAACCCGCCACTGTTGACGAGGGTTCTGAATGTGTGGACGGGGCCATGCGCCATGCGTTTCTCCGGTGGAACGGTTTTTTGATTGATAACCGGAAGGTACGGAATTGTTAACCCGAAATACTTCTAGGCGCGCACATCTTTACGTTCGCCAATATGTTTGCCACCACGTTTTTCGGCCAGCATCACCTGTTTTTGCCGCTCGCGAAACCGCCCTCGGCGTTCATCCGAGTGCTCGTCGAGGCATTGGTGGCAACTAACACCCTTCTCGAACTCTGGCCGCTGCATATCCGCATCCGAGATTGGGCGGCGACAAGCGTAACACAAATGATAGGATCCCTCCGCAAGACCGTGACCAACAGAAACGCGGCTATCGAAAACGAAGCACTCGCCTTCCCACATCGATTGCTCCTGCGGGATTTCTTCCAGATATTTCAGGATGCCGCCTTTAAGGTGAAACACATTCTGCACGCCCTCGCCCAGCAGATAGTTGGTGGATTTCTCGCACCGTATCCCACCCGTGCAAAACATCGCGACACGTTTGTTGTGGAAGCGGTCTTTGTTAGCCTCCCACCAAGCGGGAAAATCGCGGAAGCTGGCGGTTTCAGGGTCAATCGCCTTCAAAGCTCCCGATAGAAAACTCGTAATCGTTGCGCGTATCAATCAGCACCACATCGTCTTGCGAGATCAGCGCGTTCCAATCCTCTGGCATCACGTAATTGCCAACGTTCAACGTTGGATCAACGTGTGGCTGGCCCATAGTCACGATCTCTTTTTTCAGTTTCACCTTCATGCGCAGGAACGGCATTTCGGAGGCAAGGCTTTCTTTATGTTCAAGGTCCGCGCACCCCGGCAACGCCCGCAGATAGGCCAGCACAGTGTTGATCCCGCCCCGTGTTCCGGCAATCGTGCCATTAATCCCCTCGGCCGCAATCAGCAACGATCCTTTAACCCCTTGTGCGTTACAAAGGTCGTGCAAAGGGCCACGCAGGGCGGCAGGGTCCGCGAAACGGGTGAAATGGTATAGGGCGGCTACGGTTGTTTTTGTCATGGGCTGCACATAAACATATTGTGCAGGAATGCCAAGTTCGACTCACTTGACCTTCGCCTGCATATCCCTTATTCACCGCACCAACTCCCGGAAGGTTTAAAACTTCCGGTCCTGAGCTTGTGTCAGGATCGCCACCAGTCAGCGTGTTACGCCCACTGGTGCGTTTGTCGTTTGTTATATGCCCATGGAGGGCTGCGAGATGTTTGAGAATCTATCCGACCGCCTCGGCGGTGTCTTTGACAAGCTAACCAAGCAAGGTGCGCTGTCGGATGCAGACGTTACCACAGCGCTTCGCGAAGTCCGTGTGGCTTTGCTTGAGGCTGACGTTTCCCTGCCTGTTGCACGTGATTTTGTTAAGGCTGTGCAGGAAAAGGCGACCGGCCAAGCGGTAACCAAATCCATCACGCCGGGCCAGCAGGTTGTTAAAATTGTTAACGACGAAATGGTGGCGATGCTTTCTGGCGATGATGCATCCGCCGGTGCCCTGAAAATCGACAACCCGCCTGCGCCGATCCTGATGGTTGGCCTGCAAGGCTCCGGTAAGACGACGACGACCGCGAAGCTGGCGAAACGCCTGACGGAAAAAGAGAATAAGCGCGTGCTGATGGCCAGCCTCGACATCTACCGTCCGGCTGCGATGTACCAGCTTGAAGTGTTGGGCAAACAGATCGGCGTGGACACCCTGCCAATCGTTGAAGGTCAAAAACCCGCGCAGATCGCCAAGCGTGCCAAGCAACAGGCGTTGCTGGGCGGATATGATGTTTACATCCTCGACACGGCTGGGCGCCTCCATATTAACGAAGAACTGATGGCCGAAATCGAGGCGGTGCGTGATATCACCTCGCCGCGCGAAACTTTGTTGGTGGTTGACGGGCTGACCGGCCAAGACGCCGTCAACGTGGCCGAGCAGTTCGATGCCCAAATCGGCATCACCGGTGTTGTGCTGACGCGGATGGATGGCGACGGGCGTGGTGGTGCGGCCCTCTCTATGCGCGCGGTCACCGGCAAACCGATCAAATTCATCGGCGTTGGCGAGAAGATGGACGCGCTTGAGGAATTCCACCCCGAACGCATTGCCGGCCGCATCCTTGGCATGGGCGACATCGTATCACTGGTTGAAAAAGCCCAGGAAACCATCGAGGTCGCACAAGCCGAGCGCATGATGAAGCGCATGATGAAGGGCCTGTTCAACATGAACGACCTTCGCACGCAGCTGGAGCAGATGCAGCAGATGGGTGGCATGTCCGGTATCATGGGGATGATGCCCGGCATGGCAAAAGCCCAAAAACAGATGGACGCAGCAGGGATCGACGACAAGGTGCTAATGCGCCAGATCGCCCTGATCCAGTCCATGACCAAACGCGAGCGCGCCAACCCCGGCCTTATGCAGGCCAGCCGCAAGAAACGGGTTGCCAAGGGCGCAGGGATGCAGGTCTCCGATCTTAACAAACTTCTGAAAATGCAGCGCCAGATGGGCGACATGATGAAGAAGATGGGCAAAATGGGCAAAAAAGGCCTGATGCGTCAGGGCTTGGGCGCGCTTATGGGTAAAGGTGGCAACCAACAGGCTGGCATGGGCGGCGCAATGCCGGGCATGGGCGCGAACGCGTTGCAGCCGGGGTTTGGTGGCGCACCTAAAGGTTTACCGACTGACCTAAGCGGGTTGAATAAAAAATGATCACCTGCACCCTCAAATATATAATCGACCCTTATAAGCTGTCGGAATTCGAAGCCTACAGCAAGGCGTGGATTTATCTGGTCGAGAAACTCGGCGGGCAGCACCATGGTTATTTGTTGCCGCATGAAGGCCCGAATAATGTTGCCTATGCCAACTTCTCGTTCGACTCGCTCGCCGCTTATGAAGCCTACCGCGAAACGATGGCCGCTGACCCTGAGTGTCAGGCCGTCTACGCCTTCGCCGAAAAGACCCGTTGCATCGTCAGCTTCGAGCGCAGCTTCACCCGCCCGCTGCTTTCCGGCGCAACACCACAAGAGCTGGGGATGATGGAATGACCGACGACCAAACCCGCGCCGCTGAAATCCTGAAAGGTCACCGCGAGAGCATTGACCGTCTGGACTCGATCCTGATTTACACGCTGGGCGAGCGGTTCAAGCACACCCAAGCCGTGGGTTCGCTGAAAGCGGCACATGCGCTGCCCGCCTCCGATCCGGCCCGCGAAGCAATCCAGATCAAGCGGCTCGAAAAACTTGCGGTTGAGGCTGACCTCGATCCGGCATTTGCCAAGAAATTCCTGAACTTCATCATTTCCGAGGTCATCAGGCATCACGATATCATCAAGAATGACGGGCAATAGCCCTCGCATAGCCATCTTAAGGAGAAATCAAAATGGCAGTTAAAATTCGTCTGGCCCGTGGTGGGTCCAAAAAACGTCCTTTCTACCGTGTTGTTGTAGCCGACAGCCGTATGCCGCGCGACGGCCGCTACATCGAGAAAATCGGCACATATAACCCGCTGTTGCCAAAAGACAGCGAAGAGCGTGTGAAAATCGACCTTGAGCGGGTGAAATACTGGTTGGGCGAAGGCGCACAGGTTACTGACCGCGTTTCCCGTTTCCTTGAGGCCGCTGGCGTTCTGGAAAAGAAAAACCGCAACAACCCGATCAAAGGTAAGCCACATAAGGCTACTGTTGCGCGCACTGAAGAAAAAGCGCAAAAAGTTGCCGACGCAGCCGAAGCCGCTGCTGCACCTGCTGAAGAAGTAACAGAAGAAGCCGCAACCGAGTAAGTCGGCCTGTCGGTTTAAGAATTAGCGGCCTCCGGATGCATTTCGGGGGCCGTTTTTTGTTCACATCCGGCGCGAAGCCACCTAACAATAGCCCATGAACCAATTCCCGCCTGAATTCCGCGACCAACTGAACGACCTGATGCGCTGGCGTCGGGATGTCCGGCATTTCCATGCTGACAAACCCGTGTCCGACGACCTGCTAGCCGAAGTGATGGAGGCCATCCGCCTTGCCCCCTCGGTTGGTCTGTCGGAACCTTGGCGTATTGTTTCGGTGAAATCGGCCGCTGCGCGAACCAAAGCCCTGCTGAATTTCGAAGCCGCGAATGCGGATGCCCTAAAGGGGTATTCAGGTGACAGGGCAAAAATTTATGCGGGGTTAAAGCTGTCGGGCATGCGCGATGCGCCTGTTCAATTGGCGGTGTTTTGCGACGATGGGACCGACAAGGGTGCGGGCCTCGGTGCCGGAACTATGCCCGAGACACGGCGGTATTCGGTTGTATCGGCGATCATGAATTTCTGGCTGGCGGCGCGGGCACATGGGCTTGGGGTTGGGTGGGTCTCGATCATCGACCCTAAGCAACTGGCGACAGACCTTGACGTGCCGAAGGATTGGGCGCTAGTGGCGTATCTGTGTGTTGGCTGGCCGGTCGAGACAAGCCTGACACCGGAGCTGGAAAAAGTTGAATGGGAAAAACGCGATGCCTTGTTGGCCTGCGTATTGGAGCGGTAGATGACTGATAACCCCGAAATGATCTGTGTAGGCGCAATTTCCGGCGCATTTGGCGTAAAAGGCGAGGTTCGCATCAAATCCTTCTGCGCCGAGCCTGCGGCCATTAGCAATTACAGCCCCCTTTCCACCGAAGACGGCACGGTTTACGACCTCGGCATCACCCGCGCGATCAAAGGCGGTTTTGCTGCGGTGATTTCCGGCGTGGACAACAAAGAAGACGCCGATGCGCTGCGCAGCACACGCCTGTATACGGCCCGCGAAAACTTGCCGAACCTGCCGGACGACGAATACTACCACTCCGATTTGATCGGACTAACGGCTGTTGATACCGGCGGCGCGACGCTCGGCAAAATCAAAACCGTTTTGAACCACGGGGCGGGTGATATCCTCGAGATCACAGGACCAGGATTGAAAGAACCCATCCTTCTGTCGTTCACCAAAGAAGCCGTTCCGACCGTCGATCTGACCGCTGGCCGCATCGTCATAGATCCGCCCGAGGGACTGTTCCCCCAACCGGAATCGTGACACGGGTCATCATCCACGCCGGTTTTCACAAGACCGGCACAACAAGTTTGCAACGGTTTTTAGAGATAAACGCCGAAGCCCTCGCGCCCCACGTCCGTGTAATCCTGAAACCTCAGATGGAGGCCTTAGCCGCCTGCGCACGCGATTGCAGCAACGCGATGTTGCCAAGCACCTTGATGCCACGCCGTCTAGCCCGCGCCGCGTTTAAAAAACAATTCGCAGCACTACTGAAGACCACCGCGTTGGAACCAAATCAAACCTTGTTAATTTCATGCGAGGCCTTGGTTGGCCGCATGCCCGGTCGCGAAAACATTATGGCATTCGACGCCGCCGCCGGACTGGCCGAGGATATGCTTACTGTTGCCACCCAACATTTCGGCCCCGATTTGAACATCACATTCTTTTACACCACCCGCGCGAAGGACGCATGGATGCGCAGCGCCTACACCCACCTGCTGCAACAGACAAAATTCACTATGTCGATGGACGAATTCACCACTAAATACGCGCGGGCAGGTGATCTGGATGTGGCCATTTCGAACATCGCCAAGGCCATCGCCCCGCTTAAACCCGTTGTGTCGAGGCTGGAAGACACCTCGCCCAAACACTTCGGCCCTGCGAGCGAACTGCTGGAGCTGTTAAACCTCCCCTCCGAAGTCATCGCCACATTACAATCCCCGTTACAAATAAACCGTGGAATCGATGCGTTCGAGCAGCGCAAAATGATGGAGTTCAACTTGGGCACCTCGGAGGGCGAAGACCTGATCCTGCAAAAACGTCGGTTCCTGCGAAAACGCCGAAACCGGTTAAAGCGGCGGCTGGATTCCGATTAACGGCCCCGCACCATCGACAGTTCCCGCGTTTTATGACAGGAAGCGGCATGACTAAACACACCAAATCCCACGGCCGGATCGCCATCAACGCAACCCGCAAGCCGACCGCCTTGATTAAGGACACGCCAGACCTCGCTGGGGCGTGGAAGGCCAAAGTGTTGACGCTTTATCCAGATATGTTTCCGGGCATCCTTGGGCACTCGTTGACGGGGCGCGCCTTGCAAAAAGGCCTGTGGGCGCTGGACCCCATCGACATCCGCACCTTTGCGCGCGGCAAGCACCGCAATGTCGATGACACCCCTGCGGGGGGCGGCGCGGGCATGGTGCTGATGGCTGATGTGGTGGGGCGTGCGATTGATTTCGCCGACAAGGGCGAATCCCGCGAGGATTGGCCGGTGATTTACCTCTCGCCACGGGGGAAACCGTTCGATCAGGCGATGGCGCGGCGATTCAGCAAGGCAAAAGGTATCACCCTGCTTTGTGGCCGTTTCGAGGGCGTAGACCAGCGCGTTCTGGATGCGCGGCAGGTTGAGGAGGTCAGTTTAGGCGATTTCATCCTGACAGGCGGAGAGATTGCAGCGCAGGCCTTGATTGATGCCACAGTTCGGCTTATACCGCGCGTGCTTGGGAATGCTGAGTCGACCGAGGAGGAATCCTTCTCGCATGGTTTGCTTGAACATCCCCAGTATACAAGGCCCACGGAATGGGAAGGCCGCAAGATACCCGAGGTTCTCCTCTCGGGCCATCACGCGAACATCGCCAAATGGCGTGCCGACCAGTCCGAATCCTTGACCAAGGAACGTCGTCCCGACCTCTGGCGAGCGCATATTGCGGACTCGGTGGAAGATCAGCAGCTCTCGGACGCGCAAACAATCGCTGATAAGGCGAGCAAAAAGGACGACTGAAATGAACATTATTGAACAGCTCGAAGCCGAGCAAATTGCCGCACTGGCCAAAGACATCCCTGATTTCAAAGCTGGCGATACTATCCGCGTCGGCTATAAGGTGACCGAGGGCACCCGCTCCCGTGTGCAGAACTATGAGGGCGTATGTATCGCTCGCAACGGCGGCAAAGGCATCGCTGGCGCATTCACAGTTCGTAAAATCTCGTTTGGTGAGGGCGTCGAGCGCGTATTCCCGCTCCACTCGCCAAACATCGACTCCATTACTGTTATCCGTCGCGGCAAGGTTCGTCGTGCGAAATTGTTCTATCTCCGTGCGCTCCGTGGTAAATCTGCGCGTATCGTTGAAAAAACAAATTACCGTCCGCTTAAAGAAAAGTAAGATCGGTAGTAACGAATTCAGACGGGCGTCCTTAAGGGGCGCCCGTTTTGTTTTGAACTTTATGTATTCAATGGCTTTTCAGATCACAAAAAATGCGGCATGCTCGTCGCATGTGGTTTGGATCCTTCATAATACGCTCTATTTGGCTATCGCTGACCGTGGCCCTGTTTTGGCTGCCGGTTCTAGTGGTAGTTGGTTACGGCGTTCGCTTCCTGTTTGAAATCTTCCAGAACGAGCCGATCGCCCTTGGCATGGTTATCGTTATTTCCGTTCAGCCCATCCTTGTCTTGCTGGCAATATTTGCCATTCGCGGCGGCATGATGGCCTTGAAGGTCACACGCGGTACAGACCTCAATAGCCTTGGGGCTGTCGTTTTTCGCATCGTCCGCTTTAACCTGCCGTTGATGTGGGGCGTGACGATTTTGTTCGGACTTTCAACCACCATCACAGGTTTACGTTTGCTTAACTCTGACTTCACCGCAGAGCTCGAGCAGGCTAAAGAAACAGGTTCCATGCTCGACATCGGCCTCCTCATCGAGCTTATCGGCCAATTTCCCGTCTTCCTGATAGGTGGCTGGCTGCTTGGGGCATGTGTCTCATTCGCTTTGCTGGGGGTGTCGGTCGCGGCCCAGTCTGCCCGCGCGGCCGTTAAGCCGCCGAGCCATCATTCGATATGGGGAATGGCCTCGGAATTCACGAACCTTCTAATCTTGTCACTGATACTTATTATCATCCCGTTCATCGCAGCTATCTTTGCGATTGGCACCGATGCAAAACTGGTAGATCTAACGGCGCTGAACCCGATCGCTTTCTACGGTGCACTCGGGTACGGCACATGGGCGATCTGCGCGCTCGCGGCTGGTGCAGCCCTTGCATATTCGCTTACCCTCGAAAGTACAAAACGCAAGCATCAGGAAATCCTTGATGCCATCGGCGACACGGCGCAACCTACTGTCGACCTTAAATCATTACGCCACTCGCGGATGAAAAAATAACAGAACGATCCGGAAACCCGGTTCATTCCTCTTGCCCATACCCGCAACATTCGCTATAGCCCAAAAATCAGTTTTCGCGTGGCGACAGCTTACCGGACCTATGGAGGTTGCCGCAGGTTGATTAGTCCGCACATATGGAGCAAGAGACATGAAAAAAGATATCCATCCGGAGTATCACAATATCACGGTCAGAATGACCGATGGTACGACTTACGAAACCCGCTCGACATACGGCGCCGAGGGTGACACCCTTGTGCTCGATATCGACCCGACTGTGCATCCTGCATGGACCGGCGGCAACACACGTCTTCTTGATACCGGCGGCCGTGTTTCGAAGTTCAAAGCAAAATACGACGGTCTCGGCTTCTGATCTTTCCTGCGGTTGCAGGATCAGATACAGGTTACAGCGCGTCCCCCATCGGGGCGCGTTTTGCCGTTTTAGGAGCTAACTCATGGCGCATATTATCGTATTCGGGAATGAAAAAGGTGGCTCCGGCAAGTCCACCACCGCGATGCATCTAATGAGCGCGATTGCGCGGTCCGGCTATCAAGTCGGCGCGCTCGATCTGGACCTGCGCCAGCAAAGCTTTTTCCGTTATATCGATAACCGCGAGGCGTTTTGCGCCAATAACAACGTCGAACTACCCATACCCAAACGGGTCAGCCTGAAACTTTCCGCACAGGACAGCCAAAAGGCCGCGCAGACCGAAGAAGAAACCAGTTTTGCGGCGGCCTTGGCAACACTAGATGCCGAGTGTTCGTTCATCCTGATTGATTGTCCCGGTGCACACACCCGATATGCCCAGATGGCGCATGCGGTGGCGGACACGCTGATTACACCCATGAACGACTCACTGGTGGATTTCGACCTGCTGGCGCGGCTTGACCCTGTATCGGGCAAGGTGCTTGGCCCCTCGATCTATTCCGAAATGGTTTGGAGCGCGCGGCAACTGCGCTCCCAAGCCGGTTTGAAACCTGTGGACTGGGTGGTTCTGCGCAACCGGATGTCGATACTGAACGCCCGCAACAAACGTAAGGTTGGAACGGCCCTCGAGGAACTTTCCAAACGAATCGGCTTCCGCCTTATCCCCGGCTTTTCCGAGCGCGTGATATTTCGCGAACTCTTCCTGAACGGCCTAACGCTTTTGGACCTTAAAGAGGTCGGGGAATACAAAATGACCCTGTCCAACATCGCCGCACGCCAAGAAGTCCGCGACCTTATTCGCGCTTTGAACCTGCCAAACGTTAAAATAAATTTCTGATATTCCGGCACGTGAAACCGCCGAGCGAAGCGAGGCCCGGCCCAACTGGAGGGGTTTGGTTTTGCTTGCAAAACAAAGCTCTGACAGGCGGGAGCTCCCTATTAGATGGATGGGAGCTCCCGCCCTTCGGTTGGGCCAGGCCTCGCTTCGCTCGGCGCCTGTATGTGGATTAAGGGCCTTGACCCTAGCTGGCCTTGCGTTCTTCTTGTACCGTTATGCCGTAATGGTCCGCCAATCTTTGCAAGGCAATCTTCAGGACAACCTTACCGGAGCGGGCGGACCAGCCAAGGCGTTTTTCGGCTTTTTCCATCCCCTCAAGAAAACAACAAACCCTTAACGCGACATCCGCCAATCCCGGCCCGAGCGCTTTTAGCGCCCCCGAAACACGATCCCGTGCGTTAGAGGAGCCGGATAATTCCGCACCGCTGTTCCAACCGCCGCCCGCGCAAGTCAAAAACCGGTCCCAATTCTGGGCAACCCTTGGCCCAAGCTGCGCTTGCTCAAAATCCTCGCGCAGACGCTCCCCTGCTTCCAGCAACTCCGGTGACAGATACATGGCGCCCGACTTATCCTTTTTACGCGCCAACAACGTTAACGGACTTTCGGCAAAATTAAATCGAACGGATT
>ENA-OSCG01000046-OSCG01000046.1-marine-sediment-metagenome-genome-assembly--contig:-NODE-46-length-22933-cov-6.314931_pt1 | contig 22933 bp, 21 predicted proteins | sample MGYA00237880_ERZ529332 | MGnify/ENA primary metagenome ERZ529332 (study PRJEB26373, sample SAMN05710708) | marine sediment metagenome | biome: marine; feature: ocean trench; material: sediment... | reverse complement strand
CGGAATTCGGGCTGGAAACGACGATTGTCGAGGAAATCGCCCATACTTTGCCGTTTTGCAACCTGCTCCATTTCAAGCGCGATTCAGAGGCGGCCACCAAACGCAAAGACCCCAAAGTTCTGATCATCGCGCCAATGTCGGGCCATTACGCCACTTTGCTGCGCGGAACCATCAAAGCGATGCTGCCGGAGCATGACGTTTACATCACCGACTGGATCGACAGCCGTGACGTACCACTTTCCGAGGGAGCGTTCGACCTTGATGACTATGCCGACTACCTGATCGACTTCTGCCGCATCCTTGGCGAAGACGGCGAGCGCCCGTCCGTTATGGCCGTCTGTCAACCGGGCGTGCCAATGATGGTTGCCGCCTCGCTGATGGCGATGAACAACGATGCGTTTCGGCCCGCAAGCATCACCCTGATGGGGGCCCCAATCGACACCACCAAGGACCCGCAAGTTCCCAACAAACTGGCCACTGACAAACCACTTTCATGGTTCAAAAAGAACGTCATCGTCTCGGTTCCCTGGCCAAACACCGGTTTCATGCGCCGCGTTTACCCCGGCTTCCTACAACTGTCCGGCTTTATGTCTATGAACATGGAAAAGCACGTCGATGCCCACCGCGCCAAAGCCGAATGTTGAGCGGCCCTATCTTCATAGGTTCCCCGCCAATCGAGGTTCGCATAAAACGCAACCCTCGCGCCAAACGCTTCACCCTTCGCCTGTCCAGAACCGACGGCAAGGCCACGCTGACATTGCCCACCCGCGCCTCGATACGCGAGGCTGAGGGGTTCGCCACCCGTCAAGAAGGCTGGCTGCGGGCGCAAATTTCCAAGCTCCCCGACCGCGCCGTTTTGCTGGACGGAGGCCGCCTGCCATTTCGCGGCGAGCATCTGGAAATCACCGCCACCACCGGCAGATCCATCCGCGTTGAGGGCGATAAAATCTTTGTGGGCGGTAAACATTCCGGTGCCCGCCTGCAAGCTTTCATCAAGACCGAGGCCCGCAATGCGCTTGTCCCCGCCGTGGAGAAATACGCCGCCCGACTTAACCAGCCGTTCAAGCGGATAACGCTGCGCGACACGCGCTCCCGTTGGGGGTCGTGTTCCGCTGAAGGCAACCTGATGTTTTCGTGGCGCTTGGTCATGGCCCCGCCCATCGTGCTGGAATACGTCGCCGCACACGAGGTTGCGCATCTGGTGGAAATGAACCACGCCACCGCCTTCTGGGATGTCGTTGAAACCTTGATGCCAGACTACCAAAATCACCGGAACTGGCTGCGCGAACACGGGGCGAAACTGCACGCTGTGAATTTTATCGCTTGACCCGATCCATTTTGTGATCACAAGGTGTTTGCATGTCACCAGAACCAAAAATTCCAGCCCACGAACACGTTTACCGCACCCTTCGCGCGCGCATTATGTACGGCGAGATGACACCAGCCTCGCCCCTGACCCTGCGCGGTATCGGCGCGGAATTCAACGTCTCCATGACCCCCGCACGAGAGGCGGTTCGCCGTTTGGTGGCCGAAGGCGCGTTAATTATGTCCGCCTCGGGCCGCGTATCAACGCCGGAATTATCCAACGACCGGATAGAGGAACTCGCCAGCCTCCGCGCTATGCTGGAACCCGAGCTAGGTGCCCGCGCTCTTCCCCGCGTCCACCCCGCCCTGATCGAGCGTTTACAAAACATTAACAACGTCATAGCCGAGAAAATCGTCAAGGCGGATGCAACCGGATACGTCCGCGCCAATCTGGATTTTCACCGCACTTTGTACCTTCGCGCCCAATCCCCCGCGATGCTGGCGCTGCTGGAAACTGTCTGGCTGCAAGCCGGTCCGACCATGCGGGCGCTGTATTCCAGATTGCCGCGAACCCTCGCCAGCGAGAAACACCGCACTATCCTTGCCGCGCTACGGGCCAACGACGAACGTGCCCTGCGTGTTGCGATCCAGTCTGATGTAATCAGCGGCCTGAGGATGCTTCTGACATGAACTGGGAATTATGATTAGCACCATCGCCATCCTGATTGTGATCGTTCCCGCCGCCCTCTGGATATGGAAACGAAACGAGATCAAACGGTTACTCGCCGTTAACGCGTTGTTTTCCGCGCAGAACATCGTCAGAAATTTCAGCAATATGGAGGCTATATTCTTTAGCACCAACCTTGGTGTGCCCAACGCCCCCGCCTCCGATTTACCGCATGAACCGCGAGCCATGCCCGATGGATTGGGCGGATGGATCAAAGAGCGCTCCGTCACCGCGCTCGTCGTTCTTAAGGACGGTAAAATCGCGCATGAAGACTATTTCAAAGGCACAACACCCGAAGATTTGCGAGTTTCATGGTCCGTCGCCAAAAGTTTTCTATCAGCCCTTATGGGGATCGTAATTGCCGACGGCGACATCGAATCCATCGACGACCCCGTTACAAAATACGCGCCCAACCTCGCTGATTCCGCCTATGACGGCGCAACCATCCGCAACGTGCTGAACATGGCCAGCGGTGTGACGTTTGACGAGGATTACCTGTCCTTCAGCTCCGACATCAACAAAATGGGCCGCGTGCTGGCACTGGGCGGCTCCATGGACAAATTCACAGCGAGGCTGAAAAACCGCGACCTTGATGCAAGCGTTGGTTGGCAATACGTCTCGATCGACACGCACGTCATCGGCATGATTATACGCGGGGCAACGGGGCGTGAAATCCCTGAACTCATGGCCGAAAAACTGCTCGGCCCGCTGGGATTGGAGGCAGACCCGCTGTTCCTGACCGACGGCAAAGGAGTCGCCTTCGTACTGGGCGGGCTGAACCTGCGCACCCGCGATTACGCCCGCTTTGGCCAGATGTTCGCGCAAGGCGGCGCGTTCGGTGGCAAGCAGGTCGTCCCCGCCGAGTGGGTCGCCGATTCCACCGCCATCAGCGCCCCGACCGAAGCTGGCGAAACCCAATACGGCTTCCAGTGGTGGCTGCCAGCCGACGCCAAGCCGGGTGAATACTTCGCGCGGGGGATCTACGGCCAGTACATCTATATCGACACGGACAACAACGTGGTGATCGCCGCCAACTCCGCCGACCGCGCGTTCGAGGAGGACGGGTCATTCGAACAGAACCTCGGTATGTTCCGCGAGATTTCCCTGAAACTACGGTAGACTCGCAAGCTTTCCGTTCTTCAATAAATGCTGCAACACATAGGTAATCGACAGAGCATCATCCAGTGCGTCATGTCCCTTTAAGGGTGGGTGTTTCAGCTTGAAATAAGCAGCCAGCCGATTGCTGCTGGTTTTCTTGATATCGTCATAGGGCATTCCCGCCGACAACAGCAGCTTGCACGCGTTGTCAAATCTATTGGCCGCAATAATTGGCGTAATGTTGGCCACATAACAGCTAATCGCCATCATGTTCAGTTCGTCCTTGCCCCAAGACCAGAACTGCGCCCCGTTGGAAAACTTATTCAGGTCATTCAGCGCTTGCGCCAGAGGAACCCCTGTAGTTTTAATTGTGTCCTCGGTGATGCCCGTAAGTTGCGTGAAAAACGGGTCAATGGCGTAATCGTCACCGTGGCGATCCACAGGCCGCACAAATATCCGTTTCGTCGCCAAAATTTGAAAGCCGCCGGTAAGGCCAAGCTTTACGGCACCAATTTGCGCGATCACCGGGTCTGGATCAAACGGTCCACACCAATACCGCTGCTGCGCGTTTTCGGTAACCAGATACTCACAATCAAAAATAATAGCCGTATCCATTTTGGTGATTTTCCCTTTTATTAATATACGTTAATGAATTACTCCAAATTCCCATCTAAAAACGCCACAACCTCGTCAGCGGCAGGAATTGCCGCGGCCGCGCCTACTTTAGTGACTTGAATGGCCGAGGCTGCGGAGGCGAATGTTAGTGCGTGTTTGACCGATCTACCCAGATCAAGCGCGGCTAGAAAATAGCCCAGAAATGTATCGCCAGCCCCCGTTGTATCCACCGGATCAACCTTGAAGGCATCCACGGAAATCACGGCATCGCCTGTCTGCAACGTCGCGCCATCGACCCCGCGCGTGATCAAAATCTGTGGAACCGGAAGGGTCGCCGCCTCGACACCCAAAGCCTTTGACAATTGCGCCGCCTCAACATGGTTAACGGCGAGTAAATCCGTCATTGGCAGCATCGCAACAGCCGCCTTAGCGTCAAAAGGAGCCGCCGCATAGGCCACCCGCATCCCCTTTGCCTTGGCAGCCTTCGCCGCATAAACTCCGAGGTTGGTTTCGTTTTGCAACAACAACCAGTCGCCAGCACCGGCCCCGCTTAACGCGTCCGTAACCATCGTTTCTCTCAAAGCGCGGTTGGCGCCGGTAAACAAAACGATAACGTTTTCCGCCGCATCATCGACGTATATAATCGCGTGGCCTGTCGGCACATCGATAACCGACAAATGCTGCGTATCAACGCCCGCCTCTGTCATCTGGTCGGCCAGCCAGACACCGTCACTGCCGATCGCACCGATATGAAATACCTTCCCACCGGCCCGCGCTATCGCAATCGACTGGTTCGCCCCCTTGCCGCCAAGCCCGCTGTTAAACGAGGTCGCGGCAAGCGTTTCGCCTGCCTCTGGCAAATATGGCACACGGTAAACATGGTCGATATTCACCGAGCCGAGGTTGTAAATCGCCATATCAGCCGACCTTGCATGCAGCCATAATTGCCATGTTCAGAATGTCGTTAACGGTGGAGGTGGTCGTACAAATCTTGACCTGTTTGTCGATGCCCGTCAGGATCGGCCCGATCACCGTAGCGCCGCCCATTTCCTGCATCAGCTTCACCGAAATCGACGCAGAATGCCGCGCGGGAACAACCAGAATGTTGGCCGGACCGGTCAAACGACAGAACGGATATTGCTTCATCACCTCGGGGTTCAGGGCCACGTCCACGGTCATCTCGCCGTCGTATTCAAAATTAACCCGACGCTTGTCCAGCACCGCCACGGCTTCGGTCATCTTCTCGGCGCGCTCCGAAACCGGATATCCGAAGGTCGAGAAACTTACCAGCGCCACGCGCGGCTCTAACCCCAGACTGCGCGCCAAATCCGCCGCGCGTTCGGAGATATCGGCCAAATCCTCGGCCTCGGGCCATTCATGCACCAATGTGTCGGCGATCAACACGATCCGGCCACCCGCCAGAACCACGGTGATGCCCACCGCGCCGCCCTCGATAGACGCATCGAAAACGTGGTTAATCTGGCTAAGAACCTGCGCCGATTTGCGCGTGGCCCCTGTTACCATGCCATCAACATGGTCATGCGCCAGCATCAGGGAGGCAAACACATGCCGGTCCCTTGAGGCCAGAACATGGCAGTCCCGCCTGTCAAAACCCTTACGTTGCAGGCGGTCGTAAAGGTAGCTTTTGTATTTCGCCAAATGCGGCGTTGTCGCGGCGTTAATCACTTCGATCTCGTCAATCGCTTCGGGCATTCCGGCGGCTTTCAGGAAACCTGCAACCTCGTCGGGTCGCCCAACCACCACCGATTGGCCCAGCCCTGCACGTCGATAGGCAACGGCTGCGCGTACAACACGGGAATCATCGCCCTCGGCGAAAACAATCCGCGCCTGCTCGCGTTTGGCCCGCACGTTCAGCGATTGAAATATCGAGGCCGTCGGGTCGAGCCGCGCTTTCAGGCTTAACTCATACGCCTCCATATCAATGATAGGACGCCTTGCGACGCCCGTGTCCATCCCCGCCTTCGCAACCGCTGGCGGGATGATGTAAATCAGGCGTGGATCAAACGGCGTTGGAATGATGTAATCCCGCCCGAAACTAAGTTTTTTACCGTAAGCCAGCGCGACCTCGTCCGGCACATCCTCGCGGGCGAGTGCGGCCAAAGCCTCGGCACAGGCGATCTTCATTTCGTCGTTGATCGCGCGGGCATGAATATCCAGCGCCCCGCGAAACAGATAGGGGAAGCCCAGTACATTGTTAACCTGATTGGGATAATCCGAGCGCCCTGTTGCCACGATCGCATCCTCGCGAACGGCGTGGGCCTCCTCCGGTGTGATCTCTGGGTCGGGGTTGGCCATGGCGAAAATCACCGGATCAGCAGCCATGGATTTGACCATTTCCGCCGTCACCGCGCCCTTGACCGAGACACCGATAAACACGTCGGCATTATCCATCGCATCATCCAGAGTGCGGGCTTTAGTATTGGCCGCATGTGCCGATTTCCACTGGTTCATCCCCTCAGCCCGACCCTGATAAATCACGCCTTTGGTATCGCAAAGCAGGCAATTGTCATGCTTGGCACCCATGGTTTTCAGCAGCTCGATACAGGCAATGCCCGCCGCCCCCGCGCCGTTAACAACTATCCGGCAATCCTCGATTTTCTTGCCCGAAAGGTGCAGCGCGTTAATCAGCCCTGCCGCACAAATCACCGCTGTGCCGTGTTGGTCGTCATGGAACACCGGAATATCCATAACTTCCTTAAGCCGTTGTTCAATAATGAAACATTCCGGCGCTTTGATGTCTTCGAGGTTAATCCCGCCGAACGTCGGCCCCATCAGGCGCACCGCTGCAATGATTTCTTCAGGGTCTTGGGTGTCCAGTTCGATGTCAATGGCGTTAACATCCGCAAACCGCTTGAACAGAACCGCCTTGCCTTCCATCACCGGCTTGGAGGCCAGCGCACCCAGATTGCCCATCCCCAGAATAGCCGAGCCGTTGGTGATAACCGCCACAAGATTGCCCTTGGTGGTATATTCATACGCCAACGCCGGATTGTCCGCGATGGCCTGAACGGGGGCGGCCACACCGGGCGAATAGGCCAGCGACAAATCCCGCTGCGTCGCCATCGCGGTGGAAGCGTTAATCTCGATTTTCCCGGGGGTTGGCTCCCGGTGATAGGCCAGCGCCTCTTCGTCGGTGACTTTGGTGTTGTTGGACATTGGTTGGCCTTCAGGTTTTCTAATTGTTAAGCAAACCTTACGCAGAGTCTGTACCGACTACAACCTACCCGGCACCAATAAGAATTCCGACGGCCAGCACCAAACTGCCGCCCAGAACCACCTGAAAAATCGCCTTGCCGAACGAGGTTTCCATGAAGCGGTTCTGGATCCACGCGATTGCCCATAGTTCGATAAATACGACGATGAAAGCGATGGATGTGGCCGTCCAGAAGTCCGCTATCAGATACGGCAAGGCGTGGCCCAACCCGCCCAGCGTCGTCATAACGCCCGAGGCCAGCCCGCGTTTCCACGGCGCGCCACGGCCCGAGATCACCCCGTCATCATGTGCTGCCTCGGTAAACCCCATCGAAATCCCCGCCCCGATCGAGGCGGCCAAGCCAACCAACAAAGTTGTATGCGGGTCTTGCGTTGCAAATGCGGTGGCGAAAATCGGCGCGAGCGTGGAAACCGAGCCGTCCATCAACCCCGCCAAACCGGGCTGCACCCACGTCAAAACAAACTGGCGATGCGCGGCGGATTTTTCGTCGGCACCTTCGTCCGATTCCAGATCGACAGACATCCGGGCCGCGGACTGCGCGTGTTGCCCCTCGGCCTCGGCCAAATCGCCCAGCAGCTTGCGGGTTGCGGGATCAGAAGATTGCCCCGCGGCGGTCAGGTAAAAATTCTGCGCATCGCGCTCCATCTTTTGCGCCTCTTCGCGGATGCGTTCCAGCCCAAGGTTTTTCACCAGCCAGACGGGGCTGCGGTTGTAATAACCTGCTACGTGTTCGCGCCGGATTAACGGGATTACATCGCCAAACCGCGTGGTAAACGCATCAATCAACATCTTGCGATGCTCGTTTTCCTCCAGCGCCATTTCATCGAATACTGCGGCCGTTTCCGGATATTCCTCGCGTAATTCATGCGCATACGTCGCATAAATCCGCGCGTCATCCTCCTCCGAGGAAATCGCCAGCGCAAGGACTTCGGCCTCCGACAGGTCTTTGAATTTACGGCGGTTTGTGAAAGCTTGTAGCATGGGGCACCTCTTTGGGATGGTGCAAAAGTAATGCGTACCTCGCCTCTTCGCAAGTGGTTCCACAATCCGCATTGGCGTGCTAGAAATCCCGAACCAACAACGCTCGGGGACTGCTTCGCACATGGCCGCAAAAGACAATTCGATAACGCCCATGATGGCGCAGTATCTGGAGATCAAAGGGCGCTATCCCGACGCGCTACTGTTCTATCGCATGGGTGATTTCTACGAGATGTTTTTTGACGATGCCGTGGCCGCCTCCGCCGCGCTGGACATCGCGTTAACCAAACGTGGCAAGCACGAGGGCAAGGATATTGCCATGTGCGGTGTTCCGCATCATGCCGCCGAGGGGTATCTTCTGACGCTGATCCGCAAAGGTTTCCGTGTCGCGGTGACCGAGCAACTGGAGGCCCCTTCCGAGGCCAAAAAACGTGGCTATAAAGCCATAGTCAAGCGCGATGTTACGCGGCTGGTGACCCCCGGAACGCTGACCGAAGATTCGCTGCTGGACGCCCGTGCGCACAACTACCTCGCGGCTATCGCGGATGTGCGGGGGGCGATGGCGATAAGCTGGGTGGATGTCTCGACCGGAGATTTTCACGTGGCGCCTATAAGCCGCGTAACGCTTGGCCCGACGCTGGCCCGCCTGTCCCCGCGCGAGGTGTTGGTGACGGATTCTCTCGCCGAAACCCTGCGCGAAACAATTGAGGAGGCAGGGGCGTCGCTTACACCGCTTTCTGCCGCCAGTTTTGATTCTACTGCCGCCGAGGGGCGATTGACCAAGTTGTTCAAAATCAAATCCCTCGACGCATTCGGGAATTTCGAGCGCTCCGAAGTCGCGGCCATGGGCGCAATTGTCGATTACCTCGACATAACCCAACGTGGAAAACTGCCGCTGCTGCGGCCACCATTAAAGGAAAGCCACGGCAGTTCGGTGCAAATCGACGCCGCAACACGCCGCAATCTTGAACTGACCCGCAGCCTTTCGGGTGAACGCCAAGGGTCATTGCTGGCCACCATAGACCGGACGATCACAGGCAGCGGTGCGCGGCTTTTAGGGGTCCGCCTGACCAGCCCGTCAACCGATCTGGCAACCATAAACGCCCGCCACGATGCCGTCGCGCATTTCGTCGAAAACCGGGCATTGGCCGAAGACACCCGCGAGGCTTTGCGGCAAGTGCCGGACATGGAACGCGCCCTCGCGCGCCTGGCGTTAGATCGAGGAGGCCCCCGCGACATCGTCGCCTTGCGCCGCGGCCTTGTACAAGCGGGGGCGTTATCGGCAGCGCTCGCCGGGGCCTTGCCGGACGTGCTGCAACGCGCGGCGCAAGATATGACAGGGCACGACACGCTGGTGAAACTGCTGGATGTCGCCCTGATTCCTGAACCGCCATTGCTGGCCCGTGATGGCGGGTTCGTCGCCGAAGGATTTAACGAAGAACTGGATGAGGCACGCAAGCTGCGCGACGAGGGCCGCAGTGTTATCGCCGCCATGCAGGCGGAATACGCGGCCTTGACGGGGATCACCTCGATCAAGATCAAGCACAACAACGTGCTGGGCTATTTCGTCGAAACCCCCGCTAGCCACGCCGAAAAAATGTTGTCGGAACCGCTTTCCGATACGTTTATCCACCGCCAAACCACGGCCAACCAAGTGCGGTTCACCACGGTTCCCCTGTCCGAAATGGAAACCAAAATCCTTAACGCTGGCGGGCGGGCGCTGGAAATCGAGAAAACCATCTTCGCAGACCTGCGCGCCGCCATCATGGATCACGCCGCCCGAATTGCCCAAGCTGCGAAAGCTCTGGCCGAAACCGACCTGTCCGCAGCCCTCGCCGATATCGCGATTGGTGAAAACTGGGTGCGACCGCAAATGGACGCCTCGCGTTCATTTGCGATTCAAGGCGGTCGCCATCCGGTGGTCGAACAAGCGCTGCGGCGTTCGGGCGATCCTTTCGTTGCCAACGATTGTGATCTGACCGCGGGCGAAGATAACAGCCACCCCGTTTGGTTGCTGACAGGCCCGAACATGGCTGGTAAATCGACATTCCTTCGCCAAAATGCCCTGATTGCCCTGCTTGCCCAAATGGGTGCATACGTTCCGGCCACAAAAGCCCATATCGGCATAATCGACCAACTTTTCTCGCGCGTGGGGGCGGCGGACGACCTTGCCCGTGGGCGATCTACCTTCATGGTCGAGATGGTGGAAACCGCTGCAATCCTCAATCAGGCTGGTGATCGCGCGTTGGTGATCCTCGATGAAATCGGACGGGGGACGGCGACATATGACGGGCTGTCCATCGCTTGGGCCACGTTGGAGCACCTCCACGATGTTAACCGTTGCCGGACGCTGTTTGCGACGCATTACCATGAACTCTCGGCGCTGACCGCCAAACTCCCGGGCCTCAAAAACGCCACCGTTGCCGTGCGCGAATGGGAGGGCGATGTGATCTTCCTCCACGAGGTGCACGAGGGTGCGGCGGACCGGTCTTACGGTGTGCAAGTCGCCAAACTCGCAGGCCTGCCACCTGCCGTGGTGGAGCGCGCCCGTATCGTTCTGGAAGCGCTGGAACAGAAAGATCGGGATGGTGGTGGCAACGCCGAAACCCTTATCGACGACCTGCCCCTGTTCAGCGCAACCGCCGAGCCCAAGGCGAGGCCCCCTCAACCTTCCGAAGTTGAAGACCGTTTGCGCGACATCCACCCGGACGAGCTAACCGCCCGCGACGCCCTCGCGCTGGTTTATTCCTTGCGTGAGATGCTGGACAAATAATGTCGGAAACTCCGCAAATAGAGGTCAGCGTGGTGGGCAGCATCGCCGCGATTTCTGCCACCGATTGGGACGGCTGCACCGATGGGCAAGACCCGTTCACAAGCCACCGTTTCTTGCTGGCACTGGAAGAAAGCGGGTCCGTCGGGGGCGGCACAGGCTGGGCGCCTCGACATTTAGTGGCGCGATTAGACGGTGAAATTATCGGCGTTATGCCAATGTATGCCAAAGGTCACTCGCAAGGGGAATACGTTTTTGACCACGCTTGGGCAGGCGCATTTGAGCGCTCTGGCGGGCGGTATTATCCCAAGTTGCAATGCGCGGTTCCCTTCACGCCAGCCACTGGCCCTCGCCTTCTGGTGCGCTCGGATATAGCGCGGGAAGCGCTGGTCAGCGCGGCCATCCAGATCGCCACGGACAACCATGTTTCCAGCTTTCATATTACATTTTGCACACAAGAAGAATACGCTCTTGGCCCGGAACTTGGCATGATGCAGCGTGTCGGTCAGCAGTTTCATTGGGAAAACGACGACTACACGGATTTCGACGCATTCCTTGCCAAACTCTCCAGCCGTAAACGCAAGATGATCCGCAAGGAACGCCGCTTGGCGCAAGGTTTTGGCGGCGAGATACTCCAGCTTACCGGCGATCAAATCCAGCCCGAACACTGGGATGCCTTCTGGCAGTTTTACCAAGATACAGGCGCGCGGAAATGGGGTACGCCCTACCTGACCCGCGAATTCTTCAACATAGCCCAGCGGACCCTTCGGGACGACATTTTGCTGGTTTTGGCGAAACGTGACGGTAAATATATTGCCGGAGCGCTTAACTTCATCGGTACTAAAACCCTGTTTGGCCGCTACTGGGGTTGCGCCGAGGATCACCCGTATCTGCATTTCGAGCTGTGCTATTATCAAGCCATCGACTACGCTATTGAGCACAATCTCGCCCGCGTCGAGGCTGGCGCACAAGGGGAGCACAAACTCGCAAGGGGCTATATGCCCAGCCCGGTTTACTCGTTACACTGGATCGCGGATAAAGGGTTTGAACGCGCCGTTAACCAGTTTTTAACCGATGAACGCGCGGCTGTGGACGAGGACATAGAATTTCTCGCCGCCATTGGCCCATTCAAGAAGTCAGGGGATTAAACATGCTTTCACCACCATTAACGACGACCGAACGGGCGGAATTCCTGCCCGAACTTCAAGCCGCCGGATGGGCGTTGCAAACCGACCGCGATGCCCTGACCAAAACCTTTGAATTCGCCAATTTCATCGAGGCGTTCGGCTGGATGTCCCGCATCGCCATCTGGTCCGAAAAAATGAACCACCACCCAGAGTGGTTTAACGTTTACCGCACCGTTGAAGTCCTGCTAACCAGCCACGACGTAGACGGATTATCAATGCGCGACGTGAAGATGGCGCGGAAAATGGATCAACTGGCGGGATAGATATGGCTGGAATTATTGTTATTGGCGCGGGTCAGGCCGGTTCTTCACTGGTTGTGAAACTGCGCGCACTCGGCTACGTGGGAGACATCACGCTGATCGGCGGCGAACCGGTGCCGCCCTACCAACGCCCGCCGCTTTCAAAAAAATACATGCTAGGCGAGATGGACGCAGAACGCCTGTTCCTGCGCCCCGAGGCATTCTACGCTGACCAAAACATCACCCTGCGGCTTGGCGTTCAGGTAAGCGCGATTGACCGCGCCGCCAAGACCGTAACCCTTGGTACGGGCGAGGTGCTGGAATACGACCAACTGGCCCTGACCACAGGTTCTGATCCTATCGAACTGCCGCCCTCGATTGGTGGGGATCTGGACGGGGTTTACACAGTCAGAACCCTGGCCGACGCCGACGCCATGGCCCCCGATTTCACCAAAGGCAAACGCGCGTTGATCGTTGGTGGTGGGTATATCGGACTAGAGGCCGCCGCCGTTGCCGCAACCCGCGGTGTGCAGGTGGTTCTGGTAGAACTGGCCGAACGCATCCTGCAAAGAGTGGCCGCGCCCGAAACCTCGGACTATTTCCGCACCCTCCACACCATGCGCGGCGTTGACATTCGCGAGAGCGTCGGCCTTGCATCGCTGAACGGCACGGGCGGGCGGGTGACCTCGGCCACGCTGACGGATGGCACGGAACTTGCGATAGATTTCGCGGTCGTGGGTGTCGGAATCCGCCCCTCGATTGCGCTAGCCGAGGGGCTGGAAATTGACAACGGCATCAAAGTAGACGGCTTTGGCCGCACCTCGGACCCTGCGATTTTCGCGGCGGGGGATTGCACCAGCTTCCCTTACAAAGGTGGCCGTATCCGCCTTGAAAGCGTGCCCAACGCGATCGAGCAAGCCGAGGCAACCGCCGCCGCAATGCTTGGCGGAGATGCGCAATACCACGCGAAACCGTGGTTCTGGTCCGACCAATACGACGTAAAATTGCAAATCGCGGGGCTGAACACCGGCTATGACCGCGTAATCAGCCGCAAAACCAACGGCGCGACTTCCTTCTGGTATTTCCACGGCGACCAACTGCTGGCCGTTGACGCCATGAACGACCCGCGCGCCTATATGGTTGGCAAACGCCTTATCGAGGCAGGTAAATCGGCCAATCCAGCCGCGATCCAGGACCCCGCCACCGACCTGAAAACTCTGTTGTCCTAATGCGGATCATCGGTGGAAAATTCAAAGGCACGGCGCTGGCCAACATCGGCAAAGGCGACGAGGCCGCCCACCTGCGCCCCACCACGGACCGTGTCCGCGAGAGCTTGTTCAACGTGCTAACCCACGGCAACTATCCCGAAATCGAGGGCGCAAACGTGCTCGACCTGTTCGCGGGCACCGGCGCGTTAGGATTAGAGGCCCTCAGCCGAGGCGCGGCCTCTGTCCAATTCGTCGATGACGGAAACAAGGCCATCGCGCTCATCAAACAAAACATCCAAACTCTGAATGTGCGCGATCAAACCAAAATCTACCGCCGCAACGCTACCAAACCGGGCGAGAACCGCACCGACCCGTTCAACCTGATTTTCCTCGACCCGCCCTACGGCAAAGGCTTCGGCGAAAAAGCCCTCGCCGCGTGCATCGCTGGCAACTGGATCGCTGACGGCGCTCTAATCATCTGGGAAGAAAACCGCGCAATCCTCCCCCCAAAGGGCTTCACCACATTAGACACCCGCAAATACGGCAACACCACAATCACCATACTGACATACGCGCCCTGACTTCTCTTTTTCCCAAATACTCAAATTCAAACCTTAAACTTAGGCAATTTCGCCCATAATGGCGCGATTACCCTGGATACCAACGGAATAATCGCCGCCCCCAACGCCACACCGAAAATTCCGTCCATCAGTGCTGTAACCGACCACTCAACCACGCCCGCGGCCCACGGAACCAACCCGCCAAGCGCCACCGACAAGTTGTTAATCTGGTGGCCCAGCCAGCCAAAGCCCAGCACCTCAAACCCGTGAATAATGATCGAGCCGCCGACCCACAGCATCGCCGCCGTCCCGATTATCGTCAGCCAACGCATGAATGTCGGCATAAATTTGACAATACCTCGCCCCAAAGCGCGTGTCGGTCGTAATCGCCCGCGCTGCGCCATGAATAACCCAAGATCATCCGCCTTAACAATCAGCGCCACACCGCCGTAAACCAGCGCCGTGATGCCGATGGCAACGGTGGCCAGCACAGCCCCCTCCATCCAGATATTGCTTTCAGGAATAGCCGCCAGCGACACGGTCATAATTTCAGCCGACAGAATAAAATCCGTCTTGATCGCGCCAGCTACCCTCTCTTCTTCCAGATGCGCGGGGTCGGAATGGGTAACTTTTTCAACATGTTCGTCGCCACTGTGCAGATATTTATGCAGAACTTTTTCGGCACCCTCGTAACACAGATATGCGCCGCCCATCATTAGCAACGGCGTAATCGCCCAAGGTGCAAACGCCGAAAGACCTAGCCCCGCTGGCAGCAATATCAGCAGCTTGTTGCGGATAGACCCCTTGGCAATCCGCCAGACAATCGGCAGCTCGCGCGAGGCATCAAATCCGCGCATGTATTGTGGCGTCACCGCCGCATCATCAATCACCAACGCCGCCGCTTTGGTGCCAGCCTTGGTCGCCTGCGCGGCGATATCGTCCAATGAACTTGCGGCAACTTTTGCTATCGCGGCAACGTCATCTAAAAGGGCTAAAAGTCCACTCACGGAATTCTCCTGTTCAAATCTTCGCGCCTAAGGTATTTTCCTTATGCCCCTCATACAAGAGCTTACAAACACCATGACAGATTACCCATCCCTTCGCGCCCGCATCGCAGCCTTATGTGCAGGCGAAACCGACGAGATCGCGCTTATGGCCACCGTGTCTTGCGAATTGTTCCACAGCGACTCGCGTTTCGACTGGGTGGGGTTTTACCGCGTCACCGCCCCCGAGTTACTGAAAATCGGCCCCTACCAAGGCGGCCACGGCTGTCTGACCATCCCGTTTTCGCGCGGCGTGTGCGGGGCAGCGGCACGCACTCGCGAAACACAACTGATCGCGGATGTTAACGCATTTGAGGGCCACATCGCCTGCGCCGCCTTAACCCGATCCGAAATTGTTTTGCCCGTTTTCAACGGAGACGGCGACCTGATCGCCGTGCTGGACATCGACAGCAATCAACCGGATGCGTTTACCGCGGAAGATGCCACACAGTTGCAAACGATACTGCGCGAAGTGTTTTTACCGGACGGTGAAACTGTTTCATAAAAATTTCGCTTGAACCTTTCGACCCCGTCGTGCCATTTTTGCACATGACAACTCCTATCAAATCCTGGGCCGATGTTGCCCCTCGCTTAATCGATGTCGCCGCGCGCCGCACGCCTGCCGATATGGTTATCCGCCAAGGCCGTTGGGTTAATGTCCATTCCCGCGAGGTGATTCCGAACACGGATATCGCCATTGCGGATGGGCGGTTTGCTTATTGCGGGCCGGATGCCAGCGCCATGATCGGGCCGGACACGCAGGTGATCGAGGCGAACGGGCGTTACATAATTCCCGGCCTGTGCGACGGTCATATGCACATTGAGAGCGGTATGCTGACCACCACCCAATTCGCCCGTGCGGTGATGCCCCACGGCACGACGACTATGTTCACCGACCCCCACGAAATCGCCAATGTTATGGGGTTGGAGGGCGTGCGCCTGATGCACGACGAGGCTTTGCAGCAGCGCATTAACGTATTCGTCCAGATGCCGTCTTGTGCGCCGTCCGCCCCCGGATTGGAAAATACCGGCGTTGAGCTGACCCCCGAGGATGTGATCGAGGCTATGCAATGGCCCAACATCATCGGCCTTGGCGAGATGATGAATTTTCCCGGTGTCATGAACAACGACCCCAAGATGCTGGCCATTATTGCCGCCACCCAGCGCGCTGGTAAAACGGTCGGCGGGCATTACGCCAGCGCCGATCTGGCGGGGTTTCATGCCTACGTGGCGGGTGGTCCGGCGGACGATCATGAAGGCACCTGCGAGGCCGATGCGATCATGCGGGTGCGCCAAGGGATGCGCTCAATGATGCGGCTGGGGTCCGCTTGGTTTGATGTTGAAACGCAAATTACGGCGGTGACGGAAAAGGGTCTGGATCCGCGCAACTTCATTCTTTGCACGGACGATTCCCATTCGGGCACGCTGATAAATGACGGCCACATGAACCGCGTGGTGCGCCATGCTATCGCGTGCGGCCTCGACCCGCTGATTGCGATTCAGATGGCGACGATAAACACCGCCACGCATTTCGGGTTGGAGCGCGAGCTTGGCTCGATCACTCCGGGTCGTCGCGCCGATGTTATCCTGTCCTCGGACCTGCGCACCCTGCCAATCGAGACCGTGATTGCGCGCGGCCAGATCGTCGCTGAAAACGGCGTGCTGATTGGCGAAGATGCCCCGTTCGAGTGGCCGCAAAAGGCCCGCCAATCCGTGAACATGGGCAAAAACAAGACCCCTGCGGATTTTGATATCGTGGCACCGGAAGGGGCCAACCACGTGAAAGCCCGCGTCATCGGCGTGGTGGAAAACCAGGCCCCGACCAAAGCGTTAACGGCAACTTTGAACGTCGAAGATGGCCTCGCCGTCGGAGATGACGCGCAAGATGTTTGCCAGATCGCCCTTGTCGAGCGCCATCGCGCGACCGGCAGCGTTACGAACGCTTTTGTGTCGGGATTCGGGTACACGGGGGACTGTGCCGTGGCATCCACAGTCGCGCACGACAGCCATCACATGATCGTTGTGGGAACATCCAAGGTGGATATGGCGCTGGCCGCCAACCGCCTAAGCGAGGTCGGCGGCGGCATCACCGTCTGGAAAGACGGGCGCGAGCTGGCCTTGGTCAAACTACCCATCGGCGGCTTGATGTCCGATGAAGACGCGCACATCGTCGCCGCAAGCGCCGACCAAATGGTGGCCGCCATGGCAAAATGCGGTTGCACGTTGAACAACGCCTATATGCAGCACTCCCTGCTGGCATTGGTCGTTATCCCCGAACTGCGGATTTCCGACGTCGGCTTGATCGATGTGTTATTATTCGAAGAAACACCCTTATTTTTGAAAGACCAATAATGAACGACAAGCATACCAAACTCAGCCGAATTTCCCCCGTTTGCGAGGAACCACAGGATTTCACCGATGCCAAGGCCGCCGTGAAAGCTGTGCAAAAACTGTATGACGAGGCGACCAGTTTTCTGCGCGATAACTTCACCCGTGTAATGAACGGCGACCCTGTCGAGGGGCATTACCGCGCCTACTATCCGCAAATCTCCATCTTCACGCGCAGCTTTGCCAAGATCGACACGCGGCTTTCCTTCGGGCATGTCGCCGAGCCGGGGAAGTATTCCACCACCCTCACGCGCCCGCATTTGTTTGAAAATTACCTTGAGCAGCAGATCGGTTTGTTGATCAAAAATCACGGGGTGCCGATACGGGTCGAGGTTTCCAAAACCCCGATCCCGCTGCATTTCGCAATGGGGGAAGAGGCGTATATCGAGGGCTCTATCGAGGATTCGTTGCAACGCCCCTTGCGTGACGTTTTCGACGTGCCGGACCTTGAAACCACCAACGATTTGATCGCCAATGGCACTGATAAACCTGACGCGGACGGCACCCGCGCGCTGGCCCCGTTCACCGCACAACGGGTGGATTATTCGCTGGCACGCCTTGCGCATTACACGGCCACCAGCCCCGCGCATTTTCAGAACCACGTGCTGTTCACCAACTACCAGTTCTATATGGACGAGTTTCTGGATTTCGCCAAAGCCGCCTTAAAAGACCCAACCTCTGACTATGAAACGCTGGTCGAGCCCGGCAATGTTATCACCACACGCGATGGCACTTTGGGCGATCCGCCGGAAAAACTGCCGCAAATGCCAGCCTACCACCTGACCAGCGCCAATGGTTCGGGCATTACGATAATTAACATCGGCGTTGGTCCCTCTAACGCGAAAACCATCACCGATCACGTCGCCGTTCTTCGCCCGCACGTTTGGCTGATGCTTGGGCATTGCGCGGGGCTGCGGAACTCGCAAAATCTTGGCGATTACGTTCTGGCGCATGCTTATGTCCGCGAGGATCACGTGCTGGATGCCGACCTGCCCGTCTGGGTACCCATCCCGGCGCTGGCCGAAGTGCAAATCGCGCTGGAAAATGCTGTGGAATCCGTTACCGGCTACACGGGTTATGAACTTAAGACCATCATGCGGACCGGAACCGTCGCCACTATCGACAACCGAAACTGGGAGCTGCGCGACCAATCCGGCCCCGTGCATCGCCTGTCCCAGTCCCGCGCCATCGCACTGGATATGGAAAGCGCCACCATCGCCGCCAACGGTTTCAGGTTCCGCGTTCCATATGGCACCTTGCTGTGCGTGTCCGACAAACCACTACACGGCGAACTAAAGCTGCCGGGCATGGCGAGCGCATTTTACAAACGCCAAGTCTCGCAGCATTTGCAAATCGGGATCAAGGCGATGCAGTCGTTAAAAGAGATGCCGCTGGAACGGCTGCACTCGCGAAAACTGCGTAGTTTTGACGAAACCGCGTTCTTATGATGCTACGGCATTACCATTTGGTAAATAAAACCGGCGAAATTCCGCGAAACCCATAAAAAATGGGTAAATAAGCAATTCTTTGATTGAGTTTATCCCGTAAAACCGCTTTAGTCCTGTGCGTGGGCCTAAGCGGTTCGGAAAAGAAACAAGAATTAACAGGGATAGAGAAATTATGACGCAGAAACCTATGACAAAAACTCAGCTCGTTGCAGCGCTTGCCGAAGCAACTGGAACTGACAAAGCGACAGCTAACAACACTCTTCAAGCGATCACAGACATCGTGACCAAAGAAGTTGTTGGCGGCGGCGCTGTTACTCTTCCAGGCCTTGGTAAATTCATCTGCCGTGACCGCCCTGACCGCATGGTTCGCAACCCAGCCACTGGCGAGCAGATGCACAAAGACGCTGACCGTGTTGCCAAGGTGACTATTGCCAAAGCCCTGAAAGATGCCGTTAACGCTTAAATTGCGTCAACACATGATTTATTAAGGGTCGTCATTGGGCGGCCCTTTTTTCTTGGGGTATACGATGGATTTTCGCGCAATAATCATGGGCCTGTCCTTCGCGTTGATGTGGAGCAGTGCGTTTACCTCCGCCCGTATTGCGGTTGCCTACGCCTCCCCCCTCGCCATGCTGTCTTTACGGTTCCTGATTTCCGGCCTGATCGCGATCATAATCGCCCGTGCGCTGGGCCAAACTGCCCGCCTTACCCGCAAACAATGGATCGTTGTGGTCATATTCGGCATCTGCCAAAACGCGATATACTTGGGCGCGAATTTCATGGCTATGCAATGGATCGAGGCCAGCCTCGCTGCCATCATCGCCTCCCTTTTGCCGATAACCGTCGCCGCCGCAAGCTGGGCATTCCTTGGGGAACGCCTGTCGAAAATCGGCATCATGGGCCTGATCGCTGGAACCCTCGGCGTGCTTATCATTATGGGTACGCGCCTTTCCGGTGGGGCAGATCTGCTCGGCATTGCGCTTTGTTTTATCGGCGTTGCGGCCCTGACCATCGCCACTCTGCTGGTGCGTGGTATCAGCAATTCCGGTAATGTGCTGATGATTGTCGGCTTGCAAATGCTGGTCGGCAGCGCCGTTCTGTTGCCGTCCTCGCTGCTGCTGGAAACTTTCCGCCTCGAGCTGACATGGCAATTGCTGGCCGCCTTCACCTATACCACGCTAGTCCCCGGCCTCGCCGCGACGCTAATCTGGTTCCTTCTGGTTAACCGTGTCGGAGCCACCCGCGCAGCCAGTTTCCACTTCCTTAACCCGTTCCTCGGCGTTGCTATCGCCGCCTTGGTAATATCCGAGACCCTGACGTTTCGCGACCTTTTCGGCGTTGTTATCATCATGGGCGGCGTATTCGCCGTGCAAATGGGCCGCAAACGGACACCCTCCTAAAGCTGCATAATCCCGGAACCCGGAACATCGTTGCCATCCAGAATATGTATATATCCAGCCGGTAGATCGGCCTTGTTAACCACACCCTGCGCCCGCGCATGTGCCAATATACTTTCGCCATCGGGTATCTTTTTCAAGAATAACCGCGCGGCTTTAGGACCGAAAGAGCCCGACAATCCGACTGTCAAACGCAAACCGGGTTTGATCGAGGTATCGTAAACATGTCGCGTCGCAAATACATGGAACGTCAGATCATTCAGGGTTAAGCCAACGTCGGTCATAGTTAAAAACCCGTTCTGTTTGAAAAACACCCCGTTGAAAGTATTTTCGACCGTACCGTTCAGTTGCGCGTTATAAATCACGGAAGAGCGGCGTTTGTACCGGTACACGCCATCGTTATTCGTAACCAGAACCAATGATTTACCGACCTTGCCCGGTATGCGTAGCAACATTTTATATTGCCAATAAAAGCCGGGCTCCAAGTCTTCATTCGTGATCGGTTGCACAACGGCGCCGCCAAGCAACACCATCATCGCCTTTATCGTAGCGGCGGACGACGCCGAGGCGTTATTGCCCTCTCTTATGGGGCGATCCGAATGCAACTGTCCGGGATCTACGCCAAAATAATCCGCGATCTTTTGATGAATAGCTTGCCGAGGGAGGCTCTCACCACTGATGTACCGCGCGAATTGCTGCCGGTTAATACCCAAGTCTCTGGCTACCGCTGAAACTGATGATTTGGTTTTACACAGCTCTTTCAGACGGTTGGCGAAATGACCAACTTTGGTTTTTCCACTTAAATTATCACGACTCAATACCTGGCCCCTTCAAAAAACATACTGATAAATTAACCGAGGCAGCACTTTTTTACGCTAATTATTACGCTATTTGTGTAAATACACACAAGTGCTGGTTAAATATTACGCTATTTTCTATATTTTACCACGATTCCTTTTACTATAATCGAGAATTTACGACTTCGTATATTTGGTCTATTAATATTACCAATGTCGCGCTTAACAACGCGAGTACCAATTATTCGAACTACCGCCAGCGAACTTACTGTCGTTTGAATTCAAAACAGCAAAGTCCGCGAATTCGGCAACCGATATGTACCCCGTCGGTTGCCGATAACCCCACTAACGGAAAGTTCATGTGACTGTGTTGCGCAAGCGTTCTAAAAATGCGCATGGAATTTTTTCTCGGATACGGCGCTGGTCTGCTGACCCTTATCAATCCCTGCGTTTTGCCGGTGCTGCCGATCGTTCTGGCCTCGGCCTTGCAAAACCACAAACACGGACCACTTGCCCTCGCGGCTGGCATGTCGCTAACCTTCGTTATCCTCGGCGTTGGCGTTGCCACGTTGGGGGCTAGCATCGGCCTTGACGTTGACCGCGTCAGCCAGATCGGTGCGGTTATGATGCTGGGTTTCGGGGCCGTCCTTCTAATTCCACAACTGAATTCAAAGTTTGCGCTAGCAACCGCCGGCGTAGCCTCTGGTGCTGACACACGAGTAGGGCGGCTGGATCAAACCAGCCTTCGCGGTCAATTCATCGGGGGCGCATTATTGGGCGCAGTCTGGGCGCCCTGCGTCGGCCCGACATTGGGCGGCGCCATTTCGTTGGCCTACAGCGGCGAAAGCCTCGTGTTCGCCACCGGAATAATGGTCAGTTTCGCCATGGGAATTTCAACCATAATCATCGTTCTGGGTTACGGCGCCCGCGAGGCAATCATGTCCCGCCAAGCTGCCTTGCGCGTTCTGGCCGAAAAATCCAAACCCCTGATGGGCATCATCTTCATCGCCGTCGGCGTCATGATCCTGACCCGCTTCAATCAGGTAATCGAGGCTTGGCTACTGGGCCTAATGCCCGACTGGCTGCTCTTCTTTTCCGTCTCCATATAAGGAAAACTCTTATGAATATCTCGATCAACCGTCGTCACTTCCTGATCACCACCACCGCCCTTGTCGCCATGCCTATTGCGGCCCTCGCCGCCGAGGAATGGATCGTCTACGAACCCGGCATCCTCCAAGCGCTTCTGGATGAAGGCAAAACCGTAATGGTAGATTATTCCGCCGTCTGGTGTTCCACCTGCAAAGCACAGGAAAAAGTGATGGACGACCTGCGCGCCCTCAACCCCGCCTATAACGAGGCCATGGTCTTCGTGCGCGTAGACTGGGACGACTTCATGCGCCACACCGTAACCACCAGCCGAAAAATCCCCCGCCGCTCGACATTGCTGGTTTTACGCGGAAGCGAAGAACTGGGCCGGATTGTAGCAGGAACAAGCGTCGCGGATATCAAGGCGTTGATGGATTTGGGGCTTTAGGGATATGCTTGAAGGAGCAGCCGATGACCGCTCCCTCAATTATTAATAATCAGCGCTGTTTCTTTTTGCTCTGACCTTTAGTTTCATCTTGGCTTAGAACCGATGCAGCCAAGGTTTTGATTTCCTTCGCGGTAGGTTTCTTTGAGCCACTCAAAACTCTCGAAGCGAGTGTTGATACCTTTGATGAAGATTGCCTTTTAGGTAACCTACTCATACAGCACCTCCGTAGCCTTTTAGGGCGTCTTCAAGACGGCAAGGCAGGACGTTCGAAAAACGTTTTCCGGTTTTTACTTCCGAAACTCTGCCTTGATTTATGCCACCAAGCATTGCTGCTATTTGAGCATGGTTCATTGTGGTATCGCGAAGCAACGATTTAATCATTGCTGCAATTTCCGCTGTAAGTC
>ENA-OSCG01000045-OSCG01000045.1-marine-sediment-metagenome-genome-assembly--contig:-NODE-45-length-22946-cov-6.707833_pt1 | contig 22946 bp, 24 predicted proteins | sample MGYA00237880_ERZ529332 | MGnify/ENA primary metagenome ERZ529332 (study PRJEB26373, sample SAMN05710708) | marine sediment metagenome | biome: marine; feature: ocean trench; material: sediment... | reverse complement strand
GTTCCTCAAAGTGTCGCAAGGTCAGGGCCAACTTTTGACGAGCGGGCAGGCGGTCCATGGCTTTGCGCAGGGCGCGGCCTCGATCGGCGGCTATCATCTGATCCTCGACATTGGGGGCCTCGTCTTGTATTTCCGTCGCTTCGTCCAAGCCAAGCCCGCGTTTCTTGCGCAAACGATCCGTGCATAGGTTGGAGCCGACACGGTATAGCCACGTTGAAACCTTGGCCTCGCCCGTCCGCCAATTCGGCGCTATTTTCCACAATCGTAACATCGCTTCCTGCGTTACATCCTCTGCCTCGGCCGGATCCGTCAATAATCGCCGCGCCAGTGACAACACACGCGGCGCATGGCGCAGCATCAAAGCCCGTGCTGCCGCTTGGTCTCCGTTTGCGTATAGCGCGAGCAGTTCCTCGTCGCTGGTATTGCTCATTACATCAAATGCCATGGTCATTTTGCATGTATAACGGGGTTCCGGTCGGCGTGCATTGTGAAAGTCGCGGGCCGAACAGATTTCCGGCCCGCGAGGTGTTTAGTTTTTGAGGTTGCCATGTTTGCCTACGGCTGCGTCCCACTCTTCTTGGGAAATTTCGCCGTTGCCATCTGTATCAAAACGCTCGAACATTTGACCGGCTTTAGCTGGGTGAGCCTCTTCCATGCTCAGCTTCCCGTCACCATCAGCATCGGCGCGTTCCAACATGTTTTCAATGGCCATGCCCATACGTTTACCGTGTTGAGCCTGCATCATTCCCGCATTGCCATGTTGAGCCTGCATCATTCCAGCATTGCCGTGCCCGCCTTTTTGCCAGTTTGCGCCCTCCTGACCATGACCACGGCCCATGCCACGACGGCCCTCGCCACGTGCCATCATCTGGGCTTTTAGCTCGTCCGCATCCAGTTTCCCGTCACCATCTGTATCGGCGCGTTCCAGCATGTGTTTAATGGCCAGGTCCATGCGCTCGCCGCGCTGTGCTTGCATCAGTTCCGTGTCACCGCGCCCGCCTTTTTGCCATTTGGCGCCCTCCTGACCATGGCCGAGGCCCATACCACGACGGCCCTCGCCGCGCGTCATCATCATCTGGCCGTTTAATTCATCCGCATCCAGAAATCCGTCACCATTGGTATCTGATTTCGCGAACTTCTCTGCGCCAATCGCCTCGATTTCTGCCAATGTGATAACGCCGTCACCGTTTGTGTCAAACATCTCGAAGCTCGGCATTTTGTCGCCGCGCGGCTGGGCTGACGCCACTGTTGTCAAACCAAGACCCCCAACGGCAATCGATACTGCCAGCGCTGTAAGTGCACTCTTCTTCATTTTCTGCTCTCCTTAGTATTGTCACGTCGGTCTGCATTGTTGCGACCTACATATATACTAACGGGGCCACGGGGTTTTTCCGTCGAAATTTCTTTTTTGCGACATCCCGACGCAAGACAGCTTGTCCACTCACAAATCTGCATAAAATCACGTAAGTAGATGGGAATGACTAATGAACTACATAATTTTGATATTGGCGAGAAGCGCTCCGTCAAGCAGTCCTTGCTACGTGGCTGGCGTCGCAAGTGTCCATCCTGCGGCAGCGGCCCGCTTATGCATGACTATTTAACTGTGCGCGATACATGCCCCGTATGCAGCGAAGAATTGCACCACCACCGCGCGGATGACGGGCCTGCTTGGGCGACGATCATAATCTCCGGCCACCTGCTTGCCCCCTTGATGTTGCTGGTATTCACGTTCCTCCGCCCAGAAGGCTGGGTAATGGCGATCGGCTTTTCGATGGTGTTCTTGCTGCTGGCGCTTTACCTGCTGCCACGCCTGAAAGGCATGTTCGTCGGCTTGCAATGGGCCAACCGCATGCACGGCTTCGGTAGCGATAAATAACCAGCCGTCTCAAGCAAACTCCGCTACGACACGCTAGACATAGCCGCGCGATTCGGCCCATATACCCCATGGATGAAGCAGAAAAACGACGGGTTATTCGCGACGCAGCAACGATTGTTCTGCTGCGTGTGCGGGATGGTGAACATCAGGTACTGATGGGGCAGCGCGGCGCGGGGGCAGTGTTTATGCCCAACAAATACGTGTTTCCGGGCGGCGCGGTTGATGCGCAGGACTATGACATCGTGCCTGCAACACCGCTTGGCGAACTCGACGAACAACGACTTAACCACCTTGCCCCGAACGGCATAGCGTCCGCGCTGGCCATGGCCGCCATTCGCGAGTTGTGGGAAGAAACCGGCCTGATGTTGGCACAAAAGGGCGACACCAGCCGCGCCATCCCCCCCGACTGGCAGGGCTTTTATGACCAAGGGTTGGCCCCACGCGCCGATCCGCTGCGATTTTTCTTTCGCGCCATCACGCCGCCGGGGCGAACGCGCCGTTTCGATGCGCGGTTCTTTATCGCCGACAGCACGTTTGTCCACGGCTCGGACGAAGACTTTTCAGATGCCTCGGACGAGCTTGGCCACCTCCACTGGATCGACCTGATCGAGGCCAAAACCCTCGACCTGCCGTTCATCACCGAGGTCGTTTTGTCGGAAGTCATCGCCATAACCAAGGACCCGGATGCGCCACGAAAAACCCCGTTTTTCCACCACGACGAAGAACGCTCGCATTTCACCCTATTCTAGGGCGATAATTCGCGAAACCACAGGTTCGGCACTTGACTCCGGCCCTGACGGGTGTAGAACGCCAATTCGAGATTTAGGGGAATTTCCCCACAGCTAGAAAACGCGGTTGACCCGCGAGGAGATGGACACATGGCGAAGCCAGCAACTATCAAAATCCGCCTGAATTCCACTGCGGATACCGGCCACTTCTACGTGACAACGAAAAACGCACGTACAATGACCGAGAAAATGGTCAAAATGAAGTACGATCCGGTTGTGCGCAAGCACGTCGAATATAAAGAAGGCAAAATCAAGTAGTCTTGATTTGGTTTTTACAGAATTTAAGGCCGCTAGATTTCTGGCGGTCTTTTTCGTTTGATAGCCTCGGGATCGTCGGCTAGGTTTTCAGGCAACCATATTTACCGGAGTCCTCATGCAAACCGAAACCCTGAACATCGCCCTTTGGTCAATCAACTTCCGCCGCAAACTGTCAAACCTCGGCGATTGGCTTGCCCTTGTGGAACAGCAAATCGCCAACGCCAAAGAGGGCGGTGCCGAGCTGTTGATCCTGCCGGAATACGCCAGCGAGCACTGGATGGGGTTTGCGCCGGAAACACTGGCCCCCTCCGATGAAATCGCGTGGATGGCCGCAAAAAGCGCGGGCGTGCTGGCCGTCCTGCAAGGCCTGTCGAGCGAGAACGACATCGCAATACTTGCCGGAACCATCCCTGTCGCCGGTGTATCCGGTCAGTACCACAACCGCGCGCATTTCTTTACGCCGGACGGGGCCGTGGTTGTTCAAGACAAGCTCTGCCTGACCCCGAACGAGCAAGACGAGGATGCATGGCTGCTGGAACCCGGCTCCGAACTCAACGTGTTCACATGGCGCGGATTGAACGTCGCGATACTCACCTGCCTCGATATTGAAATGCCAGCGTTGTCGGTCCTGTTGGCACCGCACGACGTCGATCTGATCCTTGTGCCGTCCATGACCACGCGCCTTGCTGGATACCACCGGGTATTCGACTGCGCCAAGGCCCGCGCAATCGAGCCACAAGCCGCCGTAGCTGTCGTAGGGCCTGTGGGCAACGTGGAGCAGGGCGAGGTGGTCCGAGGCGATAACACCTCCGCCAGCGCCCTTTACCTGCCGTGTGAAGAAAGCCTTGGGCACAACGGGATTGCCGGCAGTACCGAAGTGTCACAAGGCCACGACGTTTCAGACCTAAAAGACGAGTTGCTGCTCGCCACCATCCCCTGCCAGAAAATTCGCGACCTCCGCCAAGGCCTCGCCGAAGTCTGGCCCGGTGGTTGGAGCGCCGATCACATAACGATCAAAACCCAAGGGTAACCAAACAAAAAAGGCCGGAGCAAACCTCCGGCCTTTTCGTATTTCCGTAGGGTGCGTGGTCTCCACGCACCGTGTTAGTTTTTAATTACGGTTGCCCATAAAGCGCAGCATGAACAAGAACAGGTTGATGAAGTCCAGATACAGGCGAAGCGCGCCCGAAATGGCCATCTTGGCTGCAATGGCTTCGCCGTCCGGCATGCCACGCACCTGAAGATACTCGTTCTTGATTTTCTGCGTATCGTACGCGGTCAGGCCTGCAAAAATCAGCACACCAAGCGCCGAGATCGCGAATTCCATCGCCGCACTTGCCATGAACATGTTAACGACCGACGCAATGATCAGGCCAATTACGCCCATAATCAGGAAGCTACCCCAAGCAGAGATATCCTTCTTCGTGGTATATCCGTAAAGGCTAAGACTGGCGAAAGCGATCGAGGTCACAAAGAACGTCTGTGCAATCGAATACCCTGTATACATCGCGAAAATCGAGCTGATCGACAGCCCCATCAAGCCGGCAAACGTATAGAAGAACATCTGCGCGCTGGATTGCGACATGCTGTTAACGGCTTTTCCGAAGAAAAGAACCATGCCAAGTGGCGCGAACATAATGATGTAGGAAAGCGGTGCGCTGAACATCATCTGGATCATGCCATAAGATAGAAACCGTGTTTCCTGACCGTTGATCGCGGCATTCAGATCCGTGCCAACCACCCAGGAGATAATCCCCGTTACAATCATGGCCACAGACATCAGACCATAGACCTTGTTCATATGTGCCTTTAACCCGGCATCAACATCCGCAGTGCGGACACCGGAACCAGATCGGCGGACAGTTTCGTATTCGGCCATTTGACCCTCCATTAGTAAACCGTGACGCAGCCCGTCTGAACTGCACGTTACCCACAAGATATTGCCATTAAGTTAACAGTTTTCAAGGTAAAACAGTAATATACCCGTATTTATTCCCGAGACCGCAGCACTTGTGCGGGGCGCGCGTTAAGGGGGCGCAATGCAAATGCCAGTCCGGCCAGCAAACTCGCCAGCGCGCCACCAATCACGATTGCCGCCGCCGAGACAATCTCGAATGTGAAATCCACCTCCATCACAAAAGTCATCACCGCATATCCGGCAGCACCTCCAAAGGCGATGGCGATCAGCCCTGCGGCTGCGCCCAAAATGGCTGCCCGCAACGCAAAGCTGGCCAATATTCGTCCCCGTGTTGCCCCCAGCGTCTTCAATATCGCGGCCTCGTAAACCCGTCGCCGCTCACCCGCTGCCGCCGCGCCAATCAGAACGACAAACCCTGTTACCAAGGTCGCAGCCGCCCCCCAGCGAATGGCCGAGGCTATGCCGTTCAACGCCTCCGTAACCTTGTCAATTGCATCGCCCACCCTGATCGCCGTGATGTTGGGGAACGCATCGCCAACCTCGCGTAACAACGCGCCCTCGGCCTCTGGATGAGCATAAACCGTGGCGATATGCGAGTGCGGCGCGTTTTCCAGTGCCGCAGGGTTCAGAACCATAAGGAAGTTGATGCCCATGCCGGACCACTTCACATCCCTGAAATTCGTGATGGTAGAGGTGATATCGCGCCCCAAAACATTAAACGTAATCTGGTCGCCCAGAACCAGTCCCAGTTCTTTGGCGTCATTGGCGGTGAAGCTCATCAACGGCGGGCCGGTGTAATCTTGCGCCCACCACTCGCCCTCGGTCAGCTCCACACCGTTGGGCGGGATGGCCGAATAGGTGATGCCGCGATCCCCGTGAAGGGCCCAGTGATCCCCGAACACCTCGCGGGCGGGCACGCCGTTTACCTCTGTTATCATGCCTTGCAACATTGGAGCGGTCTCGATTTTCGTCACATTCTCGTTTGCCAGAACAATTTCGACAAACGCGTCGCGCTGGTCGTTCAGAATATCGAGGAAGAAATACGCAGGTGCCACGGACGGCAGCTCCTCCGTAATTGCGGTCTGCATATTCGCATCAATCTGCCCGACCGTCGCCAGAACGGACAGCCCAAGCCCAAGCGACAAGATGACCGATGCCGTCTCGCCCCCCGGTCCACCAACCGCCCCCAATGCCAAGCGCAGGGCAGGGCGACCGCGTACCAGCCGTGAACGCGCCAAACGTGCCGCAATAAACTTGGTCCCCCGTGCGGTGATCGCCAGCGTAGCAAGGGCCAGCATCACCCCGAACGCGGACCAAAACGCCAGTTTTGGCACGGCGGAAAACCACGCGGCAAGCCCGACGAGCAGTGCGACCAATCCCGCTATAATCACCAGATAATACCATCGAGGCAGCGTCCGACCTTCGTCAATCTCGTCGCGAAACAGCCCCGCCGCACGAATATCAATCGCGCGCGCAAGCGGCCAAAGCGTGAAGATCAGCGCGGTTAGCATGCCGTAAATAGCGGCCTCGAATATCGGCTCCCAGTAGATGGTGAAATTCGCGGGCACCGGTAATTGTTCCGCCAGCATCGGGCCTGCCAGCACCGGAATGCCCGCCCCCATGACCAGCCCGATCACCACCCCCAGCACAGCCAGAACGCCGATCTGGGTCAGGTAAATCCCGAAAACCACGGCGCGACTAGCCCCCAGCGTTTTCAGAACCCCGATAGTTTCGTTCTTGGAACTAAGATACGCCCGTACCGCAGCCGAGACCCCGACACCGCCAACAGCCAGCCCCGCCAGTCCGATAATAATCAGAAACGATCCGATCCGGTCAACAAACTGACTAAGGACTGGGGTGCTGTTGGTGGAATCGGTCCAGCTCATGCCGGATTGCCCGAACAACGCATTTGCGTCCTCTGCAATCATCGCCCCGTCCGTCCCTTCAGGGAAAATCAGCCGGTAATGCGAGTTGAACAGCGTCCCCGCACTCATCAAGCCGCTACCCTCTAGCGCCGCCGTTTCAACGATCACCCGAGGGCCAAGACTAAACCCCAGCGCGGCCCCGTCCGGCTCGCTGGTCAGCACGGCCCGCAGTTGGAAATCCTTGGTGCCAAGGCGCAAAATATCGCCAACTTCCAGCCCTAGTCGTTCAAACAAGGCCTGCTCTGCGATCAATCCCGGCATACCGTCGCTAACCGCCAAGGCGGTGGACAACGGCATATCACCGCTTAACCCGACATCGCCATAAAGCGGATATTTTCCGTCGATCCCCTTGATTTGCACCAGACTACGTTCGCGCGAAGCACCGTCGTCAAACAGAACCATGGAACGAAAATCCACGATTTTCGAAACCTGTACGGTGTTGTCGTTAATCCACGCCAACTCCACCTCGTTGGCCATGCGATAGGTGAATTGCATCGAGGCATCGCCGCCAAGAATAGCATCCGATTCCGCCTCCAACCCTTCCTCGATCGCCATCCGAACCGACCCGACGGTCGTGATCGCCATAACCCCGAGCGCGAGGCACAGCAGGAATATTCGAAATCCAGCCAACCCGCCGCGCAACTCGCGGTACGCGATGCGAAAAACGACACTCATGCGTCGATCTTTCCGTCGCGAAGCTTGATAATCCGGTCACACCGCGCCGCCAACTCCGTGTCGTGCGTCACCAGAACCAGCGTTGATCCATGCCGATCGCGCAGATCAAACAGCATTTCCATGATCGCCTTACCGTTCGTGCTGTCCAAATTCCCCGTAGGCTCGTCCGCCAGTAATATCTCCGGTTTAGGGGCGGCCGCGCGGGCCAAAGCAACCCTCTGCTGCTCGCCACCTGACATCTGCGCCGGATAATGATCCAACCGCTCCCCCAGACCAACGGCCCGCAACTCCGCCTCGGCTTTGCTGAAGGCCTCGCGGTCCCCCGCCAACTCTAACGGAGTGGCGACGTTTTCCAGTGCAGTCATCGTCGGGATCAGGTGGAAGGATTGAAAAACCACCCCCATATGATCGCGCCGAAACCGCGCCATCTGGTCTTCATTCATGCTGGTCATGTCGTTACCCATCACCGACACATCGCCGCTCGTGGCATTTTCAAGCCCTGCCATAATCATAAGCAGCGAACTCTTGCCGGAACCACTGGGGCCGATCAGACCAAGTGTCTCACCCTTCTGGACAGTCAGGGAAATACTCTTCAGAATATCGACCGACCCTGCATTGCCCGAAAGCGTTAAATGCATATTATTCAGGGAAATCACAGGAGACGTCATTTGTTTAATACTTTCATTCTAAAAAACTATTCCATGGCATATAGGGTGTTCGTGCGCACACACAAGCTGTTGCTTGCCGCGATTCTGGCGATATTAACCACACAATCTGCACAGGCTGAAGACACAATTACGATAGTTGCCTTCGGCGATTCCCTAACGCGCGGCTATGGGTTACCGCAGGACCAAGGCTTCGTCCCCCAACTTCAGGCATGGCTGCACGCAAACGGCGCTGAAAACATCACAGTATTGAATGCCGGCCTAAGCGGAGACACCACCGCAGGCGGCTTGGCGCGCATCGACTGGACGTTAACCGATGAAGTGGACGCGGTGATCGTCGCCCTTGGCGGAAACGACATGCTGCGCGGGATATACCCGACATCCTCGCAGGAAAACCTTGACGGCATCGTGGCGTTATTAACCAAACGCGGCTTGCCCGTGATGCTGGTAGGCCTGCCCGCACCAACCAACTTCGGCCCTGAATTCAAAGAGACGTTCGATGCGATGTACGAAGTCGTCGCCACCAAGTACGACGCTTTGCTATACCCGTATTTCTTCGAGGGTTTCGGGGTCGCCCAAGACGCAAACGCGCTTAGGCAATACCTGCAAAACGACGCCACCCATCCGAACGCGGAAGGGGTGTTGTTGATTGTGGCCCATATGGGACCAATGGTTCTGGAACTAATCAGCGATCTTGGAGAGCATCTCTAACGCCTGCGCATGCAGCGCTTTATCCCCTGCGGCCAGAAGCCGTCCACCCATATGGGCCGGACCGCCTTGCCAGTTGGTGACAATACCGCCTGCGGCCGTGATCACACCAATAGGCCCCTGCACGTCATAGGCGTTCAGCCCCGCCTCGATTATCAGATCAATCTGCCCCATCGCCAGCAACGCATAGGCATAACAATCCAGCCCGTAACGGGTCAGTTTCACCTTGTCGCGAACCGCCTCGAAGCCCAGCCTCTCGGCCTCGCTGCCAATTTCGGGGAAGGTAGTCATCAGGGTTGCATCTGCAAGGGCGGCGCATGGGCGGGTTTGAATGGGGATGGTTTTGCTTGCGGTCGTCAGGCTGGCCTGCCCGAAAGCGCCAATAAACCGCTCGCCAATATAAGGTTGATCGATCACACCCAAGACAGGCCCATCACCCGCATCAAGCCCGATCAGCACCCCCCATGAGGGAATGCCGCTGATAAACGCCCGCGTGCCGTCAATCGGGTCGATCACCCATGTCAGACCGCTGGTGCCTTGGGTGTTCCCAAACTCCTCGCCGATGATACCGTCGTTCGGGCGGCGTTTGGCCAGAATATCACGGATTGCCAGCTCGGCATTGCGATCCGCCTCGGTCACAGGATCGAACCCTGTTTCCAGCTTGTTGTCGGTTTTCAGCGAGGCATTGCGGAAATACGGTAATGTCACCACACGCGCCGCATCGGCCAGCGCATTGGCGACATTCAAAAGTTCCGTTTGTTCTTCAGTCAACATAATAAAACCCCGTGCATCTACCAAAAGGCGGTAACACGGGGTTTTCATATCTTTAGAGGCCAGTCAATCGTTTGGCGTCAAGTTAAGCGGCAGATTCACTCAATACACGCGCCAGATCGAACAAACGACGGCGTTGTGGTTCAGGGATGTTGTAATAAGAACGTACCAGTTCCAGCGCTTCCTTATCCGCCAGCAGATCGCCTTTCAGCTGGTCCGCCGAAGTTGCCGCGTGGACGATATCTTCGTCGCTTGCATCAAGCCCGTCAAAGAAAAAGCTGATCTGTACATCAACAGCCGCAGCAATATCCCAAAGACGCGACGCGCTGACGCGGTTCATGCCGGTTTCGTATTTCTGGATCTGTTGAAATTTGATCCCGACGATCTCGCCGAGCTGCTGCTGGGTCATGCCAACCATCCAGCGACGGTGGCGAATGCGTTTTCCTACGTGTACATCTACAGGGTGTGCCATTGTTATACTCCAAAGTTAATACTCTACGTAAGGTAGATGCATGGAGCGTGCCAACATTTTCTAAATATAGCTAATTGGATGTGTCTATTTAGATAAATCCTGAAATTGATTTATCTAAGGCATTGATAGAAAAAGAAAAAACATTTCAAATTTTAATGATTATTTTGTTCAACCGTGACGTTAATCCGCTCAACTTACACAATTCCCATTTTGCGAACTTGCAATCGGAAGAATTTTGGCGTTTTGCAAGGCAGGTTGCAAAACGCCGATTTCTGATCAGCCTTCCAGCTTCTTCGCTTCGCGCTTACGTTCGTGCGACTCAAGGAAGCGTTTGCGAAGGCGGATATGTTTTGGCGTGACTTCGACCAGCTCGTCATTGTCGATATAGGCAATGGCCTGTTCAAGACTGAAGCGTGTCGGGGTGGTCAGAACAACCGCCTCGTCTTTACCGGATGACCGCACGTTCGAGTGCCGCTTACCCTTGATCGGATTAACTTCCAGATCGTTGCTACGCGAATGCTCGCCAATGATCATGCCTTTGTACAGTTTTTCCTGAACGCCAATGAAGAACTTGCCGCGGTCCTCAAGGTTGAACAGCGCATAAGCCACCGACTCGCCGTCTTCCATGGAGATCAGAACGCCAGCGCGGCGACCCTCGATCTTGCCTTTGAAGGGCGCCCAGCTGTGGAAGATACGGTTGATAACGCCGGTGCCGCGTGTGTCGGTCAGGAATTCACCGTGATAGCCGATAAGGCCGCGCGAGGGGACATGGGCGACAAGGCGGGTTTTGCCAACACCGCCGGGGCGCATCTCGACCAGCTCGCCTTTGCGCATGGTCAGTTTCTCGATCACAGTGCCGGAATATTCGTCATCAACGTCAACCGTAACTTCTTCGATAGGCTCGTGGCGAACGCCGTCAATAGTGCGGAACAGAACCTGTGGACGCGAGATCGACAGCTCGAAACCTTCGCGGCGCATGTTCTCGATCAGAACGCCCATCTGTAGCTCGCCGCGCCCGTGTACCTCGAACGCATCGCCGCTCTCGGTGTCGTTCACGTGAATGGCGACGTTGGATTCAGCTTCTTTCATCAGGCGCTCGCGGATAACGCGGGACTGCACCTTGTCACCATCGCGGCCCGCGAGTGGCGAGGTGTTGATGCCGAAAGTCACGGTAATTGTCGGCGGATCAATCGGCTGCGCCTCAATGGCCTCGGTTACGTCTTTATGTGCAAGTGTATCGGCCACAGTCGCGGATTTCATGCCGGCGATGGCAATAATGTCACCAGCTTCGCCAACATCAATCGCTGACTGCTGCAATCCACGGTACGCCAGAACTTTGGTGACGCGGAAGTTTTCAATCAGCGAGCCGTCGCGCGACATTGCCTTGATGTGGTCACCGGCTCTTACCGTACCTGCTTCAATGCGGCCGGTCAGAAGGCGGCCAAGGAAGGCGTCGCCGCCCAAGGTTGTTGCCAACATCTGGAATTTCTCGTCTCTGCGCGAGATCTGCGAGGGGGCAGGGACGTGGCTGATAATCAGCTCCATCAGCGCGTTCAGGTTTTCGCGTGGTCCGTCAAGTTCAACGTCCGCCCAGCCGGTACGACCGGAGGCATAAAGCACAGGAAAATCCAACTGCTCGTCCGTTGCACCAAGATTTGCGAACATATCGAAACACTCGTCCAGCGCACGGTCAGGTTCAGCGTCGTGCTTGTCTACTTTGTTCAGGACCACGATAGGGCGAAGGCCAAGGGCCAGCGCTTTGGCGGTCACGAATTTCGTCTGTGGCATCGGGCCTTCGGCCGCGTCAACCAGCAGGATAACACCGTCAACCATGGACAAGATGCGTTCCACCTCGCCACCGAAATCAGCGTGGCCCGGAGTGTCGACGATGTTGATGCGTTTCTCGTTCCATTTAACCGAAGTGGCCTTGGCAAGGATGGTAATGCCGCGCTCGCGTTCCAGATCGTTGGAATCCATCGCCCGTTCGCGCTGTGTCTCGTTATCGCGGTACAGGCCGGACTGTTTTAGTATCTCGTCCACAAGCGTGGTTTTACCGTGGTCAACGTGGGCGATGATAGCGACGTTACGCATATCCATGGGGTATATCCTTAAGAACAGAAGAAATGCGGGGCTGCCCATTGGACAACCCCGTTCGCGCACGACATAAGCCCTTACGCAGCGTTTGGCAAGAAGATGCTTGCACCTGCGCTGTTTGTCACGCCAATTAGTTTGAGTATTTTTGAAAGGGAGAAAACCATGCGCGCCATGCGATTGCACGAGTTGGGCCAGCCGATGACGCTGGACGAGGTTTCGCAGGCGAACCCTTTGCCGGGCGAGGTGCGGGTGAAAGTGCACACGTGCGGGATAAATTTTGGCGATACATTGATTGTGCAAGGTAAATATCAAGAGAAGTTTGATCTGCCGTTCACCCCCGGCATGGAAATCTGCGCCACTGTTGATGCATTGGGCGAGGGGGTGGATAATCTTGCCGTCGGCCAGCGCATTGCCTCCTATAGTGGTATCGGTGGTTTGGGCGAGTATTCGTGCATCCCTGCCGCAACCTGTGTGCAGGTTCCGGATGGTATGTCCGATGTAGACGCGGCGGCGTTTTTGGTGGCGTACGGCACCAGCCATGTAGCACTTGGCTATAAGGCCCACCTTAAAGCGGGCGAGACGTTGCTTGTGCTAGGCGCATCCGGCGGTATCGGTTTAACGGCGGTGGAACTGGGCAAGATGATGGGGGCTACGGTGATTGCTTGTGCGCGCGGGGCGGAGAAACTTGCGGTTGCAAAGGCTGTCGGGGCGGATCATTTGATTGACAGCTCCACACAAGACATCCGCGAGGTGGTTAAGTCGTTGGGCGGGGCCGATGTGGTTTACGACCCGATTGGTGGCGACCAGTTCAAGGCGGCGTTGCGCGCGTGCAACCCCGAGGCCCGCATTATCCCTGTCGGTTTTGCCAGTGGCGAGGTGCCGCAGATTCCTGCCAACATCCTGTTGGTGAAAAACATCACCGTCATCGGGTTCTACTGGGGCAGCTATGCCAAGTGGAAGCCCTCGGTTCTGACCGACAGTTTTGCGCAACTGTTCAAATGGTACGCCGAGGGTCGCCTCAAGCCGCACGTCAGCCACGTCCTGCCGCTCGAGCAGGCAAACGAGGCGCTGCAATTGTTAATAGACCGTAAAGCGACGGGGAAAGTCGTTGTGCAGGTCAGCTAAAAGGTTAACGCAAATCGTATGTACAGGTTGTGCACGTGTTGTGTACGGGTTGTGCACACGAAAAACCCGCGATTTCGGGCAAAGGTTAACGCCTATTCCGCCGCTTTCAGCATCTCGGACCCGTAGGCCTGCCGCATCAAATTCGCCAGCCGTTGGGCCAGTGCTAATTGCGGGCCGGTGGCGACGTACATGTTGATATTGAAAAGCGGCAAATCCGGCAATGCGCCGTTATGCGGGATGACTGCAAGGTGATGTTCAACCGTCCCTTCCAAGGCAGCATGGATCGCCAAATCGGCTGAGACCGATGCTTCTACCGTGCGGATGGAGTCCGATTCGACAGCCATTTCCCACAGAATTCCGGCATCGTCTAGCGCGCGTTGGGCGTAGCCGCGAAAGGCGCAATCATGCTCGAAGGCCAAGCGGGCAGGGCGTGCCTTCCAGCATGTTCCATCCGGCGACCCAACCCACAGCATCTGCGCACGTTGCAAGGTCTCGCCGCCCCTATCGATTTCGGTTTCCGTCGTTAGGATGATATCCACCTCGCCGCGCGTCAACTGGCGCTTCAAGCGCGAGGTGTAGGACGAAATAAGGTTAACTTTGATACTTGGATATTCCGCCGCAAACCTTTGTAATACCGTGGGAATATAGGGGTATATGATATCTGAAGGCACCCCCAGAGTGATCTCGCCTTTGTAGGCCTGATCTGTCATCCGCGCCAAAACCTCGTCATTCAACGCCAAAATCCGACGCCCGTATCCCAGCATTTGCTCGCCGTGGGCCGTTAAGGCAACCCCGCGACCGGCGCGCTCTAACAGGCGCTGGCCGATGGAATCCTCCAGCCGTTTTACCTGCATCGAAACGGCCGATTGCGTCAGGTGAAGATGCCCCGCCGCGCGGGTTACGCCTCCGGTTTCGGCAACCGTTACAAAGGCACGAAGGGCGGTCATGTCGAGGTTTCTTGGCATATCAATATCCGTGATGTGTTATATAAAAAGCATTCATTTTTATTGTTAATCATACTCTGGCATATAAATCAATATTCCTGATAGGAATTAATGAACTCATCACGAAACCCACAAGAACCCAATGGAGGGCATCATGCACACCGCAACTTTTAAAACACACACACCAACACGAATTATTTCGGTAACTTCGGCCCTGAATTGGGTGATCGAGAGTGTCCGCGTCGCAAGCCAACGCCGTTCGCTGGCCAAACTAAGCTGGAGCGCGCTTGACGATATCGGTGTTTGCGAAGCGCAAGCCATGCGCGAAGCACGTAAGCCGTTCTGGGCTTGATAACCCTATGCGCCTGCTTTGAAAATCGAGGTGGGCGTTTATAGGATTTTGTCTAAAAACTGGTCCATAATATCCCAAACCTGTGTCTGGATTTCCGGTATTTCCATCCAGACTTCATGCTTGCTGTCTTTGATGATTTCAAACTGCGCGTTTGGAAACGTCAGGGCGCGGGCCTCAATTGCCTCGCCCTCGACTACAATTTCCTGTGTGCCTAAAAACGTCAGGATCGGAATGTCCGGCACTTGGGCAGACATCAGCGCTTTCATTTCTTTAATCGCCTCGACCGCCCAATGAATGGTTGGTCCGCCAAGCCCCAGATTCGGCTCGGCGTTCAGGTGAGATTTGAACATCGCATAATAATCGGCATCATTGGTCAGCTCATTCCCCTCGAAAGGGTTTGCAGAGACATAATAAGTCGGTTTGGTGTCGGGGACCAACGTTTTGTGCAGACCAAACGGTCGCCCAAGTATATCGACCACACGAAGCATGTTTTTTGCAGGCGCAGAACCGGGTAATCCCCACATAGGGCTGGAAAAAACCGCCGCCTTAACATCAAGCCCATCGACCAGCGCGCGCAAGGCTATACACCCCCCCATGGAGTGGGAGAACAGCATCTTTGGCCCCTGCAGTGCAATAATTTCCGGTGCGCTTAAAGCGGCTGTTAAATCTTGCTGGTAATGCTGGAAACTCTCGACATATCCACGATCCCGCCGTGCGTCATAACGATGGGACAACCCTTGTCCGCGCCAATCGATAATCACGACATTCAAGTTACGCGCTAGCAGTTTCGCAACCATCCGTCCGTATTTTTCAATGTATTCCGTGCGCCCCGGAAGCAGTAAAACCGTCCCGCGATCTCCGCCTTGCCAATAGGCTATGCGGATTTTCGTGCCGTCTTTAGCTGACACAAACATGGCCTGCCCACCGGCAGGAACACCGAGCAGATCATGTAGGGGCGCAGTATTCATCAGGCCAGCAAAGAGGCGAGCTTCATTGCCATGCCCATGTCTCCGTCAATCTTCAGCTTACCCGTCATGAAAGCCGACGTCGGATTTGTCTCCCCGTCGATGATCGCCTGAAACACATCGGCATCGGCAGATAACGTGCAATCGGCCTCGCTGTCGTCAACGCTCACACCGTTTTCGTCGATGCGTATGGCCCCAACGCCGAGCATTTCGAACTTAACCGAACCATCAAAGGAATGACCTTCGATCTTGTCGCTTAATGTGCTGGCGGCTGATTTCAGGATATCACTCATATTTGTCTCCGAAGTTATAAAGTTTAGTGTAACTTATGGTGGCGCTGTCTATAATGGAACCCTCTGATGCACTTATCGTTGCGTTAGGTGAAATTCGGGTTTTGAAGCGAGGCGTGCTGTGCGGTTCTCAAGTATACTATTGATATTGGTGCTGCAATTTTTCGCCAGCATCGCCTTCGCGGATGCGGGCAACGATGTGGAGGACGCACAATTTCGTCTGGACGAGCTGTTTGATCAATTGCATGAAGCAGACATCGAGGATTACTATGCATTCGAACAGGAGATTATCGAGATTTGGGGGCATTCCGGTTCAGCCGCGATGGATTTATTGTTGGAGCGTGGCCAGATAGCCATGGCGGAAATGGACTATCCCAAGGCCATCGAACACCTGTCGGCCCTGATAGACCACGCGCCTGATTTCGCCGAAGGGTGGAATGCGCGCGCGACGGTTTATTACCTGACGGATGAATATGCGTTGTCCATTTCGGACGTCCGGCAAACGCTAATCCTTAACCCCCGGCATTTCGGGGCGTTGAACGGGCTTGGTTTGATGTTCGAGGAACTCGGGTACTTAAAGGGCGCGTATAAGGCCTATAGCATGGCCCGCGACCTCCACCCGTACCTCCAAAACGTGAACGAGGCGTTAATTGCTTTGCAAGCGGAGATTGACGGTGTGGAGTTGTAACCTTAAATCCCCAGTATGCAGTCAACTATCACCGCCGTATTAGGCCCGACCAACACGGGCAAAACCCACTACGCGATCGAACGCATGCTGGCGCACCGCACCGGTGTGATCGGCTTGCCGCTGCGCCTTCTGGCGCGCGAGGTTTACGATCGGATCGTGGCCCTGCGCGGACCATCGGTGGTGGCGCTGGTAACGGGCGAAGAGCGCATCGTGCCCCCGCGCACCAAATACTGGGTATGTACGGTCGAGGCGATGCCCGTCAACATTGGCGCGGATTTTCTGGCGGTGGACGAGATCCAGCTATGTGCCGACCCGGACCGCGGCTATATTTTCACCGACCGGTTGCTGAACGCGCGGGGTTTGCGAGAAACCTTGTTCCTTGGCGCGGATTCGATGCGGGGGCGCATAGCCTCGCTTATCCCCGAGGCACAGTTCATGCGCCGTGATCGCCTGTCCAAGCTGACCTATTCCGGTGAAAAGAAAATCAGTCGAATGCCGCCGCGTTCAGCTATTGTCGCGTTCTCGGTCGATAATGTTTACGCGATTGCGGAACTAATACGCCGCCAAAAGGGTGGCGCGGCCGTGGTGATGGGGGCGCTGTCACCCCGCACGCGAAACGCGCAGGTGGAGATGTATCAGAACGGCGATGTCGATTATCTGGTGGCGACAGATGCGATTGGCATGGGCCTTAACCTCGACATCAAGCATGTGGCGCTGGCGGGTACGTCAAAATTCGACGGGCGACGGCACCGGTATTTACACCCCAACGAGCTGGCACAGATTGTCGGGCGGGCAGGGCGTTTCACCACCGACGGAACTTTTGGCGTTACCGGCGAGGCGCCGCCTCTGGAACCCGAATGGGTGGACGCAATCGAAAACCACCGTTTTGCCTCGATCAAGAAACTGCAATGGCGCAGTTCACGTCTGGAATTCGGCACGCCGGATTCGCTTATCCGTTCGCTAGAGCAGGTGTCTGAGCATCCGGAACTGGTACGTGCCCGCGAAGCCGATGATCTTGCCACGCTAAAGACGCTATGGGCCATGCCCGAAGTTAAGGACAAAATCGATACCGCACCGGATGTGCGAAAGCTTTGGGAGGTCTGCCAAGTCCCTGATTTCCGCAAGATTTCCGCTTCGGAGCACGTTGCTATCTGCCAAAAGCTGTTCAACTTTATGCACGATGGGGGGCGCATTCCAACCGACTGGCTGGCCGCAGAGGTTAAAAGGATAGATAAAGTTGCCGGAGACATAGATGCACTGTCGAAACGACTAGCCTTTATCCGCACATGGACCTATGTTGCCCAGCGTAAAGACTGGGTTGCGGATGCAGCCCATTGGCGCGGCGAAACCCGCGCGATTGAGGATAGACTGTCAGATGCCTTGCACGAGGCCCTGACCCAACGATTTGTCGATCGGCGCACCAGTGTTTTGCTGCGCCGCTTGAAACAGAAGGAGGCCCTAGTGGCAGACGTAAACGAAAACGGTGAAGTCACCGTCGAGGGCCATTTTATCGGTAAGCTTGAGGGCTTCCGTTTCCAGCTTGACCCATCCGCTTCAGTAGAAGAGGCCAAGACTTTGCGCGCGACCGCGATTGCAGCGCTTCAACCTGCGTTCAACCTGCGCTCCGACAAGTTTTATAACTCGCCGGACACGGAGATAGACATAACCGAGCAGGGCGGCCTGATGTGGGGTGAATACGCGGTGGGCAAACTGGTGGTTGGTGCTGATGCGTTGTCACCGAGCGTCGCGCCTTTCGTTGACGAAGAAGCCGGACCGGACGTGGCCGAGAAAGTGCGCCGTCGCCTTTCACACTTCATTGATCGCCGGATCACCGCCCAGTTCGAGACGTTGTTGGCGCTGAAAAATGACGAGACGCTAACAGGCATGGCCAAAGGTGTTGCGTTCCGGATCGTCGAGGCGATGGGCGTTCTGCCCCGCGCCGAGATTGCCGATGACATCAAAGGTCTGGATCAAGACCAGCGCGGCCTGCTTCGCAAGCATGGCGTTCGTTTCGGACAGTTCACCATTTTCCAACAGCTAATGCTGAAACCCGCCCCGACGCGCCTGCGTCTGGTGCTGTGGTCGCTGACGGCTGGATTGGACGAGTTCCCCGAAGCCCCCCCTCCGGGTCTGGTCACTGTGCCAGCCGTTAAAGACGCGCCCGAAGGCTATTACGCCCACGCCGGATACCGTCTGGCAGGGGACCGCGCGATTCGCATCGACATGCTGGAACGTCTCGCCGATATGATCCGTAGCCAAGATACCCGTTCAGGGTTCGAGGCTAATCCCGACATGTTGTCGATCACCGGCCTAACGCTGGAACAATTCGCCAACTTGATGGAAGGCTTGGGCTATAAGGCCGAAAAGGGCGAACGCCCCAAGGTCAAAGCTACCGTACCAACGCCGGAGGCCGACAAGGCCACAGAGACCGTTGTAGAACCCGCCACAGAACCTGCCACGGACGCCGATGCGCCAGCCGCAGAAGCAACCACGGACACCGAGGTACCAGCCGCAAAAGCACCCACGGACGCCGAGGCGCCAGCCGAGGCCCCCGAAGTGGTCCCTGCGGTTGAGGCAGATGCCGACGTTGAACCAAAAGATGCCGACGCTGAACCGGCAGAACCTGAAGTCGAGGTTTTCTACACCTTCACATGGGCACCACGTCGTCGCCCCGCGGCACCGCGCAACGAAAATCGTGGCAAAGGCAAGCCGAAGGGTAAACCTCGCGCCAAGAAGGGCACGCCGGACAATCGCCAGCAGAATTTCGCGGCACGGCCTCCCAAGAAGGAAAAACCTATCGACCCTGATAACCCCTTCGCCGCCTTGATGGCGTTGAAAAATAAATAGGGCATGAATGACAGAGCCGCGCCAAAGCATTCGCCTCGATAAATGGCTATGGCAGGCGCGGTTTTTCAAAGCCCGCTCGATTTCTGCAAAAGTGGTTAACGCCGGACATGTGCGCCTGAATGGCGTGAAGGTTAAGAAAACCTCAACGCCGATCAAAGTTGGCGATACGCTTGAATTCCTGCAAGTCGAAACTTTGCGAATTGTTAAGCTAAAGGCGTTGGGCGTGCGCCGTGGCCCCGCCGTTGAGGCGCAAACCCTGTACGATGATTTAACGCCGATTCCCGAAATCCCCGCGATCACACCGGAAATTGAACGAAAAGGCCGCCCGACCAAGCGAGATCGCCGCGCTATTGATAAAATCAAACGCGGGGGGCCTTGATCAAACCGCAAAGCAGTTCTAAATAACGGGGGTTAGGAAGTGTGACAGGCTTCACCCATACGTTAATGATCGAAAGTATCCGATGACCTATATCGTGAACGACGCCTGTATCGCCTGTAAATACACTGATTGTGTCGAGGTTTGCCCTGTGGATTGTTTCTACGAGGGCGAAAATATGCTCGTCATCCACCCGGATGAGTGCATCGACTGTGGTGTGTGTGAACCCGAATGCCCCGCCGATGCGATCCGCCCCGACACAGAGCCGGACGCCGAGAAATGGGTTGAATTCAACCGAAAGTACTCGGAAAAGTGGCCGGTTATCATCAGCCAGAAAGACCCGCTACCTAACGCCGAGGATCGTGACGGCGAAGAAGGCAAGCTGGAGAAATACTTCAGTGAAAAACCTGGTGAAGGCGGTTAAACGCCTAAAATCGCTACCCTCTTTTTTCAACGTGATTTTTGTGTTATACAGGGTTTGTAACTCGCACGGCAGCGAGAAAACATTCCGGTTCTCGGAATTTGGAATGGTCGGCCGTTAGCTGGACATAAAACCAACCACAGACTGCATCTGATGCGGCCTAGGGTTTTTTTGTCCGTCAGAAAAGGAATGGAATGTATGAGTAAGAATAAATCAGACGTGATGTTTAGCCCGAATGATTTCGTTGTATACCCCTCGCACGGGGTAGGGAAAGTCGTGTCGATTGAAGAGCAGGAAATCGCCGGTTTCATGCTGGAAATGTTCGTGATCAATTTTGAGAAAGACAAGATGACGTTGCGGGTTCCCACCGCCAAAGCCGAATCGGTTGGCATGCGTCCGCTTTCCAGCCCCGATGTTATTGCGCATGCGATGCGTACCCTCAAAGGACGCGCTCGGGTGAAACGGGCTATGTGGTCGCGTCGCGCGCAGGAATATGAACAGAAGATTAACTCGGGCGATCTGATTATGATTGCCGAGGTGGTTCGCGACTTGCACCGCAACGACGACCAGCGCGAGCAGTCCTATTCCGAGCGTCAGCTTTATGAAGCCGCACTGGAACGTCTAACCCGCGAAGTCACAGCCGTTGATGGCGATGGCGAGGATGCAGCACAGAAAAAGATTAACGATGTGCTGGACAGCCGCGTGGTTATTGCGGCCTAAAGAAATTCAAAGCCGCGCGGGTTTACTCTGGCGCGGCTTTTTTATGCCAGCAAGGCAATTGCAGCGGCCAGCCCAACGATTTCAGTAACTTGTTGTGCAGCCCCCAGTACGTCGCCAGTTTGCCCCCCCAAGGTTCGGTTCGCGAGCCAGTACACCGGCAATGCCCCTGCAAAAATCAACACGAACAGCACGACGCCTGACAGCCCTGTTAGTATAACGCAGGCTAGAAATGCGATGCCACTGGCGACCAGCACCGTCGTTACGTTTGGCTTTCCGATACCCGCCGATAGCCCCGTTTTACGGGCAGGCGGCATTGCAAACATTAACCAAACCATAACCGCACGCGACGCCGCACCCACGGCCGCGAGGGTGAATACAACCGTCAAGCCGGACATCTCGCCGATGCCGGACCACCGGGCCAGCAGGGCTATCGATAGGGCTATGACCCCGTAGGCGCCAATCCGGCTGTCCTTCATGATCTCCAATCGCCGCTCGACTGTCATGCCACCCATTGCGTCCGCGAAGTCTGCCAAGCCATCTTCGTGCATCCCGCCAGTGACCACGGCAAGAAACGCCAACGCGCTCGCTGCCGCCATTCCGGCCGGTAAACCTAACCATTCAGCAAACGCTGCCATCGCACCGGCCGCCCCCCCGACAATCAAGCCCACAACGGGGAAAGCCCAAGCCGCTGCCGCTCCGCGTGCCCCTGCGCGGGCGTGATCAACTGGCACGGGCAGGCGGGTCAGCAGGCTGAACGCCGCCCAAATATCATGGGCTTGCAGGTCCGGCTTATGAATGGTTTTGGTCATTTGATGCCTTGTCGTTTTTGGTCTCTACACGGGATTTCAAACCCGCTATGCAGAGGTTAACAAATCATAGAGGGACAGAACATGCCAGCCAAACAGTTTGCGAACCTTAAAGAGTTCGCCGCCATTATCGAAGACCTCCCCTCCACAGATCAATCCGCAGAAGCGGGCGCCAGAGCGCGCAACGATGTGTTAACCAAACCCGCGGGGGCGCTTGGAAGGTTAGAGGATCTTGCGATCTGGTATGCAGGCTGGCGGGGGCAGGCGGCTCCAACACTGGAGAACCCGCAGATCGTTGTTTTTGCAGGAAATCACGGGGTCACAGCACAAGGAATTTCGGCGTTTCCTGCCGAGGTAACCGCGCAAATGGTCTATAACTTCGAGGCAGGCGGGGCGGCGATCAACCAGCTTTCCAAGCTGTTCGGCGCGAAAATGTCGGTTCATGCGATTGATCTGGACACCCCGACTGCGGACTTCACCACCACAGCAGCAATGAGCGAGACCGAGGTGGTAGCGGCCTTGAAAACCGGTTGGGATTCGGTTGACCCAAGCGCGGACCTGTTGGTGTGCGGCGAAATGGGCATCGGAAACACCACATCTGCGGCGGCCATCGCTTCGGCCTTATATGGCGGTAACGGAGCCGACTGGGTTGGTCGAGGAACCGGCGTGGATGACGCGGGGCTTAAGCGTAAGGCCGACGTTGTTGATCGCGGCGTAGCTTTGCATGAAGGGGCAGGGTCAGCGCTCGAAACACTTCGATGCCTTGGAGGGCGCGAGTTGGCGGCCATCGCCGGGGCAATTTTGCGAGCAAGGGTCGAAAGCATTCCTGTGATCCTGGATGGGTTCATTTGCACAGCGGCCGCCTCGGTTCTGGAAAAGACGGCAAAAGGCGCCCTCGATCATTGCGTGGCCGGACATGTCTCAGCCGAGCAAGCGCATAAACGTCTTCTTAACTACCTTGGAAAAGAACCACTGTTATCGCTCGGCCTGCGCCTAGGCGAAGGCTCCGGCGCGGCCCTTGCAATCGGCATCCTAAAAGGCGCAATCGCCTGCCATTCCGGCATGGCAACATTCAACGAGGCAGGGGTCAGTGACGGGTAAATCAAAACCGGAAGGTGGAGGCGAGTACCAGAGTCGAACTGGTCTACACGGATTTGCAATGGATTTACACTTATAAATAAACATTAATATCAAATAGTTACGTGTGGATATAATTAGTGTGCTATAAAGTGTGTATAGTCCGTTGTCGTTACCCGCGTGTA